>Ga0055528_1000095_pt1 | contig 70572 bp, 65 predicted proteins | sample AraplaCol_mMS_r2_2_FD_55006 | JGI IMG/M metagenome (GOLD analysis project Ga0055528, IMG submission 55006) | Arabidopsis root microbial communities from North Carolina, USA - plate scrape MF_Col_mMS_r2 | ecosystem: Host-associated > Plants > Roots > Endosphere | place: USA: North Carolina...
AAGGACTATGTGCTGAAGGTGATGAGCGCCGGGCTCGAACAATACGAGCGGTTCATCAAGGACAAGATCGCCAAGCTGAAATGCGTCGACACGATCGAGACCAGCTTCGTGATGAACACCATCAAGGCGCGACGCTCCTGAGCGTCAAAAATGCCCATAAAGCCTCAAGTGTTAAAAAATTCTCACACAAATTAACGGGTTGTTTACCACGTTTCGTGAAAGGTGCGCGGTGAGCAGTGGTGATCCGCATTCCTTTTCCTAGTCTCGCGTTTTTCGTTGGAATGCCGCTACGCCGTCCAGTTTGAGGAAAGTCTAAAAAACTAAACTCGGATGAAACGGTCTCTCAAGCCAATAGCCGAACCCTGACGAGGGACGCGGCAGACGAAGCGAGCAAGAAGATGAACGGATCGCGATCAAATTCTCCCCGGAGCGCCGACAGGTCCTCCCTCGACGCGCTGAACCGCACGATCGAAGGGCTCGAGGCGCGTATCGAAGGGCTGATGGGCACCAACGGTCCACGGGATCCGGCGCCACGGGCTGCTGCTCCCGAACGCGATAGCTACGCACGTTCCTACGAGCCGCGGCCGGCCTACGCCGCCGCCGAGCCCCGTCCAGACCCGCTCGCCGAAATCCGCCAGCGCCAGCGCATTCTCGAAGCCGGCCGCGAACGCGCAGCCGCCGAGCGTGCCGCCTACCGCGAACCCGTTCCAGCGCCGCGCGCACCGGCTCCGGCCGCCGCTCCCGTCTACGGCGCCTCGAACGACACGATGACCGAAATCGCGCAGGCGCTCGTCAACCTGCGCCAGGATCTGAAGCGCGACATCTCCGAGGGCGTGGCGCGGGAGATGAACGCACTGCGCGGCGAGCTCCGCGAGATCAAGTCGAGCGCTCAGGACAACCGTTTCGCCGACGACATCCGCGCCGACATGGGCCGTCTGGCGCAGAGCATCGACCAGCTCTCGCACCGCTCCGCGAGCCCGGAAGCCGCTGGCCTGCGCAGCGAATTCGACGAACTCCGCTCGCTGATGGATGGCTTGGCCCGCGAAGATTCCGTCCGCCACATGGAGCGCCGCTGGGACAGCTTCGAAAACCAGCTGCACACGATCGACACCGCCGGCCTTCAGGAAGAACTGGTTTCGCTCGCCTACCGGCTCGACGATATCAAGCGCCATATCGGCGGCATGGGCGAGAGCCCGGCTGTCCGCGCCCTCGAAGACAAGCTGATCTCCATTGCCAGCGCGATGGAACAGTTCGGCAGCATGATCCAGCCGCATGACCGGGCGATGTCCGAGCAGTTCGCGGCGATGGATACGCGCCTCGACGAAATCAGCCGCGCCATTGCCGCCAGCAGCCGCAATGCCTCCAACGGCGACCCGGCGCTGATGCACCGCCTCGAAGGCCGTCTCAATGCGCTCGGCGAGCAGATCGACCTGATGGGTCGCAGCGTGGCCAACCGCACGGCACCGGCCGATGGCCTGACCGACCGGCTGGAAATGCTGACGCGCCGCGTCGAGGAGCTGGCCAATACCAAGGCGACGGCCCATCTCGACGAGCGGCTTGAGCAGCTCTCCTACATGCTGGAGCGCGCCCAGAAGGCCGCACCGCAGCCCGACCTCAACCGCACGCTCGCCGATATCTCCAGCAAGATCGACGCGCTGGAAACCGGCGCGGTCAACGACGTTCTTGCCGAGCGGCTCGACTATCTCGCCCGCCGCATCGACCAGATGGAAATCCAGCCGGCTCCCGTCATGGCGGCGCCCGTCATCGACGACAGCGCTTTCCGCCGGATCGAGGGACGTCTCAGCGACATCGCCGCCCGTCTCGAAGAAAGCACCGCGGCACCGGCAACCGACTCGCGGGCGCTGAAGAGCCTCGAAGACCAGATCGCCAATCTCTCCACGCTGCTCCACGAGCCGCGTGCAGATGCCGGCATCTCCGCCGATCTCGACCGCCGCATGGGCGCCATCGAAGACTACATGGCGACCAGCGACGAATATATCATCGAGGCTGCCCGCCAGGCGGCTGAAGCGGTCGTCGAAGCCTATTCGCGCAATGGCGGCCTGCAGGCCGGCAGCGTTCCGGCCGCCGACATGTCGGCGCTGAACGCGCTGGCCGCCGACCTTCGCCACCTCGAAGACCTGAGCCGCAGCGGCGAGGAACGGACCCACAAGACGTTCCAGGCGCTGCATGAAACGCTCGTCCATATCGCCGACCGCCTCGACGACATGGAAACGCGCAACCGGCCTGCCGCCCGCATGCCGGCCGCCAATGTCGATTTCGAAGTCGATCCCTATTCGCTGATCCCTGCCGGCGCAGAGGCGGAAAAGCCTGCCGTGTTCGGCACCAAGGGCGTGGCGGCACCGCGCGCCGCCGTGGCTGAAGCCGTTGCGCCGCAGCCGGCCCCGGCTCCCGCCGTCAGCGAAACCAGCGCTATCGCCATCGAAGCCGCCAGAAAGCCTGCGGCCGAAGCCAAGCAGAGCAAGAGCCTGTTCCTGGCGATCGGCAAGAAGCTGATGCCCGGCAAGAAGGCGCCGAAGGCCGATGCCGCCGAGCGCACGATCATCGATCCGGCTCCGTCCATCGACCCTGTCGATGTCGTGCCCGGCGAAGAGGCCAACGAGCTTCTCGAGCCTGGCTCCGGCGCGCCTGACGTGAAGAAGATCCTGGAGCGGGTTCGCGCCAGCCAGAGTGCGGCGCGCGCCAACCCGAAGCCTGCCTCGGAAAACGACCGCGCCGACTATATCGCCGCTGCCCGCCGTGCCGCCCAGGCCGCCGCTATCGAATCCGACCCGAAAGCGCAGCCGCTGAAGGCCGACAAGAAGAGCAAGGCTCCGAAGCCTGCCGGTGGCGCCAGCGCCTTCTCGCGCTTCCGCCGTCCGCTGCTTCTGGCAGCCGGCGCCGTGCTTCTGGCGATCATGGCATTCCCGCTTGCCCGCACGCTGACCACAGGCCAGAGCGCACCGCCCGCCGAAGTCGCGGTCATGAGCGATGCGAACCAGGCTCCGGCAACGGCAGACACAGCGGCCGTACCGCAGATCGATAACCAGGCGACCGCCAATCTCGAAGCACCGGCGGCACCGGAGGCCGTTCCCCCGGCCGCCGATCCGGCACCGGCATCACCGGCCGATCATCTGACCGATGCCGCGCCGCTCGATGGCGAAGGTGCTGCGACGCTGACGCCGGGCGCTCCGGCTCAGGATGCCACGGCCTTTGCTCCGAAGGATGCTCCGGCCACCACCAATGCGGCACCGGCACAGCCTGAGATCGCTGTTCCCGACGCGATCCAGCCGGCGGCGCTTGCCGATGCGGCACGCGGCGGCGATGCGCTGGCCCTGTTCGAAATTGCAGCCCGTTACAGCGAAGGTCGCAACGGCGTCACCGCCAGCGAAGCCGATGCGGTCAAGTGGTACCAGATGGCCGCCGACAAGGGCTTTGCCCCGGCGCAGTACCGTCTTGGCAGCATCTACGAGAAGGGTACAGGCGTCGCCCGCGACATCAACAAGGCCAAGGGCTTCTACGAGCAGGCTGCTGATCAGGGCAATGCCAGCGCCATGCACAATCTCGCCGTGCTCTACGCTTCCGGCGCGCTTGGCCAGCAGGACTATGCGACGGCTGCCAACTGGTTCACCAAGGCCGCCAATCTCGGCATCACCGACAGCCAGTTCAACCTCGCCATCCTCTGCGCCCGCGGCAATGGCGTGACCCAGGATCTCGGCGAGAGCTACAAGTGGTTTGCGATCGCTGCCAAGGGTGGCGACAAGGACGCCGGCGCCAAGCGCGACGAAGTCGCCAAGGCAATGAAGCCTGCCGACCTCGACAAAGCAAAGGCCGCAACCGACGCCTGGAAGCCGCAGCAGCTCGACAACAAGGCCAACGGCATCGACGTGCCCGATGCCTGGACCGGCAAGGGCACCAGCACCTCGAGCGTCGACATGAAGAAGGCGATCCGCAACATTCAGGCGATCCTGAACAATAACGGTTTCGACGCCGGCACGCCNGACGGNGAGATGGGCGCCAAGACCGTTTCNGCGATCAAGAGCTTCCAGAAGTCGATCGGCCAGGATCCGTCCGGCAAGATCAACGACGANACGGTCAAGGCCCTGCTGGANCGCAACGCCAAGAACGCCACCAAGGCATAAGGCGCCAATCCGGCCCTCGCCTCGAAAAATCACGACGACCCTTTTGCCTTCGCCGCAAAAGGGTCGTTTTGCTTTCAGAGTTTCGCGGCGGGATTGATTGCCGGTCGGGGGATTCGTGAGCGTTCAGCGGGACAAGGTTCCCTATTTCAGCCAGTGGGAAACGCCGGAGATGACGTTATCAGTGCTTGCCGAGGGGTCGGCGGCGCTGCTGCGGGATCCGCTCTGGCGGCAGTCAGGCGCCGAGACGGTCGAGGACTATGCGCGCTGGGCGGTCAATGTCTGCGGCATGGCCTGCCTGAAGATGATCCTGGCAGCGCGCGGCGAGCTGCATCCGACCCTTGCTCTCGCCCGCGCCTGCACCGCCTATGGCGGCTATGTCGTCAACGAGCTCGATGCCTCGATCAAGGGGCTGATCTATGCGCCCTTCGTCACCTATGTGCGCGAACGCTTCGGGCTCTCAGCGGAGACGATGACCGGTATTGCGACAGAGAGCATTCCCGGCCTGCTGGCCGATCGTCCGTTCTTCATCGCCTCGGTCAATAGCGGCATCCGCTGGCCAGAGAGGACACCGCCCTCGAAAGGCGGGCATCTCGTTCTGGTGACCGCGGCGTCACCTGAGGCGATCCGTTTCCACAATCCATCCGGCCATGACGCCGCGAGCCAGGCAGACGTGACGCTGCCGGTTGCCGTCTTCGACCGATTCTTCGCCAATCGCGGCATCGCGATCGGCGTCTGACACCTATTTCGACACCAGATCATTTTGGAGGTTTCCATGACATCTTCCCGCGGCAGGCTGCGCATCGCCGTACTTTTCGGCGGCCGCTCGGCCGAACACGACGTCTCCGTGATGTCAGCGACCAACGTGATGGGGGCGCTGGAGCCTTCGAAATACGAGGCGGTGCCGATCTTCGTGACGCGGGAAGGCGAATGGCTGCTCAGCCGCTTTGAGAATGGCACGCTCGCCAAGCCGGCAAGCGGCACCGAAATCGCGCTGGTGCCCGGCGGGCGCGGGCGGATGATCGCGATCGACGGCGGCCGGATGAGCGATGCCGGGACGATCGATATTCTCTTCCCCGTGCTGCACGGAATTTTCGGCGAAGACGGCTCGGTGCAGGGGCTGGCGGAAGTAGCCCGCGTGCCGCTGGTCGGCTGCGGCATCCTGGGTTCGGCAACGGCGCTCGACAAGGATATCGCCAAGCAGCTTCTGCGGGCCGCGGGGCTGCCGGTGGCGCGGGCGGTGACCGTGCACGCGGACCAGGCGCCGTCCTTCGATGCGCTTGAGAGTGCGTTGGGATTGCCGATGTTCATCAAGCCGGCGCGGCAGGGCTCTTCGGTCGGCGTGCGCAAGGTTTCCGGCAGCCAGGAATTTGCACCGGCGCTTGCGGAAGCCTTCAAGCACGACCGCAAGCTGCTTGCCGAAGAGTTCATCCGCGGCCGCGAGATCGAGTGCAGCGTGCTTGAAGACACCAGGGGCGGATTGTTCGTCTCCCGTCCGGGCGAGATCATCCCGGCCGAAAGCCACGGCTTTTACAGCTACGATGCCAAATATATCGACGAGGACGGCGCGGCGCTGAAGGTTCCGGCGGAGCTTCCGGCCGAGGTCGAGGCGAAAATCCGCGAGACGGCAGCGCTTGCCTTCCGGGCGCTCGGCTGCGACGGCATGGCGCGCGTCGACTTCTTCCTGACCGAGGACATGAGCTTCCTGATCAACGAGGTGAACACCATTCCCGGCTTCACCAATATCAGCATGTATGCGAAGGCGATGGCGGCAAGCGGCGTCAGCTACCCTGAGGTCATCGACCGGCTCGTCGAACACGGCCTCGGACGCGCCGGTCTCTGAGCCGGAAATGCCCCTTCCCGGTGTGGCAGGCACGCACCGGGAAGAAAAACGCCGCGACTTCGCCCCGCCTTGTCACAAAACCTGAAAAAAGCCGGATTATTCGGGAGTTATCGCTCGCGGAATGTGCGGCCTGGATGTCGTTTCTCGAAAGCCTCTGGCAACGATTTCCCATTATGATGCGCCATTCGAACGGGACAAGCGCACCTGCCCGGCGGGGGCAGTGAGTAATCGGGGTCGGTTGTGGCAATCTATCTGCCCATCGCAGAATTGTCGGTGAACATCTTCATCATTCTCGGCATGGGCGCCGCTGTCGGCTTCCTGTCGGGCATGTTCGGCGTCGGCGGCGGCTTCCTGATCACCCCGCTGCTGATCTTCTACAACATCCCGCCCGTCGTCGCCGTCGCCACCGGTGCCAACCAGGTCGTGGCTTCCTCGATCTCCGGTGCGATCACCCATTTCCGGCGAGGGACGCTCGACGTCAAGCTCGGGTCGGTGCTGCTGATCGGCGGTCTGTCGGGCGCCACGGTCGGCATCTGGATCTTCTCGCTGCTGCGTCGCCTCGGCCAGCTCGATCTCTTCATTTCGCTGCTCTACGTCGTCTTCCTCGGCACAGTCGGCGGCCTCATGCTGCTCGAGAGCGTCAATGCCATGCGGCGCGCGGCCAAGAACGTGCCGCCGACGCCACGCAAGCCCGGCCATCACCACTGGGTCCACCGCCTGCCCTTCAAGGTGCGGTTCAAGAAATCGAAGATCTATCTCAGCGTCATCCCGGTGATCGCGCTCGGCTTTGCGATCGGCATCCTGACCTCGGTCATGGGTGTCGGCGGCGGTTTCATCATGGTTCCCGCCATGATCTATCTGCTGCGCATCCCGACCAACGTCGTTGTCGGCACCTCGCTGTTTCAGATCATTTTCGTGACCGCCTATACGACGATCGTGCAGGCGGCGACGAACTTCTCCGTCGATATCGTGCTCGCCTTCATCCTGATGGTCGCCGGCGTGATCGGCGCACAATATGGCGTGCGCGTCGGCCAGAAGCTGCGCGGCGAACAGCTGCGCGCGCTGCTCGGCCTGCTCGTTCTCGCCGTCGGCATCCGTCTGGCGATCTCGCTGGTGGTAACACCGGCCGATATCTATTCGATCGTAATGGGAGGCAACTGATGCGCTGCCTTCCAGCTCTCGCCCTTTCGCTCTTCCTTGCCCTGCCGGGTCTCGCCGCGGCGCAGACGCTGCTGCCGGGGCAGAATGCCGAGAGCGTGCGCGAGGGACTGGAGATCGGCACCTCGACCAGCGAAATCGCCATCACCTCCGACTTCAAGGGCGCCGATCTGACGATTTTCGGCGCGGTGACCGAAACCGACCAGCTGCTGCTCGCCGTCGGCCAGTACGACGTTGTCGTCGTGCTCGAGGGGCCGCGTGAGAACGCTACTGTGCGTAAGAAGCAGCGGGTCTTCGGCATCTGGATCAATACCAGCTCGATGACCTTCGAGGCCGTGCCGCACTCCTATTCGATGTCGAGCTCGCGGGCGATCGACGATGTGACGACGCCGCTCGACCTGACCGACGAGGGCATCGGCATCGACCATATTCCGCTGACGCCTGTCGGTTTCGTCGGCGATGGCAGCAGTCTCGGGGAATTCCGCGAAGCCTTCCGGCGGTTGCAGCAGAGCGGTGGCCTCTACGAGCGCGATCCATCCGGCGTGCGCTTCGTCAGCTCCAACCTGTTCAAGGCGAGTCTCCGCCTGCCCGCCAATATTCCGAACGGCGTGCATACCGTTCGCGCCTATCTCTTCAAGAGCGGCAAGCTGGTGAACCAGAAATCGGTGCCGCTACGCGTCATCAAGACCGGCATCGAGCAGATGATCACCGATGCGGCGCATGAGCGGCCGATCGAATACGGTGCCTTTGCCGTATTCCTGGCGCTGGTGACGGGCTGGGCCGCCAGCATCGTGTTCCGCAAGGATTGATCAGGCGCTCTTTTCGCGCGCTGCAACCTCGTTGCGGGCCTGCGTCAGGCGGGCAAGCACGGATGGCGCATCCGGCGGCAATGGCATGCCAAGATGCCTGGCGCGCAGCTCGTCCATGAAATCCGACCAAAGCGGCGGGCCGCCCTCCTCCAGGATTTCGGCGCGGATCGCCAGCGCGTCGGAAACCGGCAGATGCTTGCGGCCCCAGGCGCCCATATGCGCGAGAAGCGGAACGAGCTCGATGGCCATCTCGGTCAGGCTATAGACCGACTTCTGTTTGTGGCTCGGGTCGTCTTCCTTGGTCAGCAGGCCGTTCTCGACAAGGCGGCGCAGGCGGTCGGCGAGGATATTGGTGGCAATGCCCTCGTTGGAGCCCTGCAGCAGTTCGCGGAAATGGCGCCGGTTGCCGAACATGATGTCGCGGATGACGATCAGGCTCCAGCGGTCGCCGAGAACCTCCAGCGTCAGGTTGATGGGGCAGCCGGAACGGTGCTCTTCACTCATGCTCATTCTCCAAAAGCCGCTTGCATTTTGCCATCAGAATATCGGCGGTTCAATCAGGTGCGAGCGGCAGCGGCGACCAGTGCCGCAGCGGCTTTTCCGGCGGTCTCGATATAGGATGGATCACGGCGCAGAAGCACGGTGGCGAAGCCGCCATCGAGCAGCAGCATGACCTGCCGCGCCAAAGTTCTACTGTCGCTTACTCTATCGGCTTCGAAGATCTCCGCGAGCCAATCCTCCACGCGCTGTTTGTGGGCGATACCGGCCTTCACCGCGGGATGGCCGGGCATATCGGCAAGTACGGCGGCGGTGCGCAGGAAGCCGCAGCCCTTCCATTTCGGATGGCGCGCGGCTTTCGCCAGCTCGTCGAAGATCGCCTTTACCTTCTCCTCAACGCCACCCTCCGCCGCAGCGTACCATTTCTGGAACAGCGCGAGATTCGGCTGATCGCGGCCTTCGAGATAGGCGGTGATCAGGTCGTCCTTGCTGTCGAAGTGGTAATAGAGCGTCCGTTTGGTGACGCCCGCCTTCTCGGCGACGGCATCGACGCTGACGGCGCGGATGCCCTTCCCGTAAAAGAGCTTGGCGGCGGCATTGACGATACGGTCACGGGTGCTTTCTGTCGGCCGTTTCATGAGGGCAAAGTATACCGACTAGTGAGTGTTACCAAGAGCGCTGTGGGCCTATGGATCAGCTCCTCAGAGATGGTGGAGCAAGCGGCGATGGATACCGGGAGCCAGACAGGTATTGCAGGGCAGCGTGTCGATATCGGATGCCGCGATGGCGTGATCCTAGGCGGCCACCTCTGGCCAGCGGTTGGCCGATGCGATGGCACCGTGATCATCAACCCGGCGACCGGCGTGCTCGCCAGCTACTATCACCGCTATGCGCGGTTTCTCTCCGCTCATGGCTTTCAGGTGCTGACCTATGATTATCGCGGCATCGGTCTGTCGCGCCCGGCTCGCCTGCGCGGCTGCGGCTATCGCTGGCACGATTGGGGAGCTCTCGATTTCGAGGCCGCGCTCACCTTCGCGCGGGAACACGATCCGCTGCTGCCGGTCGCTGTCGTCGGCCACAGCATCGGCGGCTTCCTGCCGGGATTTGCGGAGAGTGCTCCCGGCATTGACCGCATGCTGACGGTCGGCGCGCAATATGGCTATTGGGGCGATTACGCCAGATCGCAGCGCCGCTCGCTGTTCTGGAAATGGCATGCCACCATGCCCGCTCTGACCGCGGTATTCGGCTACTTCCCGGGAAGGCGCATCGGGTGGCTGGAGGATCTTCCGGTTGGCGTCGCCAATGAATGGAGTTTTCGCGGGGCGCGGATGGAGCATAGCTATCCGGCCCCTGAGCGGGAGGAAATCATTGCCCGCTTTGCTGCGGTACAAGCACCCATTCTGGCGATCGGTATGTCCGACGATCCGATCGGCACGCCGGCCGCGATCAGCCGCGGGCTCAGCTATTACAGGAATGCGGATGCGATACACGTGACGATCACGCCGGGCGATCTCGGGCTTGAGGCTGTCGGCCATTTCAGCCTGTTCCATCAGCGGCATGCGAACGGCTTCTGGCTGGATACGCTTCTATGGCTGCGCGACGGGATCAATCCGTGGCCGCAGCGGCTCTGCCCCGCTCCCGCCTTTTGGGGGACACAACTTCGCCTTTGAATAAAAACCGGTCTTTAAGATTTACCAGTTAGTAATCTCTCGAAACGAGAGGTTCTGTTTTGCGTATCCGTACACTTCTCGCCCTGGTGCTGCTGGCGCTCGTTGCCGGCTGCGCAACGGCACCCCGTCAGACCCGGAACATCTGCGCGGTCTTCGACCAGCGCGACGGCATTTTCACCAGCTGGCAGCGTTCCGCCGAGAAGGCAGAAGCCAAGTATGGTATCCCGGTGCCGATCCTGATGGCGACGATGTATGTCGAATCCGGCTTCCAGCCCTATGCCCGCCCGCCGCGCACGAAACTCTTCGGCTTCATTCCCTGGACGCGCCAGTCGACGGCCTATGGCTATTCGCAGGCGCTGAACGGCACCTGGGACCACTACCAGTCCGCCACAGGCAACTGGGCCAGCCGCCGCACCAACTTTGCCGATGCCATCGACTTCATCGGCTGGTATCACTCCGAAAACAGCAAGGCGACCGGCATTGCGCCCAACGACGCCTACAGCCTCTACCTCGCCTATTATTCCGGCCCGACCGGCTACCGCCGCGGCGACTGGCGCTCGAACGGCCAACTGCAGAAGACGGCACAAAAATTCGCGACCATGGCGGCGAACTATCAGCAGCAGTTGCAGGGATGTAATTGAGACTTCCTTCTCCCCTCGGGGGAGAGGAGTTACCCGCGCAGGTTTCCGAACCTGACGGAGTAGATGCGGTCGCGACCCAGGAGATGGGCGACAAGCGATGCGTGATCGAAGAGCCCCTTCATCGCCTTGTGGCCAAGGTCGAGCCCACCGCTCATGACGCCGAAGGCCGGCATCAGCAGCCGGGCGCCGTCGGTGGCGAAGCAGGGGCGTCGGATCGATTTTTCGCGGCGGCGGACGGTGGCGGCCGGATGCAGGTGACCGGCGATTTCGCCCTGCTGCAATCCGCCTTTCGGCTCGTGCCGGAACGCGAGCCCGCCATAGTGGATTTCGTCAGCGCAGATGCCGGGCAGATCGACGGTCCCGTCAGGGTCGTGATTGCCGTTGATCCAGATCCATTCGCGGCCACGCGCCATGTCGGAAATCAGCGTGCGGAAAATATCCGGCAGGTGCTCGGAGCCAACGCGGTCATGGAAATTATCGCCGAGCGAGACGACGATCTTCGGGTCGTAGCGGGTGATGACGGCGGAGAGGACCGTGAGCGTCGCCAGCGTATCGTAGGGCGGCAGCATCATGCCGCGGCGGGCGAAGGCGGCGCCCTTTTCCAGGTGGAGATCGGAGACGACGAGCGCACCTGTGTCGGGCAGGTAGAGAGCGCCGAGCGGATCGCAAACGGCGGCGACGCCATTGACCGACGTTTCCACGCCGGGCATCGGGACCAGTCCGTTGAGTTCGCGCGCCAGCGCCAGGCGGTTCATTGCGGTCTTCTATCCTAAATCTTCAGCTCATCGCCTCGGCGATGAGGTCGTCTGCCGCTTCGGCCAGCAGTGCATCATGGGCTTCGCCCGGCACCGCCTCCTTGCCGATCTCGAGCATGACAGGCACGGCGAGCGGCGAAATATGGTCCAGCGCGCGATGCGTGATGTGACCCTTGATTCGTCTCAGCATATCGCCAAGGCGTGAAATATCCAAAAGCCCGGTGCCCGCGTCCTGCCGCGTCGCCTGCAACAGGATGTGATCCGGCTCGTGGCTGCGCAGCACGTCGTAGATCAGATCGGCCGAGACGGTGACCTGCCGGCCGCTCTTCTCCTTGCCCGGATGACGGCGCTCGATCAAGCCTGCAATCACGGCGCAATTGCGGAAGGTGCGCTTCAAAAGGAAGGATTCGTCGAGCCAGGCTTCGAGATCGTCGCCGAGCATGTCCTCATCGAAGAGATCGGCGAGGCTGAGGCGGCCGCTGCGGATCATCTCGCCCATATCCTCCAGCCCCCATATGCCGAGCGAATAATCGGTGCAGACGAAGCCGAGGGGTTTGGCGCCTGCCCGTTCGAGGCGGCGCGTCAGCAGCATGCCGAGCGTCTGGTGCGCCAGCCGTCCTTCGAAGGGATAGGCGACCATGTAGCAGCGGCTGCCGCGCGGGAAGGTCTCGATCAGCAGTTCGTCGCGCTTCGGCAGCATCGACTTGTCCTTCTGGATCGAGAGCCAGTCGCGCACCTGATCCGGCAGATCGTCCCAACGATCGGGATCGGCGATCATCGAGCGGACCTGATCGGCGAGATAGGTCGAGAGCGGAAACTTGCCGCCGGCGTAGGAAGGTATCTTGGGATCGAGCGAAAAGGCCTGCGAGGCCAACGCCTCGTTCTCGCGGATGCCCTCGAAACGCAGCACCTTGCCGGAGAAGATGAAGGTATCGCCGGGAGAGAGCTGCTCGAAGAAATACTCCTCCATCTTGCCGAGCACTGCGCCGCCACGGCCGATCCGTCCACCCTCCCCACGCTTGACCATCTTGAGATTCAGCATCGGGCTTTCGACGATAGTGCCGAGATTGAGCCGGTATTGCTGGGCGACCTGCGGATTGGAGACGCGCCAGAGGCCATCCTTGTTTCTGCGGATGCGGGCATAGCGCTCATAGGTGCGCAGCGCATAGCCGCCCGTGGCGACGAAATCGACGATCCGCTCGAAGGTTTCCCAGGAAAGAGCCGCATAGGGCGAGGCGCTGACGATCTCATCATAGAGCTGCAGCATGTCGAAGGGGGCGGCGCAGGCCATGCCGAGGACATGCTGGGCCAGCACATCCAGCGCCCCCTGCCCGACCGGTGGCGTATCCTGCGCGCCGATATAATTGGCGTCGAGCGCCGCCTGACACTCCATCACCTCGAAGCGGTTGGCAGGCACGAGGATCGCCTTCGACGGTTCGTCCATGCGGTGATTGGCGCGGCCGATTCGCTGGGCAAGGCGCGAGGCACCCTTGGGGGCACCGACATGGATGACCAGATCGACGTCGCCCCAGTCGATGCCGAGATCGAGCGTCGAGGTGGCGACGACGGCGCGCAGCTTGTTGGCGGCCATCGCCGCTTCCACCTTGCGCCGCTGGCTGACATCGAGCGAGCCGTGATGCAGGGCGATCGGCAGGTTATCCTCGTTGATCGTCCAGAGCTCCTGGAAGAGCATTTCGGCCTGCGAGCGGGTGTTGACGAAGAGCAGCGTCGTCTGGTGGTCGAGGAGCTCTTTGTAGACATCGGGGATCGCATATTTGGCGGAATGGCCGGACCAGGGGATGCGCTCTTCCGTCTTCAGGATCGAGATCTCCGGCTTGGCGCCGCCTTCGACAGTAACCAGACCGGCGTGATGCTCGCGTCCCTCTTCCTGCGCGACCAGCCATTTCTGCAGGTCCATCGGCTCTGCGACCGTGGCGGACAGGCCGATCGTCTGCAGGTTCGGCGCCAGCCTGCGCAGCCGGGCGATGCCGAGCGACAGCATGTGGCCGCGCTTCGAGGTGACGAGCGAATGCAGTTCGTCGAGCACGACATATCTCAGGTCCTTGAAGAAGCGCTCCGCCTCGCCATTGGCGAGCAGCAGCGCCACCTGTTCCGGCGTCGTCAGCAGGATATCGGGCGGATTGAGCTTCTGGCGCTGGCGCTTGGCATTCGGCGTGTCGCCGGTGCGGTTCTCGATGGTGACGGGCAGGCCCATCTCCTCGACGGGCTTCGTCAGGTTGCGCTCGATATCGACGGCCAGCGCCTTCAGCGGCGAAACATAGAGCGTGTGGATGCCGGTGAAGGCCGAGCCCGGCGGGATCTTGCCGCGACGGGTGAGATCGGTGAGCGCAGGCAGAAAACCGGCGAGCGTCTTGCCGGCCCCGGTCGGCGCGATCAGCAGCGTGCTTTCGCCGGCTTCGGCGCGGGCCAGCAATTCCAGCTGATGGGCGCGCGGCCGCCAGCCCTTTTCCGCAAACCAGCGGATGAAGGGGGCAGGCAGGGCGATGCTGGTTTCGGCGTCGACGTGATCCACGCCATAAAGGTAGTGAAATCAGACCGAAAGAGAAGGGCATCGCCTCACATGGCGATGTAGCGGTCCTTGCGGTGATTGATGGCGAGCGTGAGATTCAGGACCACGGCGCCAAGCACCGAGCAGGCGATGATGAAGGGGCTCGCGACAAAGAACGACAGCGCAAGAATGACGCCATCGAAGCCGAGCTGCACCAGACCGGCGCGCCAGCCGAAGCGCTCCTGGATATAGAGCGCCAGAATGCCGACACCGCCGAGGCTGGCGCGATGGCGGAAGAGCGCCAGCATGCCAGCGCCGATGACCAGGCCGCCGAAAAGCGCACCGACGATCGGATCGACATGCGAGAGGCTGATGAAACGCGGCACGATTTCCGACAGTGCGGAGGTGAGCGCGATTGCCGCGAAAGTCTTGAGCGTGAAAGCCGGGCCGAGACGGCGGAAGGCCAGATAATAGAAGGGGAGATTGACCGCGAAGAAGCAGAGGCCGAAGCTCCAGCCGGTGGCGTAGTGCAACAGAAATGCCATGCCTGCCGTGCCGCCCGTCAGAAGGCCTGCGCCCGAGAGCAGCGAGACGCCGAGCACCGCCAGCATGCTGCCGGCGACAAGTCCCTGGGCATCATCGAAGAGCGAGTGGCGATCCGCCGAAGAGTTCAGGGCGCCTGCGAAAGCAGTCCGTGCGGCCATTATTTTCCCCTCTGANTTTTCGTTCTTTCTATCCTGANGCGGCNGCTTGGCAAGATGATTTCGGGGGTGGGATCACATGCGGCCTTTTATCCATTCCAGCGGCCTGCATTTTCGCCGCATTCCGGGCGCNGCCTGACGGTCAACGCAGATGAGAGACATCGATGCCGACACGCCGCGCGATCCTGGCCACGATGGGCGCCCTCGCCCTGTTTTCCCGGAACTCGAATGCAGCGCCCGCTGCTGCCGCCGGCCTGGCGCTCTGGCCGGGCACTCCGCCTGAGGGCGGGGGGCCTTCCGGCGATGTCGAAGAAAATGCCAAGGGCGCGATCAGCAACATCGCGGTCCCCAAGATCGACATCTACCAGCCGGCCTCGCCGAACGGCATGGCGGTTCTGATTGCTGCCGGTGGCGGCTACAAGCGCATCGAGATGCGCAACGAGGCGCTGCCAGCCGCCCGCTGGCTGAATGCGCGCGGCATCACCGCCTTCGTGCTCTCCTACCGGCTGCCGGATGAGGGCTGGGCGGCCGGTCCGCTTGCACCATTGCAGGATGCGCAGCGGGCGTTGCGACTCATCCAGGCCAATGCCGGAAAGTTCAAGATCGATCCCGAGCAGCTGGGCGTCCTGGGCTTTTCGGCGGGTGGGCATCTCCTCGGTATGGCAGCGGCGCGGTCGGCCTTCGCGTCCTATCCGGCGATCGACGATGCCGATGCGCTCCCGGCGCGGCCCGCCTTCGCGGCCCTCGTCTATCCCGTCATCACCCTGAAGCCGCCCTATGACCATACGTCGACGCGCAAGGTGCTGATCGGCAGCCACCCGAGCCCTGCCCTCAGTTCCGAATGGTCAGTCGAAGACCATGTCAAAGCCCGCTGCCCGCCGGTGTTTCTAGCCCAAGCGGAAGACGACCCGGTTTCCGATCCGCAGAACACGCTGATCATGCAGGCGGCCTGCGATCACGCGCATGTACCTGTCGAGCTGCACCGGCTGGCCGATGGCGGACATGGGTTCGGTATGGGCAAGCCCGGCACCGCCTCGATGCAATGGCCCGGCTTTTTCGCAAGCTGGCTCGACAAGCAGCCACTGTCTCCCGGCTGAAAATCGGTACGTTTCAAAAGCCGCTTGACTCCTGCGTTAATCATGGATATTTTTTATCCACGATTTGAGGAGATGGTTTCGATGAAACTCAGCGACGGTGTCGAGCAGGCTATTCACTGCGTGGCGGTTCTCGCCGGCTTGTCCGCCGATGGCGTGCTTTCGGCGGCAGCCCTTGCGGAATTTCACGGTGTCTCGACCAGCTATCTGCTGAAGCATATGCAGGCGCTGTCGGGCGCCGGTCTGGTCAAGACCGTGCCCGGGCCAAAGGGCGGGTACCGGCTGGCGAAGGAACCGGGCGAGATTTCGCTGCTCGACATCGTGCTCGCCGTCGAAGGCCCGGCACCCGCCTTCCGCTGCAGCGAAATCCGCCAGCGCGGGCCGAACCCGCTGCCGCAGCGCTATTTCACCAAGCCGTGCCAGGTGACGGCGGCGATGCTGAAGGCCGAGCGCGCCTACAGGGCCGAGCTCGCCAAGACGAAGATTGCAGACATTCTGGCGGACCTTTCCGCCGATGACGACGGAGGCATTGCCGCCCGCGGCTGCGCCTTCATGGAATTGCACGAACGAAAAGCAGCGGCTCGCTGAGCCTCAACCCCCAAGGAGAATGACGATGCAACCCCGTTTCAATTTCGCCAAAGCCTCGCAGGATGCCTACAAGGCCGTCGTTGCCCTCGAGCAGTATGTGCAAACATCTGGCCTCGAGCGCCGCTTTATCCACCTGATCAAGCTGCGGGCATCGCAGATCAACGGCTGCGCCTATTGCGTCGATATGCATGTGAAGGAAGCGCGCCACGACGGTCTCTCCGAACAGTGGATCAACCTGATGTGCGTCTGGCGTGAATCGCCGGTCTACGACGCGCGGGAACGGGCACTGCTGGGCTGGGTCGATGCTGTCACGAACATCGCTTCGACGGGCGCTCCGGATGCGGATTTCGAAACGCTGAAGGCGCATTTCAACGAAGAAGAGATGACCAAGATCACGGTTGCGATCGGCACGATCAACGTCTGGAACCGTCTTGCCGTGAGCTTCCGGGCACAGCACCCGATCGACCAGCCGGCAAAGGCCGCCTGAGCCTGCGAGCCCCTCTCTCCATTTTGGGGGAGAGGGGTTCATTCATCAATTCGTCTTGGGTGTGGTCTGGACCGGCCGTTCGGCGGAAGGATCGACGCCATTGAAGAGCTGGCGGAGGGTCTGGGAGATTTCCTCGGCTGAGGCACCCTTCGCGTATTCTTCCTTCATGCGGCGTCTGACAAGCTTTTCCAGTTCTGACATATCGTCACCTCATCATTTCCGGCGCGNGATGAGTTTCGCGCTGCAGCATCGATGAGGCAAGTTACGATTTGTTCACGCGCGCTCACAGCGCGATGTAGCGATCGGCGCGATGGTTNATCGTCAGAAANAGATTGAGCACGACGGCGCCCAGCACCGAGTAGAAGACAACCGGCGGCGTGGTGACGAAGAAGGCGGCGGCAAGCACGCACATATCGACCGCGAGCTGTACGAGGCCGGCACGAATGCCGAAGCGCTCCTGCATGTAGATGCCGAGAATGCCGACGCCGCCGAGGCTGGCGCGGTGGCGATAGAGCGCCAGAAGACCGAAGCCGAGCAGCAGACCACCGAGAAGAGCGGCCCAGGCCGGATGAATCGTGGCGATCGCCATGACCTTCGGCTGCAGGCTCGTCAGCGCCGAGGTGAGGCCGATGGCGATGAAGGTCTTGATCGTGAAGGCGACGCCGAGCCGCTTCCAGGAGAGATAGAAGAACGGCAGGTTCAGGACGAAGAAGGCCAGGCCGAAATTGATGCCGAAGGCATAGTGCAGCAGGAAGGCGATACCGGCGGTGCTGCCGGTGAGCAGGCCGGCGCTGGCGAGCACATAGAGGCCGAGAGCCGAAATGAGCGCGCCGGAGAAGATGCCTTGCACGTCCTCGACCGGGGTATGGCGGGTGGCGGTGGTGTTCCAGAAACCGAGGGCACTGATGAGCTGGGTCATGTCGCTAATCTCCAAACGGCAGACGAGTTCAAGAGCGCCGGAGACAATCCCGCGCGACGGATTTTCAATGATGAGAGGGCCGAGGCGTTCCTGCTGATCGCGGCGCTTGTCGGCTATGGGCTGAATTATCAGGCTTTTCGCAGGTGCGAGCAAGCGAAATATGTAAGCAATGCTGACCTATTTCAAAATCGCAACAAAGATGCGCTCAGCCATTTCGCCGCGTAAGGAAAAGAATGCCGGAAACCGGTTTGCCGCCATCTTTGCGAATGGCGGTTTTCTCGATTTTCAGGACATCGAAGCCGTAGCGGGCGCAGAGACCGCGCACATAGGCTTCGGAGTGGGCGTAGCGCAGCGACGGCGCCAGATGAAAGCCATCGCCTTCGCCGGCATCCTCGACCGAGAAGGCAAAGTCCGCGCCTGAGGCTGCAAGCCGGTGGGTGATCAGGAAGACGCTTTCGAGATTGCCGAGATACATCAGCACGTCGGCAGCCGTGACGAGATCGGCACGGCTCTCGGGTTCGCCCGAGAAGATGCCCGAGGCTTCCGGCTTCAGCGAGAGGTCGGCCTGCGCCAGAAGCGCATAGACTTGTTTCTCCTCAGCCTTGGCCAGCATGTTCTGCGAGAGGTCGTAGCCTTCCAGCCGCGCCACCTTCTCCGCGATTTCAGGCCCGAGCAGGCCGGTGCCGCAGCCGAGATCGACGGCGAGCGCATAGTGCCTGCCGGTGGACGTGACGAGGGCGGCAAGCTTCCGCGGCACGGTATAGTCGAGCTTCGCGACCAGCGAGGTCTCGAAGCGGCCGGCATAATCATCGAAGAGCCGCTCGACATAGCGGCTCGGCGGCTGGTCCGGGGTTTCGGTTTCGCCGAGCAGCGCGAGCTTCAGCGTTGCACCGAAGATATCGTCGGGGTCGAGGGCCAGGGTTTTCCGGTAGGCTTCGGCAGCCTCAGTGCGATGGCCGGCCTTCTCGCGGTAGGTCGCCAGCCGGTACCAGCCGGCAGCCCAGCGGGGTGTGAGCTCCAGCGCCTGCTCCATCAGTTCGGCGGCCGCGTCCGGCTCGCCGCCCTCATCGAGCATCTTGGCGTAATCGGCGCGGCGGTCGGCGATGACGTCGCCTGAAGTGAGCTGGCTCTGCTGCATGGTTGGACCTGTTGAATGCCCGCGCATTTGGCTGCGGCCACAAAAAAACTCAAGTCCTATTTCAGAGGCGGAGCCGTCGGCTCTGGAAAAGGCTTGCGGGCAGCGATTCGCGACCGTATCTCAGAGCAAACAGGAGATGTGAATGTCCGATCAGGTGAACAAGTTTCTCGGCGACTCGCTCGGCCGCACGTTGGTGAAGCTCTTGGTGGTTTCGCTGATCGTCGGCTTCGTGATGACGATCTTCGGCTGGACGCCCTATGAGATCGTCTACGGCATTCGCGATTTCATCCGGGAAATCTGGTACCGCGGCTTCTCGGCTCTCGGCCGCGTCGGCGATTACCTGCTGCTTGGCGCCACGATCGTCATCCCGATCTTCGTCATCATCCGTCTCTTCAATTATCGCCGCTGACCATGACCTTCACAATCGTCTCCCGGCGCGGGCTGCTGCGTCTTTCCGGTCTGGCGCTCGTCGCGGGCGTCGCAAGCTGCACCACCACACCGAAAATGTCGTCGACCCCATCTGACGGCCAGGACGAGACGGCGGCGGCCCTGCCCCTCGTCAACCAGCTGCGTGCCAAGAACGGCCTGCCGCCGCTCAGCATCGATCCGGCAGCGAGCGCGGCTGCGATCTTTCAGGCAAAGCGCATGGCAAGCGCCGGCAAGATGGCGCATCTGATGGGCATGACAGACAGCTTTGGCGCCCGTGTGAAGGCGAGCGGCGTGCAGCTGCCCGCAGCCGAGAATATCGGCGTCGGCCAGAAGTCGGTCGACGGTATCGTCCAGGCCTGGATCAACTCGCCGCATCATCTGGAAAACATGCTCGGCCGCTATAGCGGCGTCGGCGTTGCCGTCGCGCATAATCCATCTTCCAACAACTGGCCCTATTGGGCCATGGTGCTCTCGAACTGAGGCGATTCTGCCTCCTGATCCGAGGCAGGCATGAGCGCTACCAGCGAACGCAATCTACTGGCATTTGACGTNACCCACCGGCTGGTGCTGTCGATCGCCATTCCGATGACGCTCGGCTTCATGACGACGCCGCTGCTCGGCCTNGTCGATACCGGCGTCGTCGGCCATATGGGCCAGCCGGATGCGCTGGCGGGNCTGGCGATCGGCGCCATGCTGTTCGACCTGATCCTCGGCAGCTTCAACTTTCTNCGCGCCTCGACAACCGGCCTGACGGCGCAGGCGCTCGGGCGCCATGATCTCCGCGAGCAGCAGGGCGTCTTCTGGCGGGCCTTCATCTCGGCAATCGCCTGCGGTCTTGCGCTGCTCTGTCTTTCGCCGCTGTTGCTGATCGCCGGGCTGAAGCTGATGGGGCCGGAAGCCGGTGTGGCGCAGGCGACCAGCACCTATTTCTCGATCCGCATCCTCGCAGCACCTGCAGCGCTTGCCAACTACGCCATTCTCGGCTTCGTGCTGGGCCGCGGCCAGGGCACCATCGGCCTGGCGCTGCAGATCCTGATCAATGGCATCAATATCGTGCTCGCCATCTATCTTGGCCTGGAGCTCGACTGGGGCGTGGCCGGCGTTGCCTGGGGCACGATGGTCGGCGAAAGCGTCGGTGCGCTGGCCGGTCTCGCGATCGTGCTGCGCAGCTTCAAGGTAGGCGAGCGGCCACGGCGCGCCGAGATCTTCTCGCGCCACCGTCTCTCAGAGCTCTTTGCGCTCAACCGCGACATCCTGATCCGCACCTTCGTGCTGATCGGCTCCTTTGCGATCATGACNCGTATCGGCACCAGCTTNGGCGCGGTNACGCTNGCCGCCAATGCGGTGCTGATGAACTTCTTCCTGCTGTCCGGCTATTATCTCGATGGCCTTGCCAATGCCGCCGAGCAGATCACCGGACGGGCGATCGGTGCCGCGCACCGCCCTGCTTTCGACCGCGGCCTAAAGCTGACGGCGATCTGGTCCTTCGGCCTTGCCGCCGCCGTCTCGGCCTTCTTCTTTGCCGCGGGTCCCTGGCTGATCTCGGTGCTGACGACCTCGGAAGACGTTCGCGCCGCCGCCAATACCTACATGCCCTGGGCGGCGATCACCGGCCTGACCGGGGCGCTCGCCTTCCTGATGGACGGCGTCTTCATCGGCGCCACGTGGTCGTCGGACATGCGCAACCGGATGCTGATGTCCTTTGCCGGATATCTGGCAGCGCTCGCGGTCTTCGTGCCGCTCTTTGCAAATCACGGCCTGTGGCTGGCGATGAACGCCTTCCTGCTGTTCCGCGGCATCTTCCTGGCGATGCTGGTGAAGCCGCGGGCCGATCAGACCTTCGCAGTCGCCCAGTGATCGAGCCTGGTGTCGCGGAGTTCGCGGATCGACGAGACCTTTTCGCGATCGAGGAGCTTCGACAGGCCGCGGACGATATCGCCCGGCAGGCCCGGTCCTTCATAGACCATGCAGGAATAAAGCTGCACGAGATCGGCGCCGGCCTTGATCTTCTCCAGCGCCGTTTCGGCCGATGAAACACCACCGACGCCTATAATCGGCAGCGAAGGACCGACGCGCTTGCGCATGCGGGCGAGAACCGCCGTCGACTTGGTAAAGAGCGGCGCGCCGGAAAGGCCGCCCGCTTCCTTCGCCTGCCGCTGATCCTTCAGACCGTCGCGCGCCAGCGTAGTGTTGGAGACGATCAGGCCGTCGAGCGCATGAGACAGCACTTCGGCAGCGATATCATCCATGCCCTCTTCCGTCAGATCGGGCGCGATCTTCAGGAAGACCGGGATCTTGCGCCCGGCCTTGGCGGCCTCTTCATCGCGAGCGGCGAGGACCGCCGAGAGCAGCGCGGCGAGGCTTTCGCGCGCCTGCAGATCGCGCAGGCCGGGCGTGTTCGGCGAAGAGATATTGGCGGTGAAATAACGAGCGACGGAATAGAAGCGACGGATGCCGGTGACGTAATCGCCGATGCGGTCCTCGCTATCCTTGTTGGCGCCGATATTGACGCCGATGATGCCATTACCGCGGATCGGCGCGAGGCGCTGGAATGCGGCCTCATGGCCCTCGTTGTTGAAGCCCAGGCGGTTGATGACGGCGTTGTCCTCGACGAGGCGGAAGATGCGCGGGCGCGGATTGCCGGATTGCGGCTTGGGGGTGACCGTGCCGATTTCCGTGAAGCCGAAGCCGAGCCGCAGCAGCGCTTCCGGCACCTCGGCATTCTTGTCATAGCCGGCGGCCATGCCGAGCGGATTGACGAAGGTGAGGCCGGCGACGGTCTGCGCCAGACGCGGATCGGCAGGGATGCGGCAGGCCGGAACCAAGCCGGATTTCAGACCGGCGATCGACATGCCATGCGCGGTTTCCGGATCGAAGAGGAAGAGGCCCTTGCGCGTTGCCTGCTTGAAAAGGTCCATCATCAGATAAGCTCCGGAAAGATATGATTGCCTGCCTCGTCGAGCAGCAGCGGCTTTTCCCAGATGACGGCCGAAAGCGGCAGCTCGCCATAGAGATGCGGGAAGAGATCGCCGCCGCGCGAGGGTTCGAAGATCAGCTTTTCGCCGAGCTTTGCCGTATCGGCCGCGATCAGCATCAGGCCCGCCTGACCGGCGAAATAGAGCGCCGCCGTCTGGCGCGCCTGGGCTGCGGTCGAGAGATGGATGAAGCCGTCGTTGAGATCGATCCCGGCGCCGCGGAAGACGCCGTCCTGGCGTGCCTGCTGCCAGAGGGTTTCCGTCACGATCTTGTAAACCGCCGGTGTCACGGTCATGATGGCCTCACGAATGGCTGATCCTGGTTGCCAGCGCTTTGCCGCAAAGAGACGGCGATGTCCACGGCCCGCAGGCGAAAAACGACAGCCGCACCGAAAATCCGGAGGATGATCAGATGAAGACGATCGCAATCGGACTTGCCACCCTGCTTTTCCCCGCCACGCTGCCTGCCGCCGAACCCGATACGGCGCGTTTCCAGCTCGAACGCAGCGGCGATCATTTCGTGCGCCTCGACAAGCAGACCGGCGCCATGTCGCTCTGCGAGGAGAAAGACGGATCGCTGGTCTGCCGCATGGCCGCCGATGAGCGCGCCGCCTACGAGGACGAACTCGACCGTCTCTCGGACCGGGTCAGCGCGCTCGAAAACAAGAGCATCGTCAACAAGGCGCTGCCCTCGGATGCCGAAATCGACCGCTCGATCAGCATCATGGAGAAGATGATGAAGAGCTTCATGGGCGTGGTGAGGCAATTCCAGGAGGATGAAAAGACGGCGCCTCTTCCGCAGAAGACCTGATTTGATATAGTCATATAAGGATGGAGACATGTGTGGCGGGCGCCGCCGCGCATGGGAGGACAGGATCGAGCTCTTGGGAGGGAGTGATCGATGCAGGAACAGACGATCATCATTGCCGATGACCACCCGCTTTTCCGGGATGCGCTTCGCCAGGCCGTGTCAGGGATGGAAGGCGAACAGAGCATTATCGAAGCCGGTGATTTCAGCGCGGCCCGGGCCGCCGCCAGCGATCATTCCGATGCCGATCTGATGCTGCTCGACCTCGCCATGCCGGGTGTCAGCGGTTTCTCCGGGCTGATGTCGTTGCGCTCGGAATATGCCAGCCTGCCGATCGTCATCATCTCCGCCACCGACGACGCGACGACCATCCGCCGGGCGCTGGAACTCGGCGCCTCGGGCTTCATCTCGAAATCATCGGGGATCGATGATATCCGCCGCAGCATCCAGACGGTGCTGGCCGGCGATATCGCGACGCCCGACAACTACCGGGACGGCCAGGAACAGGATCCTGATGTTGCCGACCTGATCCACCGCCTGCACACGCTGACGCCGCAGCAGAGCCGCGTTCTGACCATGCTTGGCGAAGGGCTGCTCAACAAGCAGATCGCCTATGAACTCGGCGTATCAGAAGCGACGATCAAGGCGCATGTCTCGGCCATCCTGTTGAAGCTCAATGTCGACAGCCGCACACAGGCGGTAATCCAGCTCGGCAAGATCAACATGGCGATGGTCGCCTGATCCAAAACAGGATTTTATTCCTCTATCCTCTTTACTATGCGTGAGCTTGGCGTTAATCTTTGCGCCGACTGGAGAGTAGCGCTCAGGGCGCAGGATCACGCACGATGCTGTCACACGAGCAGATTTGGGGAGCGATCGACAGGCTTGCCGAGCGGCACGACCTGACGCCGTCAGGTCTTGCGCGGCGCGCCGGCCTCGACCCCACCTCCTTCAACAAATCCAAGCGTCTTTCGGCCGACGGTAGGCTGCGCTGGCCATCGACGGAGTCGATCGCCAAGGTGCTCGATGCGACCGGCGCGACGATGGAGCAGTTCCTGACCTTCATGCGCCCGGCAACGAGCTTTTCCGGGCTTCCGGACGGATCGTTCCCGGCACAGGGCAGTTCCATTCCCCTTCTCGGCTTTGCGCAGGCGGGCGCCGGCGGCTTTTTCGACGATGGCGGCTTTCCGGCTGGCCAGGGCTGGGATGTCGTCGAGTTTCCCGCCGCGCCCTCGCAAAAGGCCGGCGTCTATGCGCTTGAGGTCCAGGGGGACAGCATGATGCCGCTCTACCGCGACGGCGACGTGCTGATCGTCGAGCCCGGCGCGCAGGTTCGCCGCAACGACCGCGTTGTCGTCAAGACACGCGAGGGCGAGGTGATGGCGAAGGTGCTCTTACGCCAGAGCCCGCGCTCCATCGAATTGATGTCGCTCAATCCCGAGCATCCGAACCGGACGATCGAGCTTTCCGATGTCGACTGGATAGCCCGCATCATCTGGGCCAGCCAATAGGAAAATCTTCCATGAAGCCTGCGGCACTTCTGACAGCTGTTGCGGGTATCGCCATCGTCATGGGCATGCTGATGGCAGGACGCGAGCGGTTTTCCGGGCCGGATGCGTCGGCTGTCACCAGCGAAGCAGCCGCGCCTGACGCAGGTAGCGCCGACGCTCCTCCACCGCCGCCAACCGCCGATCCGCAGGCCAGCATGAATGCCCGGCCGGTCGACGATGCAAGCCAGTTTTATCCGGCACAGGTGCAAGGCAAGCCGCTGGAGCGTGTTGCAGCGCCGGAGCCCGAAAAGCCAAAGCCGGAACCGAAGAAAGACGCCGTCCTGCCGCGGCCGGTTGCCGAGAATGCGGGTGTGCTTGCCTTCGGCGACCGCAAGCTCGCGCTATCAGGCGTCATCGCCACGCCCGACGACAAGACCTGCAAGGATGCGGATGGCAGCGAATGGCCATGCGGCATGCTGGCCAAGACGAATTTCCGGCTGTTCCTGCGGCTACGCTCGGTCACCTGCGATCTCGACGACGCCAACTGGTCGGGCACGGCAACGGCAAGCTGCAAGATCGGCACCCAGGATCTTTCCGCATGGCTGGTCGACAATGGCTGGGCCGAGGCGGCTACCGGCTCGCCGCTGATAGAAGCCGGTGAGAAGGCCAAGACGGAGAAAAAAGGAATCTTCGGCGACGATCCACGCAAGGGCGCGCCCGTGGCGCCGCCGCCCGATCCGCCTGCAGACAATCCTCTCGATCCGATCTGACAATCCCTTGTAATGCCTGAGGGCAATTCCTAAACTTCGGAAGAACAGAGGGAATGACNGAAATGAACAAGCCGCTTTCCGCCCATGATGCCCTGATCTACGTGATGGTGATGGCCTCGGCNGTCGACAGCACGATGAACGACCGCGAGATGGAGCGTATCGGCCAGCTGATCGGCTTCCTGCCTGTGTTCCGCGATTTCGACGANGAGAAACTGATCCCGATCGCCCGCGATTGCGCCTCGCTGCTCTCNGGGCCGGAAGGGCTCGATGTGGTGCTGGAGACCGTCAAGGATACNCTTCCGGCGAAGCTTTACGACACCGCCTATGCGCTCGCCGTGGAAGTGGCCTCGGCCGATCTTTCGGTCAAGGCGGAAGAACTGCGCCTGCTCAGCCTGCTCCGCGACCGGCTCGGGCTCGACAAGCTGACCTGCGCCGCAATCGAGCGCAGCGCCATCGCCCGCTTCCGCAAGGGCTAATACAAACCGTTCGGGAAATAGCGCAGGTAGATTTCCTGCAGGCGGCCGTTGCGTGACAACGCTGCCAACGCATGGTCGAGCGCCGCCGTGAGGATCGCATCGTTCCGGCGCAGCATGATGGTCATCCCCTCGCCCAGGAACTGTTCCGACGGGTATGGTCCATCGAAGAGCGAGCAGCACTTGGCAGAGGCCTGGGACGATACCCAGAAGGATAGCTGCAGCGCATCGGCAAAGGCGGCATCGGTCTTGCCATCCTTCAGAGCCGTCAGCAGCGCTTCCTTGTTATCAAAGGGCACAGACTTGATCGCCGGGAAGTAGGCGGCGAGCATGGCTTCGTGCACCGTTCCCTTGACGACGCCGACCTGCTTTCCAGCGAGCGCCGCGGCGCTGCTACCCTTGATATCGGCCTTGTCGTTGCGGGCGAAACGGGCGGGAAGCATCAGATAGGGCCGCGAGAAGGTAAACCGGCTGCGCAGCTCCGGCGAGACAGCGAGCCCGGCAATGACGGCGTCGCCCTGCGAGGCCGCCAACGCTTCCGTCATATCGGCAAAAGGCAGCGCCTGGATCTCGCATTTGGCGGCAATCTCCAGCTCATTGCAGATCTCGCGGGCCAGATCGAAATTGAAGCCGGCAAGCTTGCCGTTCTGATCGGTAAAGTTGAACGGCGGAAAATCGACCGAGGTCAGAAAACGCAGCCGCACCAGAGCCGAGAGATCCGGCTTGGCAAGGCGTTCGCGCGAGTCGAACAGCAGAGGCAAAGCAGCAGACGGCTGCTGCGCACCGGCGACCGACGGCAGAAACACAACCAACGACAGCAGAAAGGTGAAGAATCCCTTAAAAGCTAGGGATGCAATTGAGGATTGTGTCATTACTATCCAGCCTCGGGTTAGGGGCAGGGCGTCGCCGCTTCGGTGACGGTGTATCAGAGTCATGCGTATCGGGGAATATGCGCCCGGCGGTGCCATCAATGCCGCACGGGAAAACCATGGCAGCAATACCCAGACTATCTCCGCCGCGGCAGAGGACGATGACCTGTTTCGTGCGGAAGTGCGCGTCCTTCTGGAGCTTGGCATCGGCAAGCCGATGATCGCAGAGGCCGTGGCGCTTGCACGCGCCAACGGCACCTCGATCGAGGAACAGCTGCTGGCATCCGGCTGGCTTCTGCCGGAAAATTACTATGCCGGACTGGCGCGCATGCTCCGCCTGGACTTCGCGGAGACGCTGGATCCCGATCTGATCTACGATATCGACAATCTGGACAGCCAGCTGCTCGATCCAAAGATGCTCAAGCTCCATCACATGCCGCAAAGCATGAACGTGATCGTGCCGCAGGCGCGGCAGATCCCGGCGTTACAGGCGCGGCTCGCGGCGCGGCCGGACCTCCGCCCGCACATGCAGGTGACGACGCCTTCGGAAATGCGCCGGGCGGTCTGGGAGCGCGGTGCGCAACGGCGGGTCAGGCAGAGCGTCAATACGCTGTTTGATCGCGAGCCTGATATGAGCGCGCGCATCGTGCTGCTCGGCAAGCAGGGTTTTGTCGCAGGCGTTGCGGTGACCGCGCTTGCCGCCGGCATATTGGCAAGCGCTGATGTTCTGCTTCTTCTCCACCTCTTCGTCTCGCTATTTTATCTCGCGGCCATGGCGATCCGGTTTCTGGCTCTGGCAAAGCCCGCGCCGCGCTTCAATCTGCGCGCGGAAGAGAATGGACCGCTGCCGATCTACACCGTGATGGTCGGGCTCTACCGGGAGGCGGCGGTCGCGGAACAGCTCGCCGCCTGTCTCAAGCGGCTGAACTGGCCGGTGTCGAAACTCGACATCAAGTTCGTCTGCGAGGCCGACGACCGCGAGACTATTGCGGCCCTCAAGGCGCAGGATCTCGGCCCGCATTTCGAAATCGTCGAGGTGCCTGCCGCCCGGCCGCGCACCAAGCCGAAGGCGCTGAACTACGCCCTGACATCCGCCCGCGGAAAATACCTGGCGGTCTACGACGCCGAGGACAGGCCGCATCCGGACCAGCTGCGCGAGGCCCATGCCACCTTTCTCAGGTCGCCCGATGATATCGTCTGCCTGCAGGCGCCGCTGGTCATCGCCAATGCGCACGACTCCTGGATCTCAGCCGCCTTCGCACTCGAATATTCGGCGCTGTTTCGCATGCTTCTGCCGGTGCTTGCCATGCTGCGGCTACCGATGCCGCTTGGCGGCACCTCGAACCATTTCAAGACCAAAATTCTGAAGGACGCCGGGGGCTGGGATCCGCACAATGTTACCGAGGATGCCGATCTGGGCATGAGGCTCTACCGGCGCGGCTATCGCTGCGGCGTCCTCAGCAGCCATACGCTGGAGGATGCGCCCTCCACTACCAAAACCTGGCTTCACCAGCGGACCCGCTGGTTTAAAGGCTGGCTGCAAACGTGGCTGGTGCTGATGCGCGATCCGGCCCAACTCGCCCGCGAGATGGGAATATCCGGGTTTGTCGTCTTCCAGCTTTTGATCGCCGGGATGCTGCTATCGGCCCTTGCCCACCCCTGGATGCTGTTCTTCATCGGCAGCTCGATCATCGATCTCTTCCAGCAAGACGCGGTCATGGATCCGGCGCATATGGTGTTGCTTGTGATGGACAGCTGCAACGTGATCGCCAGCTACATTCTTTTCATCCTGCTCGGCCGCAAGCGCATGACGCCATGGGAAAGGCGTGCGCTTCGTCTGCGCTGGCTGGCATTGCCGCTCTACTGGATGATGCTGTCGATGGCCGCCTGGCGGGCCGTCTGGCAGCTCCGCAGCAATCCGTTCTTCTGGGAAAAGACGCCACACGCGCCAAGCCGCAAAACGGCATAGATTTTCAATCCCGCGATTTTCGATTTCGTAGCGGCAAGCATCTCTTTTCTGTGGTTTGCCGCGCGCCGTTAGGGGCGCATTAAGCAATCTGGATTCTTATCAGCCGCGACGACACCGGCCCCCACACCGTCTGCATGATGCGCGCTCGTCTGACCTTTCCAGGGTATTTCGGAATGCCGCAAGAACGCAGCAGATTACAGCTGAGTTTCAAACATTGATTTCAATCTCTCGCCGCGCGCCAGCAACAAGCCGCAGCGAATGCAACGGGCTTTTTCCATGCTCAAACATCTGAAAATCCGTACAAAAATCCTCTCCGTCATCGCGCTTCTCGGGGTGATCACGATTACCGGCGTGGGTTACATCATCACGGAATTCCGCCGGGCGGACGCCAATTACAGCGCCTTCATCGACCATGAAGCACTCGCCGCCATGCAGGGCTCGCGCGCCAGCGCCTCGCTGGTGTCCTCCGTGCTGCAGACCTCGACGCTTGCCAATATGAAGCCCGATACGCCGGCCTTCAAATCGGCGCTCTCCAGCCCGAGCAAGATCCCGCAGGCGCGTGATCGCCTGCAGCAGGCGGCGGACCTCGTTCCCGCTCGCAAGGAAGCGATCGGTGAGCTCTTGAAAAGCATCGACGAGATGGAAGCGCTTTCGGCAAAGGTCGTCGAGGCGGGCAAGGCTGGTGACATGGGTGCCGCACAGCTGGCCTCCGCCATGATGGTCGCAAAGCTCAACGCGCTGACGCCGAAGATGACGGCCAATAACGATGCGATGATGTCGATGCTGAACGATGGCGGCGACGCGCTCTCGGTCNCCGTCAACCAGCGCATCAATATCTGCCTTGCGATCATCGCCGCTGCGATCGCCGCAGCCATCGCGCTCGGCGTGTACATGGCGCAGATCGGCATCACCGCGCCGATGATGCGGCTGCGCGAACGGATGACCTCGCTTGCCGAAGGCCAGACCGATGCCGATGTACCCGGTCTCGACCGCAGCGACGAAGTCGGCCAGATGGCGGCTGCCGTCGCCGTCTTCCGCGACAATGCCGTCGAACGCCGCCAGATCGAGGCGCGCGCAGAGAGCGAACGCAATCTCAGCGACAGCGAACGCCGCCAGCGCGAAGCGGAAAAGATCCGCGAAGCCAACGAGCTTGCCCGCACCGTCGACGAACTGGCAAACGGCCTGAAGCGCCTTGCCGCCGGCGACCTCGTCTCGCAGATCGATCAGGCCTTCCCTGAGCACCTCGAAGGTCTGCGCGCCGACTTCAACAATTCCGTCGGCCGCCTGAACCAGACGATGAATGCCGTTGGCGCCAATGCCCGCGCGATCGGCGCGGGTGCCAACGAAATCCGCTCTTCGGCCGACGAACTGTCGCGCCGCACCGAGCAGCAGGCGGCCTCCGTCGAGGAGACCGCCGCCGCCCTCGAGCAGATCACCACGACGGTCAGNGACGCGGCCCGCCGCGCTCAGGAGGCGAGCCAGCTCGTCNCCCGCATGCGNGGCGGCGCCGAAAAATCCGGTGAGATCGTCCAGAAGGCGGTCAATGCCATGCAGCAGATCGAGCAGTCNTCGGTCGAGATCGGCAACATCATCGGCGTCATCGACGACATCGCCTTCCAGACCAACCTTCTTGCCCTGAACGCCGGCGTCGAAGCCGCGCGTGCCGGTGAAGCCGGCAAGGGCTTTGCGGTCGTCGCCCAGGAAGTGCGTGAGCTCGCCCAGCGCTCGGCCAATGCCGCCAAGGAGATCAAGTCGCTGATCACCAATTCCGGCACGCATGTGCAGACGGGCGTTGCGCTCGTCGGCGAGACCGGCAAGGCGCTCGATGCGATCGTTCACGAGGTGCAGGAGATCAACCAGCACGTCCACGCGATCGCCGAAGCCGCCCGCGAACAGTCGACCGGCCTGCAGGAGATCAACACGGCCGTCAATACGATGGACCAGGGCACGCAGCAGAATGCCGCCATGGTCGAGGAAAGCACGGCGGCCAGCCATAGCCTGGCAACCGAGGCAGCCTCGCTCAACAACCTGCTCTCCGAGTTCCGCCTGACCGGCACCGGCGGCTTCGCCGCGGCAGCCCCGGCATCGGCAACCACCCGCCCGATCGCCTCGCGCCCCGCACCGATCCAGCCGGCGACACCTGCCGCCAAACCCCGCCCGGCCTCAATCCGCGTCGCCAACTCTGCCACCGCAAGACCGGCCGCCTCGCCTGCCCGCGCGCTCGGCCAAAAGCTGATGAGCGCCTTCAGCGGCGGCAACACCGCCAGCGAGAGCAAGGAAGCGGATTGGACGGAGTTCTGATCGGTTGAGCCTTAATAGACGATGGGCGGCTCCGGCCGCCCATCGCAATTTCAGGCTACTTTTCAGCGATCGCTCAAGCCCCATCAGCAACCGGAAAGCGTGCCGAGACGCTCAGGCGAACTTGCCCTCCGCCCGGCTTTCGGCTACTTCCTAAGCCGATCTGATCGTGGAAGCAGCAGCCGTTGAGCCTCATCAAACTTCATTTCCGGGTCGTTGCCAGCCTTATCATCCGCGAGATGAACACGCGCTATGGCAACAAGATTGGCGGCTATATCTGGGCGATCGTCGATCCGCTCGCCTATATCGTCTTCCTGAGTTTCATCCGCCGCTCGCTCAGCGCCACGCCCCCCCTCGGCGGCAGCGTCGCGCTGTTCATCTCGACCGGCTATCTCGGCTTCCTGTTTTACGTGAACCTGTCATCCTACGTCTCGTCGGCCGTCAAATCCAACAAGGCGCTGATGAACTACCCGCGCGTCGCGCCCTTCGACGCGATCGTCTCACGCGTCGTGTTGCAGTTTTCGACCACGGCGGTGGTGACGGCGCTGACACTGTTCACACTGGCGGAGGGCCTTGGCGGCCTGCCCAGCGTCAATTGGCCGACGATCATCGAAGCGGCCCTCTCGACCTCGATGATCGCGATCGGCATCGGCCTGATCAATGCCGGCCTGTTCGTTCGCTGGCCCTGGTACGAAGAGGTCTTCGGCATCGTCAACCGCCCCCTTTTCATCCTGTCCGGCGTCTTCATGCTGCCCGACGAGCTGCCGCATCCCTATTCGGATTACTTCCTGATGAACCCGCTGGTGCATTGCGTCATCTGGTTCCGGACCGGGTTTTATCCGGAATATAGGGCTTATGGGCTTGATAAGGGGTATGTGGTGGAGACGGCGGTGATGCTGGTGTTTGTGGGGATGGTGGTTTTTACACTGAGTAAAAAGATCATCAAAAATGACGTATAAGTAATTGCTATCTGCGAAGAGAAATATGGAGGCCAAGCGGAAGCCTTCTATCGCATTACGGGTATAAAACAAAACATTCACTATTACCGATAGGTGAATCGGGCTAAGAGTGCGGCGGGGATTTTTAGGGATGAAAGCGCGCACTCATGAACCAGCTTCAAATCGAACCTTCGCAAGCCGTTGGTGGACCTGTTCGGCCACCTCTGACGTCGATATTCAACGCCGGCATCTACAAGCCGACAACAAGCATTATTTACGCTTCTGATATCACGCTAATCATCTGCTTGCGGGCTCATGCGGACAACTCATGGGTGATGGATAGGCTTAGGCTCATCAGAGGGTATTACGATCCTCTTCCTCGCGTGCTGATCATCGACTTTGGCTCTGCGAATTCGTTCAGCGAAGAGATCGCAGAAATTTGTGAGAAATCAGGGTTTGATTACTGGCACGAGCCAGACGCGAACACATATTCGCCGGCGGCCGCCCACAATCGCGGATATGAGAAAAGTCAGACGGATTTGATATTCTTCTGCGATGTCGACTGCTTTGGTCCTTGCGATATGTTTGGCCGGATGGCCAAGCTTGCAACGGCTCTTCGAATGAAAGACGTGATAGACACCCCGTTTGTTTTGCCAGTCTATCATCTCAACGAGCCCGATACGGAAGGCTTTTTTGCCCAGACTTCCGCTGAAGATCGATCGCGCTACCTTGACGCCTTTACCTATTATTCGGGACAAGCTGCTTTCCGGAAGGCCGAGAATTTCTTCATCGCGCCTTACTCAAACGTCTTCCTCATCAACCGACGCATGTTTAGTTTGACGGGGGGGTATGATGAGCGATTCCGGGGACACGGGTCCGAAGACTTCGAGTTTCTCACCCGCCTATCACTATATATCAAGAATCTGCCCGTTCCGGTCAACGTAGAGACCGACTGGCTAGGGCCCTTAACCAAGAATTTCCATAAAGCCAGACCATACAGCGGGTTCCGAAGGTTGCTTGAGGCACTTGCCAAGCCAGCAGAGAACTTCGGCCTAAAGGTTCATCACCTCTATCATCCGAAAGTCCGTTCTGCGGCATGGGAATCCAATAACGATTGGAAACGTGAGCGAATGAAGGACGCGTTTGCGACCTACATTCGAGCCCAACACCAACTGCTTGATGTAGACTTCCTTAAGCGGGAGAGCATCGTCGCTTGCCTCTGCAAGCATATCGATCAATGGGGTTATTTTACTCCTTTGCGCCTCGCGGGCTTCAAGTTATGTCCAGTCTTCGATGACCACTCCGAAACGATTGCCGAAATTGTCAATCGTATCCTGGCTGGAGAGATCGATGCGGTGGCCATTTTCAATCCGCATATGAAGAGCCATGCCAACTTCAAGCAGATTGTGACGCTCGCTCGCGAGCGCGGGCTGAAAATAATTGTCGTAGAGCGCGGCGCTCTTCCTGGCACAATCTACTATGATGATGAAGTGGCATATGCTTCAGAGGCATTCTCCGAGGCCCGATTCCTTGCGGCGATATTCTCGCCAGAGGATCTTGCGACCGCCAACGCATATATTGCCGATCTTAAGACCGGCAAGAAAACACTCGAGAACATGGACAGCTACGAGGACACTGCGGCTCGTTACCCCGCACTCTCCCAACCGGCGTGCTTCATCCCACTTCAGCTTGAAGACGACATGGCGGTAACGCTGTTTCAGAAGGGCGAACAAGCGTACGGTGAGTTCGCTTCATCAATCGAAGAACAAATTGATCGAAATCCCGACATCACTTTTATCGTGAAACCCCACCCGCTCTCAAAACTAGATGGGCTTAGTCAGAGGCCGAACCTAATCATCGCAGCGCGCGAGGACAATATTCATTTTCTGCTCGATATTGCTAGCTTCACAGTTTGTTACAATTCTGGTGTCGGCTTACTCTCTCTAATTCACCAGAAACCAACAGCAACGCTTGGAAACGCATTCTACAACATGGCTAACGCTGGAGTGCATTGCGCGTCTCTTGAAGATGCAATTCAACGATATCTCGCTGGGCATATTACCGCCCCACCGGCCGACACCATAGCGAGAATTGTCGCATGGTTCATTCTACGGCGCTACTCGAACTTCATAGCAACTGACAGCATCAGCGAATTTACGAACCGCAAAGCGCACGGATACAAGGATATCCTAGTTACCCATTTCCGCTGGCGCGGACACGATCTTCCACTCGGTCGGCAAAAGGAGATATCCCCATTTACCAAGCAGAGCTACGTTTGGGCGCAGTTGTCGGATTCTCTTCAAGGCACGGCCAAGCGGAAGCCGCAGACTATTCCTTTTAGACCTGTGGCGATGCATCGGCGGCCCCTTGTTCCAATTGCGCGGATGATGGTCAAGCTGCTGGGGCGCAAGCAGGACGTGTTGGATTATAATTCCGATCCTGCTGGTTTCTTCGCAAAGCTCAAAAATCCATGGTATCGCCGAGTCGGAGCAGCTTTGTTCCCGCTACCGCCGGAGAAAAACAGATCCTCCCCAAAAGGGTTCGGCTGACAATATAAATGTGAAATCAACCACCGCAAAAATGAAGAATGATCGATATAGTCTATAAAATTACCAGTCAGCATTGAGATAAAGTAATGAAACCCAGTCCAAACAGGCGTTAAAAATGGCGCCGCTCTTGCAAGTGCTTCGCCTTACTGCCTTAACGCCTTACTGGGTGACTTCTTCATTTTACAAAAGAAGGACACGTCAACGCCGGAAGCCGGGACTGTATCTATTTGGCTTCGCCAAGTGGAAGACATGGATGGCGGACTGGTTTCCGGATCACGACGTTTTCTTCGTGCCGAACAAACTCTGGGATATTGAGTTTGATATGGAGTGGCGATGGAAAATTCTTTCTGACCCTCGGTCAAAGGTACTCGCATGGCAGTATAAATCATTGAATAGTCTCAAGTCCTTTTGCAACGATCACGCAATCGACTTTCATTACGTCGAAGATGGGTTTTTGAGGTCTGTTTCATTGGGCGCGCTACATGTTCCACCAGTTTCACTGGTATTTGATTCCCAGGACATGTACTTCAACGCGCAGGAACCGAGCGACTTAGAAGACATTTTACGATACTATAATTTTGATTCTGATCCTGAGTTGATAATCAGATCACAGAGAGTTATTTCAACAATACTCTCCACTAGAATTAGCAAATACAACTCGGGCGCCACGACGAATATCGAATCCTTCTATGGAGTCAAAAAGCAAAGAAGGATCATGGTCATCGGGCAAGTCGAGCGCGATGCTTCGATAAAATATGGATGCAATCTTACCATAACCAACAATGATCTTGTCCGGCTCGCAAGCAGCGAAAACCCCGATGCCGACATCATTTACAAGCCCCATCCCGAAGTCCTACAGGGAACAGCGCCAGCGGAATCCAATCCAGATCTTGTCCGAGATATAGCGCTCGTACTCGATGCCGACATCAGCCTTGCTGACTCGCTTGAGACAATTGACCACGTTTACACAATAACTTCCTTGGCGGGATTTGAAGCTCTCATTCGCGGCATCCCGGTTACAACGGTTGGATGTCCCTTCTATTCCGGATGGGGGCTAACTGACGATAGGCAGGCCAATCCACGAAGAAACCGAAAACTCACATTAGAGCAAATTTTCAGCGCAGCTTACATTCTATATCCGAAATACATTGACCTCAATTCCAAGAGAAGAATTGAAATCGAGGATGCTATCGAGCTCATTAACTATATGCGGGCGCAGGCCTGAGGTCGCACGCCCCACCTCAGCTCAATGCAATATGCCAATTACTCGAGCAACGTGCCAGCGCTTGGAAAGACTTGTCGAGCGGGTGAAGGGAATCGAACCCTCGTATTCAGCTTGGGAAGCTGCTGCTCTACCATTGAGCTACACCCGCGCGGCACCAGCCTTCCAACAGATGGGAGGCGGTGTCAAGGCGGTCAGATGCGGAAGTGTTTCGAGAGCTTGAGGCCCTGGGCCTGGTAGTTGGAGCCGAGGCCGGAGCCGTAGAGGCTGACGGGCTTTTCAAGCATGTGCTCGTAGATCAGGCGGCCGACGATCTGGCCGTCTTCGAGGATGAAGGGGACTTCGTGGCTGCGCACTTCGAGGACGGCGCGGCTGCCGCGGCCGCCGGCGGGCGCGTGGCCGAAGCCCGGATCGAAGAAGCCGGCGTAGTGGACGCGGAATTCGCCGACCAGCGGGTCGAAGGGGGTCATCTCGGCCGCATAATGCGGCGGGACGTGGACGGCTTCGCGGGAGACGAGGATATAGAATTCGTCCGGATCGAGGATCAGCTCGTTGCGGCCGCGGCTATAGAGCGGCTCCCAAAAATCGAAAATGTCGTGCTGGGCCTTCTTGTCGACGTCGACGACAGCCGTGTGGTGCTTGCCGCGGTAGCCGATCAGGCCTTCCTTGTCGCCGGTGAGATCGATCGACAGCGCAATGCCACCGCCCGAGACGTTCGGCTTGCTGCTGGCGACCAGCGTTTCGGCGTCGTGCAGGGCCTGCAGCTCCGGCTCACCCAAGATGGAGTGGCCGACGCGGAAGCGGATCTGCGACAGGCGCGAGCCGCGGCGCACGACGATCGGGAAAGTGCGCGGCGATATCTCGAGATAGAGCGGCCCGGAATAGCCGGCCGGGATCTTGTCGAATTCCTGGGCGTAATCGGTGATGACGCGGGTGAAGATATCGAGGCGGCCGGTCGAGCTCTTCGGATTGGCCGAGGCCGACATGTCGGACGGCAGATCGAGGCGCTCCATCAGCGGCACGATATAGACGCAGCCGGTTTCGAGAACCGCGCCTTCCGAAAGATCGATGACGTGCAGGCTGAGGCGATCGAGCTTGTCGGCCACCAGATGCGAGGGGCCGGGCATGAAGCTGGCGCGGACCCGGAAAGCCTTGGCGCCGAGGCGCAGGTCCAGGCTCGCCGGCTGGATCTGATCGCGATCAAGCTCCCGCTCCGACACGAGGCGGCCGGCTTCAAACAACGCAGCAATGGCACGATCGGCCAAAATTCCAGTTTCGCGAGCCATCATGCTCCATCCATAGTTCGTGGCCGACAAAACCAAATACAGGGAATTGACGCAAGAAGCTAACAGCAGTATTGCAGCTTTATCCCGTGGTGATTTGGCCGGTCGGCTTGCAGCCACGTTAAACAAGTGGCTAAAAAGACCGGGTGTGAAACCGGTCTGCATTTGCGGCCGGTTTTTTTTGTTTTTGAGGTGATGGCATGAGCAAGTCCTGGCGCCCAGCAACCCAACTCGTTCACGGAGGCACTCTGCGCTCGCAATATGGCGAGATGTCGGAAGCGATCTACCTGACGCAAGGCTTCGTCTACGACACGTCCGAGGCGGCGGAAGCGCGCTTTAAGGGCGAGACCGACGGCTTCATCTATGCCCGCTACGGCAGCCCCACCAACGACATGTTCGAAAAGCGCATGTGCGCACTTGAAGGTGCTGAAGATGCGCGCGCCACGGCCTCCGGCATGGCTGCCGTTACCGCGGCGATCCTCTGCCAGCTGAAGGCCGGCGATCATATTGTCGCGGCCCGCGCCCTGTTCGGCTCCTGCCGCTGGGTGGTCGAGACGCTGGCACCGAAATACGGCATCGAATGCACGCTGATCGACGGCCGCCACCTGGAAAACTGGGAAAAGGCGATCACGCCGAAGACGAAGGTGTTCTTCCTGGAAAGCCCGACCAACCCGACTCTCGAGATCGTTGATATCGCCGGCGTTGCCAAGCTCGCCAACCAGATCGGCGCCAAGGTCGTCGTCGACAACGTCTTTGCGACGCCGCTCTTCCAGAAGCCGCTGGAGCTCGGCGCCCACATCGTCATCTATTCGGCGACCAAGCATATCGATGGTCAGGGCCGCTGCCTCGGCGGCGTCGTTCTCTCCGACAAGCAGTGGATCGACGAGAACCTGCACGATTATTTCCGCCACACCGGCCCGGCAATGTCGCCGTTCAATGCCTGGACGCTGCTGAAGGGCATCGAGACCCTGCCGCTGCGCGTCGCCCAGCAGACGAAGAACGCCTCGAAGATCGCCGATTTCCTGGCTGAGCAGAAGCAGGTCGCCCGCGTCATCTATCCGGGCCGCAAGGACCATCCGCAGGCCGATATCATCGCCAAGCAGATGACCGGCGGCTCGACGCTGGTCTGCTTCGAGCTGAAGGGCGGCAAGGAAGCAGCCTTCGCTCTGCAGAATGCGCTCGACGTCGTGACGATCTCCAACAATCTCGGCGACACCCGCAGCCTGATCACCCATCCGGCAACGACGACGCACAAGAACCTGTCGGACGAGGCGCGCGCCGAACTCGGCATTTCGGCAGGCACCGTTCGCCTCTCGGCAGGCATCGAAGACACGGACGACCTGCTGGAAGACTTCGCGCAGGCTCTGTCGAAAGTGAAGGCGTGAGCGGTCCTGCCTAGCGCAGGACCCGCTTCATCGTCAGCACATCCGCAAACGGGAAAAGCAGGCGCAGCGGCCCCAGCCTGAGGCGCCTGCTGACGACAAAGCCGTTTCGGCGATATGTCGAAACGGCCGGATTATGCCCGGCGACCTGGAGTGTGACGGTATCGCAACCGCTTTCCGCGGCTGCTGCGGCGACAGCTTCCAGGAGCATTGTTCCGCCGCCTTGGCCGCGAAGCTTGGCATCAACCTTCAGCGTGTAGAGATAGAGTTCGCCAGCGGCCAGACGGGGCTCCGTGAGGCAAAAGGCGAGGAAGCGCAGCAATCCCTGCAGCGATCCATATTCTGCCTGGAAATCCCGCGCCGTCGGCGAAAAGGGCCCCTTGCCCGCCACGGAAAAAGTTGCGTGTCCAACTATGCGGCCCTTGCACTGGATGGCAATCAAGCGATCCAGATTGATTGACCGCTTGAAAAGTGCGGTACGCCGCTCGGCCGGTCCAAGGAAAAAACCCAGCGAGTCCCGCCCGCGGGCGACGCGCCTGCGAACCTCTTCGGCGAGCAGGTGTTCAGGGAAAGATCGCAACAAAGTAAAACTGGCGCGATTGGTTTGCTTGCCTGAAGTGCTATCCATAAAGCGCGCCAGACCAGGTTGACGGCAGTGTCAAATTTGCCCCCGAATTAATGATTAATGTAAAAACACCGTTTTCAATAGCGTTGAAAGCTCGACTTCCCGCCTCATTTCTTGACGGACAAGGCCGGGTATAAGATACGAGTAACATATCCTGACTAAGGTGTAAGGCATGTATCGCGCCCTCACACGAGATATAGAAGTTGTCGTCGAGCCGTTTTATCTGGAGGAGCAATCCGATCCGGACGATGACCGCTATGTCTGGGGATATCGCATCGTCATCAGCAACAATTCCGAGCTCTCTGTAAAACTCGTCAACCGTTACTGGAACATAACGGATCAGAACGGCGTGGTTGACGAAGTGACGGGGCCGGGCGTGGTTGGCGAACAGCCACGGCTGGAGCCCGGTGATACCTATGAATACTCATCGGGATGCCCGCTCGATACGCCATCGGGGCTGATGTTCGGCCATTACCAGATGGAGACGGATGAAGGCGAGCTCTTCGATGTCGAGATACCCGCCTTCTCCCTGGATTCACCCGGCCTGCTCAGAGTGCTGAACTGACCGTTACTCGGCTGGCTGCAGTTCGGCAGGCTCGAAGCGGTAGGTCGTCGAGCAGAACTCGCAGGTGACCGCGATTTCGCCATTCTCCTGGCTCGCCTTGATCTCGTCTGCCGAGAAGCCCTTCAGCACGCCCTTGATCTTGTCGCGCGAACAGCTGCAGCGGTCGAAGACCTCCTTGGCGTCATAGACGCGCACGCCGCGCTCGTGGAAAAGCCGGAAAAGCAGACGCTCGGTTCCGACCTGCGGGTCGGTCAGCTCGTCGGCATCGATGGTTTCCACCATCGTGCGTGCCTCGGTCCAGGAATCGTCTTCCTTCAGCGGCTGGCCGCTCTCGTCGCCATCGCCACCGTGCAGATCCTGCTGGCGCATGCGCTCCGGCGCTTCCGGCAGGAACTGGGCGACGAGGCCGCCTGCCCGCCAGCGATGGCGCGGCTTGCCGCTGTCGTCACGGTCGAGCAGTTCGGCCGCAGCGAGACGAACCCGCGTCGGGATCTGCTCGGACTGACGGAAATAGGTGCCGGCAATCTCTTCCAGCGAGGCGCCGTCGAGCGCGACGATNCCCTGATAGGGCTGGCTGAACTTGCCCTGNTCGATCGTGAAGGCGAGCACGCCCCTGCCGAGCAGCTGTTCGGGCTCGGTCTGGCCGGCGGCGATCGCTTCGTCGAGCAGCGCCTGATCGAAGCGCGCATAGGCGCGCACATTCTCAGGCGTCGAGAAATCGGCGACCAGCAGATCGACGGGGCCGTCACCCTTCGTCTGAACGGTGAACTTGCCGTCGAATTTCAGCGACGTGCCAAGCAGCACCGTCAGCACGATCACTTCGGCGAGAAGGCGGGCAACGGGTGCGGGATAGTGGTGGCGCTCCAGGATGGCGTCCAGCATCGGGCCGAGCTGGACGGCGCGGCCGCGCACATCCAGACCTTCAACCTGAAACGGGACAACATGATCATCACCGGCGAAATCGAACTCGCCAAGAGCGGCTGCAGCTTCTGCCATGGTCTTACTCCTAGTATTCAGAGCGGCAGACCAAGGCGTCTCTCCGCTCGCGCGGCCACGAGGCCGTCAGGCCGGATGTGGCGTCCAGTATGGTTCAGATCGCGCCCAGGCACCATGCAAGAATCGACTTCTGCGCATGAAGACGGTTTTCCGCTTCATCGAAGACCACGGATTGCGGGCCATCGATCACTTCGTCCGTGACTTCCTCACCACGATGGGCAGGCAGGCAATGCATGAACAATGCATCCTTGCCGGCCTTTGCCATCAAAGCCTGATTGACCTGATAGGGCTGGAAGACGTTGTGACCGCGAGCCCGATGTTCCTGATTCATGGAGACCCAGGTATCGGTTACCACGCAATCGGCGCCTTCGACCGCACGGTCGGCATCATGGCTGAGCAGGATTTCGGCGCCCTCATTGCGGGCCCAGTTCAGATAGTGATCCTTCGGCTCGGAACCAAGGGGTACGGCCATGTTCATGCGATAGCCGAAACGGGCAGCGCCTTCGACCAGCGAATGCAGCACGTTGTTGCCGTCGCCCGTCCAGGCGATCGTCTTGCCCTTGATAGGGCCGCGATGCTCTTCGAAGGTCATGATATCGGCCATGATCTGGCACGGATGCGTATCGTCGGTCAGCGCGTTGATGACCGGCACGGTAGCGTGCTCGGCAAGCTCGAGCATGCGGTGATGCTCGGTGGTGCGGATCATGATCGCATCGACATAGCGCGACAGGACCTTGGCGGTGTCGCCAATCGTTTCGGCGCGGCCGAGCTGCATTTCGGTGCCCGAGAGGAACAGCGTCTCGCCGCCGAGCTGGCGCATGCCGACATCGAAGGAGACGCGGGTACGTGTGGACGGCTTTTCGAAGATCATCGCCAGCATCTTGCCGGCGAGCGGCTTGTCGCCGGCGCCTGCCTTGAAAGCCTGCTTGCGCGAGATCGCATCATTCATGATGACGCGCAGATCGGCGGAGCTGACCGCCGAGAGATCGAGGAAGTGTTTGGGGGAAGCCATGTCGTCCTTACCTGTTTGCCTCGTAAGGCATCTATCCGTTCAAGCCGTCTTCGTGGCCTTGGCTGCGCGAATGCTCTCGGCGGCCTGCTCGATGCGTGCGAGGCCTTCGCGGGCTTCTTCCGCAGTCACTACCAGAGGCGGCAGGAGACGGATGACGTTATCGCCCGCCGGGACACCCAGCAGATGCGCGCCGCGGATCGCAGCCAGGAGTTCGCTCGAGGGAACGGCGGCCTTGATGCCGAGCAGCAGGCCTTCGCCGCGGATATCCTCGATCACGTCAGGATAGCGATCCTTCAGCGACGCCAGGCCCTGGCGGAAGACCAGCGACACGTCGCGGACGTGCTGCAGGAAGCCATCGGCGAGCACGATATCGAGAACGGCACTGCCNACGGCCATGGCGAGCGGATTGCCGCCATAGGTCGAGCCNTGNGTGCCGGCCTTCATGCCGGAGGCCGCCTCAGCCGTTGCAAGGCAGGCGCCGAGCGGGAAACCGCCGCCGATGCCCTTGGCAACAGCCATGATGTCAGGTGTCACGCCGGACCATTCATAGGCGAAGAACTTGCCGGTACGGCCAACGCCGGTCTGCACTTCGTCGAGGATCAGCAGCAGGCCATGCTCATCGCAGAGCTGGCGCAGCGCCTTCATGAACTCGACGGTCGCCGGGCGGATACCACCCTCACCCTGTACGGGCTCGATCAGAATGCCTGCCGTTGCGTCGGTGATCGCCGCGCGGACGGCTTCGACATCGCCGAACGGCACCTGGTCGAAACCGGGGGTCTTCGGACCGAAGCCTTCGAGATACTTCTCCTGGCCGCCGGCGGCGATCGTCGCCAGCGTACGGCCGTGGAAGGCGCCTTCGAAGGTGATGATATGGAAGCGCTCCGGATGGCCCTTCGAATACTGGTAGCGGCGCGCGGTCTTGATCGCGCATTCCAGGGCTTCCGCACCCGAGTTGGTGAAGAACACCTTGTCGGCGAAAGTCGCTTCCGTCAGCCTCGTTGCGAGCTTTTCCTGGCCTGGGATCTCGTAGATGTTGGAGAGGTGCCAGACCTTCTCGGCCTGCGCCTTCAGGGCATCGACAACATGCGGATGGCTGTGGCCGACAGCGGTCACGGCAACGCCCGCGCCAAAATCCAGATATCGCTCGCCGGTCTCGGTAATCAGCCAGACGCCCTCACCTCGCTCGAACCGCAGAGGGGCACGAGAATAGGTATCATATAGCGGCGCGGCTTCAGCCATGGCGCGGTCTCCTGTCAGCGTTATGGGCAACCGGACTCCGGCTAAAAAACCAGGTCCGAAAAATTAAAAATGCCGCCTCTCGGCGGCGCTGTGCACTATTTACTTTTCGCACTGCAATGTCAACAAAACTACGGCTTTCGTGGCTTCTGGGTGACGCTCAAGCGATGTCGCGTTTCATCAACAGCTAATGTTGCAGAAATGACTCTGTGGGGAAGCAAGTTGGGGAAAACTTGAAATTCGATTCATCCGGATTCCCGCGACTCTTGTCACGGAGTCAGCCTCACACTAGGTTAAAACTCAATTACTAGACTGCATGCGGCGGAACTAGTCACCAAAATTAGTCAAGCGTTTCTTGTGTCGGATTCATCCGGGGCAAACGGTGAAGGATTCTGCCTTCACAACGCTTAAACGGCGGAGACACAGGGCATGAACTGGACAGACGAGCGGGTCGAGAAACTCAAGAAACTGTGGTCCGAAGGGTTGAGCGCGAGCCAGATCGCGGCGCAACTTGGAGGCGTAAGCCGNAATGCCGTTATCGGCAAGGTTCACCGNCTGGCACTGCCGGGCCGTGCCAAGGCCGGCGGCAATGCNACGGCGGCACGGGCTCCGAAGCGCACGACTTCGGCACCNCGCGCTCCGAACTACGCATCGCGCATGACGACCCGCACCGTTGCCCGCCCGCAGGGCGCAACGATGCTNAAGGAAGAGATCGAAATCGACGTCATGGAGGAGATGGAATANCGTCCGGCTTCCAACGTTGTCGTGCCGATCTCGCGCCGTCTCGGCCTGACGGAACTGACCGAGCGNACCTGCAAGTGGCCGGTCGGCGATCCGCTGAAGGACGATTTCCATTTCTGCGGCTGCGAAAGCCCGGATTCTTCGCCCTACTGCACGTATCATCAGCGTCTGGCTTACCAGCCGGTCAATGATCGCCGCAGGGCCGCAGCCCGGGCAAACTGAGCCGGGTAAAGACAAACGAAAAACGGGCCTTTCGGCCCGTTTTTTTGTGTCTGCATGTCAGGAGGCCGTAGCCTCCCTCACTCAGGCTTCCATGGAGTAGCCGGCACCGCGGACGGTGCGAATGACATCCTGCATGTTCGAGAAGTTGAGCGCCTTGCGCAGGCGGCCGACATGGACGTCGACGGTACGCTCGTCGACATAGATGTCGTGACCCCAGACGCCGTCGAGCAGTTGCGAGCGCGAGAAGACGCGGCCCGGCGACGACATCAGAAACTCCAGGAGGCGGAACTCGGTCGGCCCGAGACGGACTTCGCGGGTCTTGCGGTGAACGCGGTGCGTTTCACGGTCGAGTTCGATATCGCCGCACTTCAGCACGGTCGAGAGAACTTCCGGCTTGGCGCGGCGCAGCATCGCCTTGACGCGGGCAACGAGCTCGGGCGTCGAGAACGGCTTGACGACATAGTCGTCGGCGCCGGTCGACAGGCCGCGGACGCGCTCACTCTCTTCACCGCGCGCCGTCAGCATGATGATCGGCAAGCGCTCGGTTTCCGGGCGCATGCGCAGCCGGCGGCAGAGCTCGATGCCTGATACGCCAGGCAGCATCCAATCGAGGATAAGAAGGTCCGGCGTGCGCTCCTGAAGGCGGATTTCCGCCTCGTCGCCGCGCAGGATGGTATCGACTTCGAAACCTTCGGCTTCGAGATTGTAGCGAAGAAGCACGCTCAGTGCTTCTTCGTCTTCAACGACTGCAACTCTCGGGATCATTCTATTCTGTCTCCTGAGGCCCGGTCCGGATGATTATTCCGTTACCGCGCCGACGGTGTTGGCGGTGTCGTCCTTCGGACGCTCGCCTTCCGGCTGAGCGCCGGTCGCCATGTAGTAGATGGTTTCAGCAATGTTGGTGGCGTGGTCGCCGATGCGCTCGATNTTCTTGGCGCAGAAGAGCAGATGCGTGCAGCTGGTGATGTTGCGCGGATCTTCCATCATGTAGGTNAGGAGCTCGCGGAACAGCGACGTGTACATCGCGTCGATTTCCTCGTCGCGCTCGCGGATCGACTTCGCCTTGTCGGCAGCGCGCGTCGTGTAGACGTCGAGCACTTCCTTCAGCTGGACGAGCGCGAGCTCGGAGAGATGCTCCAGACCACGGGCGAGCTTGCGCGGAACGCCGGTGCTCTGCACGGCGATGACGCGCTTTGCGGTGTTCTTGCCGAGGTCGCCGACGCGCTCGAGGTCGGCGGCGATGCGGATCGAACCCATGATCTCGCGCAGGTCCGACGCCATCGGCTGGCGGCGGGCGATGGTGACGATCGCCTTGTCGTTGATCTCGCGCTCGGCGTGATCGAGGATCACGTCGTCGGAGATGACCTTCTGCGCCAGTGCCGCGTCGCCGTTGACGAGGGCGCGGACAGCGTCGGAAACCATCTGCTCGGCCAGGCCGCCCATTTCGGAAATGCGGCGCGAGAGGAACTTCAGGTCTTCGTCATACGCAGAAAAAATATGTGTCGATGCCATGGGGAAAGTCCTTGAGTGTCTATCGGGGGTCGTGACGCCAAAGATCAGCCGAAGCGGCCCATGATATAATCCTGGGTGCGCGGATCGTCCGGATTGGTGAACATCTTGTCGGTATCGTTCTCCTCGACGAGGTTGCCGAGGTGGAACATGGCCGTGCGCTGCGANACGCGGGCGGCCTGCTGCATGGAGTGCGTGACGATGACGATCGTGTAGGCTTCGCGCAGCTCGTGGATCAGNTCCTCNACCTTTGCGGTGGCGATCGGGTCGAGTGCCGAGCACGGCTCGTCCATCAGGATGACTTCNGGCGAGACNGCAACGGCGCGGGCGATGCAGAGGCGCTGCTGCTGACCNCCGGAGAGGCCGGTNCCGGATTCATGAACGCGGTCCTTGACCTCGTTCCAGAGGCCGGCGCGCTGCAGGCTGGTCTCGACGATCTGGTCCATGTCGGCCTTGGTCTTAGCGAGACCATGGATGCGCGGGCCGTAAGCGACGTTTTCGTAGATCGACTTCGGGAACGGGTTCGGCTTCTGGAACACCATACCGACGCGGGCGCGCAGTTCGACCACGTCGATATCCGGATCGTAGATATCGTCGCCATCGAGCGTGATCTTGCCGGTGACGCGGCAATTGTCGATCGTGTCGTTCATGCGGTTCAGGCTGCGCAGGAAGGTGGACTTGCCGCAGCCGGACGGGCCGATGAGCGCCGTAACGGTGTTTTCGCGGATGTTCAGCTTGACGTCGAAGAGGGCGCGCTTTTCGCCGTAATAGACGGAAACGTCCTGGCCGATCATCTTGTAGGGAATGCTGTTCATCTTCTGGTCCAGAGCCTTTTCAACTGCTGCTTCTGTCAACATGTTCATTGGGTTTTACTCCGTTTACCAGCGGCGCTCAAAGCGACGGCGCAAGAGGATGGCTCCGAGGTTCATGACGATCAGGAACAAGAGGAGGACGATGATGGCACCCGACGTACGTTCCACGAAGGCGCGTTCGGCTTCGTTGGCCCACATGTAGACCTGGACGGGGAGCGCGGTGGACGGGTCGAGAGGCGTGGCCGGTGCATTGGCGACGAAGGCGACCATGCCGATCAAGAGAAGCGGCGCGGTTTCGCCGAGCGCGTGCGCCAGGCCGATGATGGTGCCGGTCAGGATGCCCGGCATGGCGAGCGGCAGCACATGGTGGAACACCATCTGCATCTTCGAGGCTCCGAGACCGAGAGCGGCCGCGCGGATCGACGGCGGGACGGCGCGAAGAGCCGCACGCGTCGCGATGATGATCGTCGGCAGCGTCATCAGCGTGAGCACCAGACCGCCGACCAGCGAGGCCGAGCGCGGCATGCCCATGAAGTTGATGAACACTGAGAGACCGAGCAGACCGTAGACGATCGAGGGAACGGCAGCCAGGTTGTTGATGTTGACCTCGATGAGATCCGTCAGCCGGTTCTTCGGTGCGAATTCCTCGAGATAGATCGAGGCGGCGACACCGATCGGCAGCGACAGCACCAGAACGATCGCCATCAGATAGAGCGAGCCGATGAGGGCAACGCCGAGGCCGGCGGCTTCAGGACGGCTGGAATTGCCGTTGACGAAGAGGCCCGTGTTGAACTGCTTGAAGAGAGCGCCGCTCGACTTCAGTTCGTTCATCCAGCCAACCTGCTTGTCGTTGACCTTGCGGTTCTTCTCATCGACGGAGAGATCGATCTGGCCCTTGTTGGCGCTGTCGACATTGGCGTCGGCGAGAACCGTGACGTTGATCGTCTTGCCGATGATCGACGGGTCGGCGACGACCATGTCGCGCAGCTGGATCGGAGCGCCCTTGGAGAGCATCGCCGAGGCATCGCGCACGTCGGGACGGCTCGATGCGTTGATGTTGAGCTGCTTGACGATGGCGTCACGCAGCAGGGCGCCGTAATTGGCGGCGATCAGGACGGACGGATCGGTCGCGCGCTTGTTGCCCGGATCGATCGTCTTCTCAGTGAACTCGATCGGCAGCGAGATCGCCGTCTGCTGGAAGGCGGTGTAGCCCTGACGGATGACCGTCGACAGCAGGATGACCAGGAAGATCAGGCCGAAAGCGATAGCGGCCATGCCGTAAGCCTGGAAGCGGCGTTCGGCGGCATAGCGGCGCTTGATGCCGATGTCGCGGCGCGCAGGCGCCTTGGATACGAGAGTGCCGGAAACCGGAGAAGCGATATTCGTCATTCGTACTGCTCCCGGTATTTGCGCACGATGTAGAGCGCGTAGATATTGAGGCAAAGCGTGATCAAGAAGAGCGTGATGCCGAGCGCGAAGGCGACGAGCGTCTGCGGCGAGGTGAATTCAAGGTCGCCCGTCAGCTGGTTGACGATCTTGACCGTCACGGTGGTCATCGGCTCGAAAGGATTGATCTGCATGCGGGCGGCAACACCGGCCGCAAGCACGACGATCATGGTTTCGCCGATGGCGCGCGAGGCGGTCATCAGCAGNGCGCCGACGATGCCCGGGAGAGCAGCGGGAAGCACTACCTTCTTGATGGTTTCGGANCGCGTGGCACCGAGGCCAAGCGAACCGTCACGCAGGGCACGCGGCACGGCGGTGATGATGTCGTCCGACAGCGAGGAGACGTATGGGATCAGCATGATGCCCATGACGATACCGGCCGTCAGAACGCTCTGTGCCTGGATGAAGTTCGTGTAGTTGCCCGTCAGGAGGCCGCTGACCTGCGAGGAAAGATCGCGCAGGAACGGGCCGACGGTGACGAGGGCGAAGAAGCCGTAGACGATGGTCGGGATACCGGCCAGAACTTCGAGCAGCGGCTTTGCCAGCGAGCGAAGCTTCGGCGAGGCATATTCGGCCATGTAGATCGCCGCAAACAGGCCGACCGGAACGGCGACCAGCATGGCGACTAGGCCGATATAGAGCGTGCCGAGCAGCAGCGGGATGAGGCCGAACTGGCCTTCCGACGAGCTGCCGGCGCCGGCAAAGCGCGGATCCCAGACGGTACCGAAGAAAAACTCGAGCGGTGGGACGCTGGCGAAGAAGCGCAGGGCTTCCGACAGCATCGACAGCACGATGCCGATCGTCGTCAGAATGGCGATCGAGGATGCCAGAAGCAGACCCCAGAGCATGACGCGCTCGACGCGGTTACGGGCGCGGAAGCGTGGCGTGATGCCGCGCAGCGCATAGAGCGCACCGGCAACGGCAAGCACCAGCACGATGGCGCTCATGATCAGGCGGCTGCCGGCGCTTTCGGCGTTCAGCAGCTTGGCGGCGTCCAGCATGTAGGGCTGCGGCTCGCCGGCGAGCGGAACGCCCTTTTCGTTGAGCTTGGCCTGGACGGCCTTGGTGTCGGCACCGAGCGCGGTGAGCTCGTCAGCCGTCAGCAGATTGAACCCGCGGCCGATAGTGGCGACCATGCTGTAGCTCAAGTCCTGCTCGGCAGCACTCTTGGCCTTCACATCTTCAGGGAAGGCGTTGCGGACGGTGGATTCGATGATGCCCGGGCTGGCGGCGAGCCAGACACAGAGAACGACGAGGGCCGGAAGGACGGCCCAGATGGCGGCATAGGCGCCGTAATAACCCGGCCGCGAATGCAGCGCGGAAGACTTGCCCCCGGCAAGCGCCGTGGCACGGCTGCGGGCGGCCACATAGGCCAGCGCGCCGAACACCACGAGACACAAGAGTATAATGGATGTGCTCATTCTTTACGTCCCCAGGCGCTCAGCCCCAAGAGCATATGCGGCGATGTCCCCGCACAGCTTCCCAATCATGGACAAACTCAAAACCTTGCCATGCAGCGGCAAGGGTACTGTCATTAGAAAACCGGCGCGGCACCCCCTGATGCCGCGCCGGCTTATGCATTACATGGTCTTTTCGGCTTCGACGGCCTTGCGGATTTCTTCGCGCTCGGCGTCCGGAGCAGCAACCAGGCCGTATTCGACGAGCGGGCTGTCAGGGCCGATCATCTGGTCGGATACGAAGAAGTTGACGTATTCCTTCAGGCCCGGGACGGCGCCGAGATGCGCCTTCTTGACGTAGAAGAACAGCGGGCGGGAAACCGGGTAGGTGCCGTTCGAGATGGTCTCGGTCGACGGAACGATGCCGCTCATGGTCGCGACCTTGAGCTTGTCAGCGTTGTTTTCGTAGAAGGAGAGGCCGAAGACGCCAACGCCGGTCTTGTTGGCAGCGATGCGTGCCAGCGTTTCCGGATAGTCGCCGTCGATGTCGACTGCAGCGCCGTCCTTACGGACTGCAACGCAAGCCTTGGCCTGAGCAGCCTTGTCGGTGATTTCCTTGGCGATAACTTCCTGAGCGCCCGAAGCCTTGCAGCCTGCAGCGAGAACGTTCAGTTCGAAGACTTCGCGGGTGCCGTGCTTTTCGCCCGGGATGTAGGCAGCGATATCAACAGCCGGGAGCTTCGGGTTGACTTCNGACCACTTCTTGTAGGGGTTGGCAACGAGCTTGCCGTCNACGACGACCTGAGCGGCCAGNGCCTTGTAGAGGTCTTCCGGAACGTANGCGACGTCGGGGTTGGAAGCGTCGGTTGCGAAGACGATACCNTCATAACCGATCTTGACTTCCTGGATGTCCGTTACGCCNGCAGCCTTGCAGGCTTCCATTTCGTTCTTGTTGATCGGACGCGAAGCGTTGGCAACGTCGATCGTGTCTTCGCCGACGCCCTTGCAGAATTCCTTGAGGCCAGCGCCCGTGCCGCCGGATTCAACAACCGGCGTCTTGAAGTTGGTGAAGGTTTCGCCGAAGGACTCGGCAACGATCTTGGCGTAAGGCAGAACGGTGGACGAGCCGGCAACCTGGATCTGGTCGCGAGCGGCTGCAGCGCCTGCAAAAGCAACGGTTGCGGCGAGAGCGGCAACGGTGAGTTTAAGCGTGTTCATCAGAAAAATCTCCCAGCATTGGGCTTTGTGTGGGCAGGCCCCCCAGGGCCCTCGCATTGCCTTTTTTCATCGGCAGCCACTCTTTAGCCCCTGATGCACAGAGCTTTTATGTCACTTTGATGAAACATTTGTGACAGTCTAAAATACTGAAATTCATAGATAAAATTTTTCGATGTAATGGGTGTGTTGCGGCTTTATGTCAAAACCGCACGGTAAAGGCCGTTCCCTTGCCAACCTCGGACTTAACGATCAGCCGTGCACGATGGCGGGTCAGGATATGCTTGACGATGGCAAGTCCCAGACCGGTGCCCTTCTTCGAGCGGCTGTCCTCGATATTGACGCGGTAGAAGCGCTCGGTAAGGCGCGGCACATGCTCGGCCGGGATGCCGGGTCCGCGGTCCGCGACGGTGACTTCGACAGGCTGGCCCTGGCCGTTCTTGATCGAGACGTCGACCGTCTTGCCTTCCTGGCCGTATTTGCAGGCGTTCTCGATCAGGTTCTCGAAGACCTGCACCAGCTCGTCTCGATCGCCGAGCACCTCCGCCCGGCCTTCCGGCAGATTGAGATTGATCTCGACGCCGACATCCTTCGCCAGCGGTTGCAGGGAATCCCGGACATGGCCGAGCAGCGGCACGAGATCGACCTTTTCGTCGGGCGCGATATGCGACTTCAACTCAAGCCGCGACAGCGACAGCAGATCGTCCACGAGGCGGCTCATGCGGGTCGTCTGGTCGAACATGATGCCGAGGAAGCGTTCCTGCGCCTTGGCATCGTTCTTGGCCGGCCCCTGGATAGTCTCGATGAAGCCGCGCAGCGAGGCGAGCGGCGTGCGCAGCTCGTGGCTGGCATTGGCGACGAAATCCGAGCGCATACGGTCGATGCGGCGGACTTCCGAGATATCGCGGAAGGAGAGCATGAAGAAACGCTCGCCACCCTCCCCCTCNCCGAGATCGATCGGGGCGCTGCGGACGATATAGACCCGNTCGGAAGGAAGCCGCTCGGAATGCTCGATCTGGTTCGGCGCATTGGTGGCGATCGTTTCGCGCACCATGTCGAGAATGCCGGGCGAGCGCAGGCGCGCCGAAAGATGCGCACCGATGATCATCTCGCCGAAGGCCTTTTCGGCCGCGCGGTTCTGGAACAGCACCGAGGCATCGCCGGAGAGAACCATGACGGGGATATCGAGCCCGGCAAGCGTGGCGGCCACTTCAGGCAGGCGGCTCTTCGGCGCTTCCGGCTCAGGCTCAGGGATTTCGGCAAGCTTGGCCTGCACCGCCGGCTCGGCATTCATGACGACGACGAGCAGCATCAGGACGACGAGCGCCAGCACGCCCCATTTGTTCATCCTCGAGACCAGCGCCACCAGCCCGATGACCAGAGCGGCAAGAAGCACGGGGCGTTCCTGCCTGATGCGGGCCATCAGCCCCGATGTCCACGGCATTTCCTCTTCCACTTGCCCCTCGCCTGGCTTTCAGTCGCAATCATTGCTTCAAACTTTGCCTGATAGCCGTGATTCATGACAGAAGTTTTCGACTGCTTCCACCAAGCGAAAAAGCCGCAGTGGAAACACACAACTATTTTCATGCCGCGGCGAGCAATTTGATTTTTAACGCGAAATATGATCGCCTGCTCAGAAGCCGAAGCGCCGGGAGGAAATGATGGCCGAAGATGTCGAGAGCCGCGCAGTCGAACTGGATATCAGAGGCAAGAAGCGCGTCTTCGACGTGGACGATCCGGTGCTGCCTGCCTGGATCGACGAAAAGGCACTCGAATCCGGCGACTTTCCCTACAAGAAGAAGCTGAAGGAAGAAGAGTATCTCGAAGATCTCGAGAAGCTTCAGGTGGAGCTCGTCAAGGTCCAGTTCTGGCTGCAGGCGACCGGCAAGCGCGTCATGGCGGTGTTCGAGGGACGCGATGCGGCCGGCAAGGGCGGCGCGATCTCTGCCTCCTCCGGCAAGATGAACCCCCGCCTTGCGCGCGTCGTGGCACTCGCCAAGCCGAACGACCGCGAGCTCGGGCAGTGGTATTTCCAGCGCTATATCGCCCAGTTTCCAACGGCCGGCGAATTCGTGCTCTTCGACCGTTCCTGGTATAACCGCGCCGGCGTCGAGCCGGTCATGGGCTTCTGCACGCCGAAGCAATACGAGGATTTTCTCGAGCAGGCGCCGCTGCTCGAAAAAGTCATCGCCCATGAGGGCATCTATCTCTTCAAGTTCTACCTCGATATCGGCCGCGAAATGCAGCTGAAGCGCTTTCATGACCGGCGGCACGATCCGCTCAAGGTTTGGAAGCTATCTTCCATGGATATCGCGGCACTGACGAAATGGGGCGACTACAGCGACAAGCGCGACCGGATGCTGAAGGCAACGCATACGGACGCAGCGCCCTGGACCGTCATCCGCGCCAACGACAAGCGGCGCGCCCGTCTCAATCTCATCCGTCACATGATGAAGACGATGGATTATGACGGCAAGGACGAGAAGGCGATCGGCGAGCTGGATGAGAAGATCATCGGCTGGGGTCCGGGCTTTCTGAAATAGGAGTGAAGATGCGGCCTGCGGCTGTAATCGGCGGACTACTCGTGATGATGGGGCTGGCGGCTGAGGCGCAGGCCTGCGTGCTGCTGCAGGATGTCGATTACAGCGTGCTCTACCGCTCGGATGCGATCGTCCGCGCCAAGGTCATCGGCTATCAGGCGCGTCCCGAGCAGAAGGATGCGCTGTTCCGCCTGGAAATCGAGCAGGTGCTGTCAGGAAAACCGCTTGCCGCACCCGTCATCGAAGCGCGCTGGGAACGGCGCTATAAACCGGCGCCGCAAATCTGGGATGGCTACAACAACGTCATCGTCGGCCTGAAACTGACCAATGACGCTCCTGCATTGATCGTGCGTGAAAGCTGCGGCTTCGACGGCATCGTCGAGGATACGCCGCAGGACCTCTCGATCCTGCTCAGCCAGGCACCCGGCACCTGACGCGTCAGCTTATTGGCCCGGCAGGATGCGGACGGCGTAGAGGTTGATGCCGCGAGCCTTGCCGTCGACATCGCTGTTGATCAACAGTTTTCCAGCCGAGCTCGGCGCCAGAGACCGGTCGAAATTGACCTGAACCAGCACATCCGACTTCTCACGCGTGACACTGAAGCGGTGGCGGGCGCAATTGCCGAGCGTCTGGAAATTGCACTCGACGGTGATCTGCGTCGGCTCATCGCTCGTCGACTGCAGGGTAATGGCGATGGTCGAGGACTTGCCCGCCAGCTGCTGCAGCACATCGGCAGCGACGGGAATGGCAATATTGCCATCGGCGCCGTTGCTCTGCGAGATCAGGCGGACGGCCGCCTCGTCATTTTCGGTGATGTTTTCGGTGCGCGCCTGGGCACCGTTCTCGATCTTGCCGGCATCCGAGGCCTTGAAGACTTCGATCCAGGCAGCCGAGAAGCTGTTCTGCGGGTCGATCGTCACCGGCTGATCGGTATGCGTACCGGCATTATTGTTATTGTCGGCGGTCTGGCTGTCGCTGCCGTCGAAATCTTCCGGCTGGGTGCTCGCCGGCGGATTGGCGACGCTGGTGTCGCGCTCCTGCGCCGTCAAGAGCAGGCCGGACTTGTGCGCCCACCAGGCGCCGGTGCCGACGAAGGCGATCAGCACGCACCAGACGAGCAGGCGCGAGAAGATCTTGCGCGGCTTGCGGCGCTTGGCCGCTCCTTCCGGGCGGAAATCCATATTGGCGGCGGCAGACGGCGCCCGGCGCTCAGCGGCGAAGCTCTCTTCAGCGGCGGGCGCAGCACCCAGATGATCGGCCTCGCCGGCATGAACTCCATCAAGGCTGGCGTCGTCATAGGCACGGCGCGGCTCTTCGGCATAGCGGGTCTCGCCAGCGAGTTCCGGCGCCGGGGCTTCCGGCTCAACCTGGTGATGGACGGGCTCGGGGACATCGACAACCGGCGGAACCGGCACTTCCGGCGGCCCCTGGCGCGGATGCATGCGCTCGCGCTCCTCGGCCTCGATCATGTGGATCGTGGTTTCCAGACGGTGGCGGTGATGGGCGATCGCCTCGCGGTCGGTGATGTCCTGCTTGCGCAGCCCCGCTTCGAGCGCCTGGCGGGCAGACTGATAGATTCTGGCGCGGATCTCGGGATTGTCGCGATCGGAATTGCCAAGCGCAGTTCTGATGGCCGTTTCTAATCCGCTCACGTGCGATCCTTCACTCTTGAAACCGGCATTCCGCTCAAATCTTTACAAATGCCTAACAAAATCCGGTAGCGGCAACAGCGCCAAACCGCAAGCCTCCGGCGCGCCGCCCGGCCGATCGGCAGGGGAAAACGCCGCCTTTCAGAATATCCGAAAATCGCGAAATCGGTAGCCTGCCCAGTTGGGTGGCCTTTTCGGCGCGATGGAACTCTGTTATCAGATTGACGCTTCCGTAAACGTCAATTGATGGTGATCTCATGGCCCTCCCCGAAATCCTGACGAAGAACCTGCGCCTGCCGGTCGTGGCCTCGCCGCTGTTCATCATCTCGCATCCGGCGCTGACGCTGGCGCAGTGTAAGGCAGGAGTGATCGGCGCCTTTCCGGCGCTCAACGCCCGGCCCGAAAGCCAGCTTGACGAGTGGCTGGCAATGATCACCGAAGATCTCGCCGCCCATAATGCCGCCAATCCTGACAGACCGGCAGCCCCCTTCGCCGTCAACCAGATCGTCCATATGTCGAACAAGCGCCTTGAGCACGATCTCAGGCTCTGCGTGAAATACAAGGTGCCGGTCGTCATCTCCTCGCTCGGCGCGGTGCCGGAGGTGAATGCCGCGGTGCATTCCTATGGCGGCATCGTGCTGCACGACGTCATCAACAATCGGCACGCCAATTCGGCGATCCGCAAAGGCGCCGATGGGCTGATCGCGGTCGCTGCCGGTGCCGGCGGCCATGCGGGCACGCTTTCGCCGTTCGCACTCGTCCAGGAAATCCGCGAGTGGTTCCCCGGGCCGCTGCTGCTTGCTGGCGCGATCGCCAACGGCGGTGCGATCCTGGCGGCGCAGGCGATGGGCGCCGACATGGCCTATATCGGCACCCCCTTCATCGCCACCGAAGAAGCTCGCGCCAGCGACGCTTACAAGAACGCCATCGTAGAGGGCGCCGCCGACGATATCGTCTATTCCAACTATTTCACCGGCGTGCACGGAAATTACCTGAAGCCTTCGGTAAAGGCCGTCGGCCTCGATCCCGACAATCTGCCGGTTGCCGATCCCTCGAAGATGGATTTCGAACAGGCCGTCGGCGGCGCCAAGGCCTGGAAGGATATCTGGGGCAGCGGCCAGGGCATCGGCGCNATCAANGCCGTCGAACCGGTNGCCAAGCTGGTCGGCCGCCTCGAGAGCGAATACCACGCCGCCCGCACCCGCCTCTCGCTTTGAACGGATTTCCACAGCGCCGTTCTTTTTTACCAAAGCGATCAGACGGCGCTTGAAATCTTCAAACAATGCCTGTATCAGCGCCATGCAAATCGCGGGCCGAACGCTTCGCCCGCCTGGATTGCCGCTTTAGCTCAGTCGGTAGAGCACATCATTCGTAATGATGGGGTCACGTGTTCGAGTCACGTAAGCGGCACCATTCTCTCTCCCGACGCACTCTTCGCCTTCGCAAAAACTACAGCCTATGGCTTTGTTCAGTTTTCTTTTGATTACGCAATGATTGAAATACATGGTTAACCCTTGGTTGATACGGTCTTGCCAGTTTTGATTACTGGGGGACTGCTTCGATGAAGGTTTTGGCGGCTTGGATGTTGGGTCCGTGCATTTCGTTGCTTGCGGCGCAGGGCGCTTTGGCTGCTGATCTGGCGCCCAGCGACGTGATGGTGCCGAAGTTTTTGCTGGATGAACCGGCAACGACGCCGGCGACGGCGAGCCGCTTTACCGGCTATGTCGAGGGCGGCTTCGAGGCTGGGTCTTCGCGGGATACGGATCTCGACAGCCACTCGTGGCGGTTGCGCGGATCGATGAATGCGAGCTCCGACACCGGGCTCAACCTGCAGGCGGATGCCGACTATGCGCACTCCTATCTCCAGGAATTCGGCTGGAACGACAATATCGGCGGCACCCTGCATGTCTATTACCGGCCGGACAGCAACTATGCGGTCGGCGTCTTCGGCCAGACAGGACGGTTTGAATCGCGCTTCCTGCCTGATACGACGGCCCGCGACTATCTCGGCGGCCTGGAGGCCGCATGGCTCGGCACCGACATGACCATATATGGTCAGGCCGGCCTCGGCACGACCGATATCGGTGGGTTCGACTACGATCACTATGCCGGCCGCGCCGGCATGCGCTACTTCTTCACCGACAATATCCGTGCCGATGCCGAAGTTGCATTCGACCGGTATCAGGACGATGTCGAGACGGCCGATGTGTGGAAGATCTCGGCGATCGGCAATTACCGGCCGGATGGCACCCCGGTCTCCTTCTATGCCGGTTACCGCTTCGAGCATGCCAAGCTCTCTGTCGACGGCTTCGGCAGCGACAGCGACATCGCCAATAACTTCCTCGTCGGCATGCGCTATCACTTCGGCTCGAGCAGCCTGAAGGACGAAGAGGGCAACGGCCCGATCTGGCGCGGCTCGTCGTTCTAAGCTTGACACCATTCCCGGCCGCCGCAGCGAAACCAACGCTGCGGCGGCGGGGCCTTTTGTAACTGTACGGATAATTACCTTTACAGCGGCAGCAGCTAGGGCCTAAAAACCAAAGCAGCACTTCGCGCCGGCACTGCCCCCTTCTGCCGAGCCGCCCTCTGACGGCCTGCCGCGAAGCATCCTGAAAGGTAAGTCATGTCTGATACGGCCCAGCGCTCGAACCGCGTTCTCGTTGTCGCGACCATCATGTTTGCCACCTTCATGGTGGCGATCGAAGCCACGATCGTCGCGACCGCCATGCCGCGCATCGTCGGCCAGCTCGGCGGCTTTACCTATTACAGCTGGGTGTTTTCCGCCTTCCTGCTGGCGCAGTCGACGACGACTGTCATCTACGGCAAGCTTTCCGATATCTTCGGCCGCAAGCCGGTGCTGATTGCCGGGATCGTCGTGTTCCTGATCGGCTCGCTGCTGTGCGGCCTCGCCTGGTCGATGACCTCGCTCATCCTGTTCCGCCTGCTGCAGGGGCTCGGCGCCGGCGCCATTCAGCCGGTGACGATGACGATCATCGGCGACCTCTTCAAGCTGGAGGAGCGCGGCCGCGTTCAGGGCATCATGGCCACCGTCTGGGCCACCTCTGCGGTCGTCGGGCCGCTCGCCGGCGGCATCATCGTCGACAGTATCTCCTGGGCCTGGATTTTCTGGATCAACCTGCCGATCGGCATTTTCTCGATCATCGCCTTCTCGCTGTTCCTCAAGGAAACCGTGGCGCACAAGCAGGCGAGCATCGATTATCTCGGTTCCATCCTCTTCTCGATCGCCATCATCGCGCTGCTGGTCATCCTCACCGAGACGGATGCCGAAGCCTGGATCCTGCTGTCGCTCGCCGCTGTCTTCGTGATCTCTGGCGCCCTATTTTTCTGGCAGGAGAAGCGCGCGCCGGAACCGATAATCTCGATCGCGCTCTGGAGCCGCCGCCTCGTGGCGACCAGCAATATCTGCATGCTGCTCGCCGGCATGGCGCTGATCGGCCTTTCCACCATTCTGCCGGTCTATATCCAGGGCGTGCTCGGCCGTTCGCCGATCGTGGCCGGGTTCACGCTGACCATGCTCGTCGTCGGCTGGCCGCTGTCGGTGATGATGTCGAGCAAGCTGTTCAAGGCTTTCGGCATCCGCAACACGCTGCGCTTCGGCAGCCTGCTCTTCCCGTTCGGCGCGCTCTTCCTGTTGTTCCTGACGCCGGACAGTTCGCCCATCGTCGCCGGCGCCGGTTCGTTCTTCATGGGCTTCGGCATGGGGCTCATCAATCTCACCAGCATCGCGCTGGTGCAGGACAGCGTCGAATGGTCGATGCGCGGCAGCGCCACCGCCTCGATCATCTTCGCACGCAGCCTCGGCAACACGCTCGGCGCCACGGTTCTCGGCGCGATCCTGAATGCGGGGATCAATCACTATGCCAGCGGCGATACCGCCGACAACCTGCACAACGTCCTGAACCAGCCGACGGGGCTGACGGAGCTTGCAGGCGATCCCATCGTCCGCGGCATCTTCGATGCGTCGCTGCACTGGAGCTTCTGGGGCATCGTCGTCGTCGCCGTCATGACGCTGGTTTCGACCTGGCTGATCCCGGTCGGCCACCATGGCCGCAAGACGACCAGCGTTCCCGCCAGCGAGGCGGCCTCACATTGAAAGTCAGGCGTCGGCCGGATTCTGCGGCAGCGATTGCAGCAGGGTCTGGCGGGCCGAACGCAGGTGCAGGCGCGCCGAGAAATCGATCTGGGCCTGATCGCCTGATTCAAGGGCGGCGATGTAATCGAGATGCTCGTGAATGGCGCGCTCGTTGCGCTGGCGGGCGGCTGCCTTGTTCCACTGGTAGTGATAGTGGAAGATGATGGCGATCGCGTCATAGAAATCGGCGATGAAGCGGTTCTTCGAGGCGCGGTGGATCAGCAGATGGAAGCGCTCGTCGAGGGCGGAGAATTCCTTGTAGCGCTGATCCATGTCTGAGAGCACGTCGAGGTGGTCCTGCTTGATCGCCGCAAGATCGGTCCAGGCCGCGTGATCCTTCGGCAGCCTGCCGAAATCGGCGGCGGAATGCAGCTCGAACATCTCGCGCACGTCGGCGAGCTCCAGCGCGAATTCGCGGGTGAAGCCCTTCAGGATCCAGTGACTGTTCGGGCGCTTCTCGATCAGGCCGAAGCGGGAGAAGCGGATCAGGAATTCGCGGACGCTGGTCGTGCCCGTACCGATCTCGCGGGCAAGCTCGAGCTCGTTGATCTGCATGCCCGGCGCCGCATCATCCGAGAGAATGCGCTGCATGAAGCTGCGCTCGATGATGTCGTGCAGCGAATCCGTTTCTTCGGATGGGAAGAGATCCTTGGCGGTCGGGGCGCGCAGCACGATCTTCTGGCGCTTGTTCCAGCGGATGATGCCCTCGTCGCTCAACCTCGTGAGGATGGCGCGGGCGGTGCTGCGGCTGATGCCGAGCTGGGCCGCGATTTCAGGCTCCGACGGAAGTGCGGCCTCGGGACGCAATGCGGCGGCATAGCGATTGTATGCTTCCTTGAAGACTGTATTCTGTCTTGCCATGCGACCCCGCTCCTGCCCGTCCGCTATCGGCGCACGCGATGGTGCGGCCGGTGCGCCGGGAGCTTATCTATTGCAATCCTTATATTATTCTGGATCGCTTGCGGCTGTTTGCCTCCCTCGTCCACAGGAACAATATTCCCGTTGACTTGAAAATGTTTATTGTAGATAAAAAACAAAATCAATGCGCATTTCGCCGATGCAGCGAGCGTTTCCTCAGGGAGAAGTAAATTGGATAAACTGCCTTGGCTCATCCTTTCGGCCGGAGATAACGTTGCCGTCGCAACGGCGGCGATCGAGCCCGGAGCCATCGTCGCCGGCGTTGCCGCGCGCCAGAAGATCGATCCCGGCCACAAGGTGGCCATCGCCGATATCCCGTCCGGCAGCGCCGTGGTCAAGTACGGACAGGCGATCGGCCGCACGACCGCCGACGTGAAGGCCGGCGATCACGTTCACAGCCACAATCTGCATTTCGAGAACGACCGCCTGGCGGCGACCGCCAATTCCGCACCGGAAGCGGCGACCGCCGAAGACAAGGCGCGCACCTTCATGGGCTACAAGCGCGCCGACGGCCGCTCCGCGACCCGCAACTATATCGGCATCATCGCCAGCGTGAACTGTTCCACCACCGTCTGCCGCGCGATCGCAGACGAGGCGAACCGGACCATCCTGCCGCATTACGAAGGCATCGACGGTTTCGTGCCGATCGTTCACGACCAAGGCTGCGGCATGAGCTCGACCGGCGACGGCATGGCCGTTCTGCACCGGACGCTTGCCGGCTATACGCGCCACGTCAATTTCGGCGGCGTGCTGATGATCGGCCTCGGCTGCGAGGTCAACCAGCTGACGCTGTACGGCCAGAGCGGTGCGGGTGACACCAAGCGCCATTTCAACATTCAGGATGCCGGCGGCTCGCGCCGCGCGGTTGAACGCGCCATGGGCATGCTGCGCGAGATCGCTGCCGATGTCGGCAAGGAGCGTCGCGTGGCGCTGCCGATCAGCGACATCATCATCGGCCTGCAGTGCGGCGGTTCGGATGGCTTTTCGGGCATCACCGCCAATCCGGCGCTCGGCGTTGCGGCCGATCTGCTGGCGGCGGCGGGCGGAACGTCCATTCTTTCCGAGACTTCGGAAATCTATGGCGCCGAACACCTGCTGCGCAGCCGCGCCGTCAGCGATGACGTCGCCAGGAAGCTCGACGAAAAGATCGTCTGGTGGGAGAAATATGTCGGCCTTCATGGCGCATCGCTCGACAACAACCCCTCGCCCGGCAACAAGCGCGGCGGCCTGACGACCATTCTCGAGAAGTCGCTCGGCGCAGTCGCCAAGGGCGGACGCTCGCCGCTGACGGCCGTCTATGGCTATGCCGAGCGCGTCACCGCATCCGGCCTGGTCTTCATGGATACGCCCGGCTACGACCCGGTTTCGGCAACCGGCCAGGTGGCCGGCGGCGCCAACATGATCGCCTTCACGACGGGACGCGGCAGCTGTTTCGGCTGTCGTCCGGCGCCTTCGCTGAAGCTGTCGAGCAACTCGGCACTCTATGCGGCGATGGAAGAGGACATGGATATCGACTGCGGCACGATCGCATCGGGTGACGCGACGATCTCCGGCAAGGGCCGCGAGATTTTCGAACTGATCATCGACACTGCATCGGGCAAGAAGACCAAGAGCGAAGAGTTCGGCTATGGCGATAACGAATTCGTGCCATGGCATCTCGGAGCGACGCTCTAATATAAAGCTGCACAAGTCTTCAGAGGAGGAATGATGAAGACGAGGAGGATCGGCAAGACGGATCTGCAGGTGACCGAAATCAGTTTCGGCGCCGCAGCTCTCGGCGGCCTTTACCGCGCCTGCCCGCGCGACCAGGCCATGGAAACGCTGGAAGCCGCCTGGTCGGCTGATATCCGCTATTTCGACGTTGCTCCCTGGTATGGCCTCGGCCTCGGCGAGCGCTATGTAGGCGACTTCCTGCGGGCGAAGCCGGAGAATGACTACGTGCTGTCGAGCAAGGTCGGGCGCCTGTTGCGCCCGGTTCCGACGGGCACCGTGCCTGATTACAGCTATGTCGACCCGCTCTCCTTCGATGCCGATTACGACTATTCCTATGACGGCATCATGCGCTCGGTCGAGTTCAGCTATGCGCGGCTTGGTCTCAACCGCATCGACATCCTCTATGTCCACGACATCGGCGGCTATACGCATGGGGCGGCGAAGAATGCCGTCTACATGAAGCAATTCCTCGACAGCGGCATCAAGGCGCTGGAGCAGCTGAAATCCAGTGGCGCAATCAAGGCTTTCGGCCTCGGCGTCAACGAGGTGCCCGTCTGCCTCGACGTGATGCGCAACGCCGATATCGACGTCATCCTGATGGCCGGGCGCTACACGCTGCTCGACCGCTCAGCGGTCGCCGAGCTGATCCCGCTTTGCCGCGAAAAGGGCACCAGCCTCGTGGTCGGCGGCGTCTTCAATTCCGGAATCCTGGCGACAGGGGCGGTCCCCGGCGCGCATTTCGACTATATGGCGCCGACGCCTGACGTCGCCGCCAAGGTCACGGCCATGGAAGAGATCGCCAAGCGCCACGGCGTGCCGCTGGCCGCGCCTGCGCTTCAGTTTCCGCTGCGCGACCCGATCGTCTCCTCGGTGCTGATCGGCACCGCCAAGGCATCGAGCGTCGACCGCAACATGCAGCTCTTCGAGCCGCGGCTGCCGGACAGCATTTACCCAGAATTCGAAAGTCAGACGCTGGTCGCCAAGCCCTTGGGCAGCGACGCCGTCCGCGTATAGGAGTGAAGCATGCTCAAGGGTATCCATCCCGTCCTCAGCCCCGATCTGCTTCTGGCGATCGCCAGGATGGGGCATGGCGACGAGATCGTCATCGCCGACGCCAACTTTCCGTCGGCCAGCATGGGGCCGGAGATGATCCGCGCCGATGGCGTTTCGGCGACCGATATGGCCGAGGCGATCCTGACGCATTTCCCTCTCGATACCTTCGTGCCGGAAAGCGCCTGGCGCATGGAAGTGGTCGGTGATGCCGCCGCCGTGCCGGAGGTCTGCAAGGAGTTCCAGGCGATCGTCGACCGCAAGGCCGGCGACTTCCGCATCGCCACGCTGGAGCGCTTCGCCTTCTACGAGCGTTCGCGCAAGGCCGCCTATGTCGTCGCGACAACCGAATTCCGCCTCTACGGCAATCTGATCCTGAAGAAAGGCGTCGTTCTTCCGGAAGAGGTCTATCGCGGCTGATTGTAATTTTAGAGCATCTTTGAATTGATGGAAAAACATGAGCTTACGGAGGATTGAAGAGAGCAAAAAAGGCGAAATTGCCCCACTTGCAATTTCAAAAGGCCTCAGCTAGCTTCATCGAGCAAATGTTTTTTATCGATAAAAATCGTCCGCCTGCGTTCAGCGGTCTGGTTTCCTGGAGGAGAACGCAACTTGGGAGGAGAACCCGCAATGAAAATGAAGTCCCTTCTGTCGCGCCGTAGCTTCACGGCGCTCGCAGGCGCAGCGATGATCGCAACCACAATGCCGGCCGCGTCCTTCGCTGCCGACGTGACGATCCCGATCATCGTCAAGGACACGACGTCCTTCTACTGGCAGATCGTTCTGGCCGGCGCCCGCAAGGCCGGCACCGATCTCGGCGTCAAGGTACCGGAACTCGGCGCACAGTCTGAATCCGACGTCAACGGCCAGATCAGCATCCTCGAAAACGCCGTTGCCGGCAAGCCGGCCGCCGTCGTCATCTCGCCGACCGAATTCAAGGCGCTCGGCAAGCCGATCGACGAAGCTGCAAAGTCCGTTCCGATCATCGGTATCGACTCCGGCGCTGACTCCAAGGCCTTCAAGTCGTTCCTGACCACCGACAACGTCCAGGGCGGCCGCATCGCTGCCGACGGTCTGGCCGCTGCCATCAAGGGCGCCACCGGCAAGGAAGAAGGCGAAATCGCCATCATCACCAGCATTGCCGGCGCCGGCTCGCTGGAACAGCGCCGCGAAGGCTTCCTCGATCAGGTCAAGACCAAGTATCCGGGCCTCAAGGTCATCGCTGACAAGTATGCTGACGGCCAGGCAACCACCGGCCTCAACATGATGACCGACCTCATCACTGCCAACCCGAACATCGTTGGCGTCTTCGCGTCCAACCTGATCATGGCACAGGGCGTCGGTCAGGCGATTGCTGAAAACAAGCTCGGCGACAAGGTCAAGGTCATCGGCTTCGACAGCGACGACAAGACGGTCGGCTTCCTGAAGGATGGCGCACTTGCCGGTCTCGTGGTGCAGGACCCCTATCGCATGGGTTACGACGGCATCAAGACCGCGCTCGCCGTCTCCAAGGGTGAAAAGGTCGAGCAGAACGTCGATACTGGCGCCAATCTGGTGACCAAGGCCAACATGGCTGAACCGAAGATCGACGCTCTTCTGAACCCGAAGATCAAGTAATCTTCAGTCGAGGCCGCGCGCAAGAAATTCCGCGCGGCCTTTTCTTCACCTGTGTTATCGTCCGCACATGGAGAGCGGGCGACGGTGGAGGACCGGAATTCGCATATGGGAGGAGAGGTCCATGGACGGACTGGAAGAGGTCAGTCATCGCCACGATGACAGTGCCACGCTGAAAGAGGCAAGCCGTATTCCGGCAGGTTCGCCCATTCTGGAACTCAAGGGATTGCAGAAGAATTACGGCTACGTCCAGGCGCTGAAGCCAGCGACAGTGACGTTTCTGGCCGGTGAAATTCATGCGATCGTCGGCGAAAACGGCGCCGGAAAATCCACACTCATCAAGCTTCTGACCGGCGTCATCACCAGAACCGCCGGTGAAATTCTCTGGTGCGGCCATCCGGTCGGCCTGTCATCGCCGAATGAGGCGATCGCCCGCGGCATCAACGCCGTTCACCAGGAAGTGGTGCTCTGCCCGCACCTGACTGTTGCGGCCAACCTCTTTCTCGGCGACGAGGTCAACAAGTTCGGCCTGATGCGCAAACGGCAGATGGTCAACATGGCGCAGACCGTGCTCGACGACCTTGGCTTTGGCCTGCCTGCTGGTGCGCTGCTCAGCGATCTGACAATCGGCCAGCAGCAGCTGGTCGCGACAGCGCGTGCGGCAATGCGCGGCACGCAGTTCCTGATCTTCGACGAACCGACAGCCTATCTGACGCGCCAGGAATCGGCACAGCTCTTCAAGCTGATCCGCCGTCTGCAGGCCGAAGGCGTGACGATCGTCTATATCAGCCATCGCATGGAAGAAGTGTTCGAGCTCGCCGACCGGGTTTCGGTGCTGCGCGACGGAACGCATGTCGGCACCCGGCTGATCGGCGAGACCAACGAGAATGAACTGATCGCCCTGATGATCAACCGCTCGATCGAACAGATCTATCACAAGGAGCAAGTGCCGATCGGCGAGACGATCGTCGAAGTGCGCGGTCTCTCGGGACCGGGTTTCGAGGACGTGTCGCTGAGCGTCAAGGCAGGGCAGATCGTCGGGCTTTATGGCCTGATCGGCGCCGGGCGCAGCGAATTCGCGCTCGGGCTCTACGGTCGGGAGAAGACGACCGCAGGCGAAATTCACTGGATGGGCAAGAAGGTCGATATCAAGAACGAGCGCGCCGCCATGGACCTCGGCATCGCGCTGGCGCCTGAAAGCCGTCGCGATCAGGGTCTCTGCCTCAACCTGCCGATCGGTCTCAACATCAATCTGCCGGTCTTCAAGCGGCTGAGCAGCGGCCCCGTGATCAACCACAGTGTGGAAACGGCCAACGCCGAAAAGCAGATCCGCGATCTCAGCATCAAGACGCCGAGCCGCCGCGTCAATGCCTCCAGCATGTCCGGCGGCAACCAGCAGAAGATCGTCATCGGCAAGTGGCTGAGCCATGGCGCGCGGCTGTTCATCTTCGACGAGCCGACCGTCGGTGTCGACGTCGGTACCAAGGCGGAAATCTACCGGCTATTTTCCAAACTTCTGAAGGAAGGCGCGGGCATCATCCTGATCTCCTCCTACCTGCCTGAGGTTTACGAGCTCGCTGACCGGCTGCACGTGTTCCGCGCCGGCAAGCTTGTCGCCAGCCATGATTTCCACGCGGCGTCGCACGAAGAAGTGCTTGGCGAAGCGATCGGCGTCTGAGCAAGAAGAATAAGAGGGAGAGAGAACAGTGACTGCAACCCCCACCGAAATTGCACCGCCGCCACCACGCCGCAAGGTCAACATCCTCTTCGGCCTGACGCTGATCGGCCTGCTGCTCTTCCTCTGGCTAATGCTCGGAATTTTCACCGCCAGCTTCTGGACGCCGCTGAACATCAGCAACCTGCTGCGGCAGGGCTCGATGACAGCAATTCTGGCGCTGGGGCAGACCTTTGTCATCATTACCGCGGGTATCGACCTGTCGGTCGGCGCAATTGTCGGCTTTGCCGGTGTCATCATCGCCTGGCTGCTACAGGCAGGGGTGCCGGTGTGGGCAGCGATCCTGATCACGCTGCTGTTCGGAGTGCTGATCGGCACGTTCCACGGCTTCGGCATCGTCAAGATGGGCCTGCCGCCCTTTATCATCACGCTGGCGACGCTGACGTCGCTGCGCGGCGTCGGCCTCCTGATCACCAACGGCTCGTCGATCAACATCGTCAACGAAGACTTCTCGAATTTCGCCCGCGCCGATTTCCTGGGCATCCCGAGTCTGTTCTGGATGGTCATCCTGGTAGCGGTGCCGAGTTTCGTCTTCCTGCATCTCAGCCGCTGGGGACGCTACCTCTTCGCCGTCGGCTCGAACGCTGAAGCTGCCCGCCTCTCCGGCGTCAACGTCAACCGGATGATCTTCCTCGCCTACATCCTCTCGGCCACCTTCGCCGCCTTCGTCGGCGTGCTGCTCGCCTCGCGTATCGCCATTGGTAACGCGACACAGGCTGATGGCTGGGAATTGCAGGCGATCGCCTCGTCGGTTATCGGCGGCACGTCGCTCTTTGGTGCTGTCGGCTCGGTTCACGGCCCGCTGATCGGCGCCTTCATTCTGGCGACCATCAACAACGGCGCCAACCTCTTGAACGTCAACTCCTTCTGGCAGCGCATCATCACCGGTCTGCTGATCATCGTGATCGTCTATTTCGACCAGCTGCGCCGCCGCCGGAGCGTCTAAGACAACGACATGAAGCCGGTCGCGAGGCCGGCTTCTTCATTTCAGAATGCGAGAACCAAGATGAAAGCAGTGCTTTGCCAGAAGCCCGGCGTGCTCGAAACCGTCGAGCGCCCTTCCCCCGGCACGCCCGCTCCCGGCTGGGTGCGACTGGCGGTCAGCCATGTCGGCATCTGCGGCACGGACTACCACATCTTCGAAGGCAAGCATCCCTTCCTCGAGTATCCGCGCATCATGGGCCACGAGATTTCGGCAACCGTCATCGAAGCCGGCGACGGCGTGGCGATGGCGGTGGGAACGCCTGTGATCGTCAACCCCTACCTCTCCTGCGGAAGCTGCGTTGCCTGCCGCAAGGACAAGCCGAACTGCTGCACCAACATCAAGGTTCTCGGCGTCCACACCGATGGCGCTTTCTGCGAGGAGATTACCGTTCCGGCCGGCAATCTCTACGCCGCCAAGGGGCTAAGTCTTGAGGCTGCCGCGACGGTCGAATTCCTGGCGATCGGCGCCCATGCCGTGCGCCGGTCAATGGCGCCTGCTGGCTCTCGCTCCCTGGTCATCGGTGCCGGGCCGATCGGGCTCGGTGCCGCAATCTTCTCGCGAATTGCAGGTCATGAGGTGACGCTGCTCGACACCAGCGCCGAACGGCTGCAGATGGCGGCCGAGCGTTTCGGCTTCCAGTCGGGCATCGTTGCGAATGAGGCGGTTGCGGATGCGGTGAAGGCCGCGACGGATGGCGATGGTTTCGACGTCGTCTTCGATGCGACCGGTTACGGACCGTCGATGGAGAAGGCCTTCGGCTTCGTCGCCCATGGCGGCGCGCTGGTGCTCGTCAGCGTCGTCAAGGACGATATCCGCTTTTCCGATCCGGAGTTCCACAAGCGCGAAATGATGGTGATCGGCAGCCGCAACGCGACACGCGTCGATTTCGAGCATGTGGCGGATTCGATCGCCAAGGGTCTCGTCCCGGTCGAGAAGCTGATCACCCACCGCACGACGCTTGCCGATGCGCCGCAGGATCTTGCCCGCTGGACGCATGAGAAGAGCGGCCTGATCAAGGCCGTCATCAAGGTCGCCGGCTGATCCCGTTCAGATCGCGTCGATGATCTGGCGCATCTGCCTGACAACTGCAGTATCCGTCTGATTGGAACTCGGCGCTTCGAAGCCGAAAGCAACGGCGCGCGGGTCCATGCTCGCGACCGGCGAGCTGCAGGAACCGTGGATTTCCCGGGCGCCGGTGGCACGCAGGATTTCGGCGGCATTCGACGGGCGCACGCCGCTTCCCGGCATGATCGAGATGCGGCCGGCAGCCTTGGCGGAGAGACGCTTCAGGGTTTCCAGACCATCCATCGCCTTCGGCACGCAGCCCGAGGTGAGGATGCGTTCGCAGCCGAGTTCGACCGCCTGCTCCAGCGCCGCGTCGGCATCTGGAACGAGATCGAAGGCGCGATGCAGCGTCGAGCCGAGGCCCGCGGCATGCGCCTTGAGGCGATGGATGAGCGGCATGTCGAGCGTGCCATCGGGCCGGTTGGCGCCGATGACGACGCCGGCGAGGCCAAAAGCCCTGACGGCATCGATATCCGCCATCATCGCCGCTTCGTCGGCGGCGTCGAAGATGAACGGGCCGGCATGCGGGCGGATCATGGCGTAAACGGGGATAGGCGCTGCGGCAGCGGCCTTCATCATGCCCGCGACCGGGGTCAGGCCGCCGACTTCGAGAGCAGAGCAGAGCTCGATGCGGTTGGCGCCGCCTTCGATTGCGGCGGCAAGGCCCTTGGCGCTGTCGACGCATACTTCAAGCAAAACCGGCATCTCTCATCTCCCTCGTATTGGCGCGCCGAACGCTCTACGCCATGACCGGCGATTTTGCGATGGGCTGGCCGACGATTTTGCGGACAGCCTCGATGATCATCGTGCAGGCATCGGCCGAGGCTTTCCGGTGATTGAAGGCAACATGATAGGAAATCGGGATCGGCTCGGCGAGATCTACGATCCGGACGCGATCAGCGATCGGCAGCGCGCTGACGCGACCGAGGAACGAGACATAGCCGTGATTGGCGACGAGATCGACGATCACCGGCAGGGAATCCGCCGCGCGGATATCCTGATTGCGGAAGCGGCGGCTTACCATGCCGGCGCGGCTTAGTTCCGTTGCAGCGTCACCCAAGCCGGTGCGCTCGCTCGGCGTGCAGATCGGGTGGGCGGCGACCAGCGCTGCGACATCCGTCTCCGTGCTGCCGGGCGGCGCTATTGCAACGAGATCGGTGCGCAGCAGTTCGCGGTTCTGGAAACTTTCGAGGCCGAAGACGGAATCGAGGATGGCGACGTCGATGCGGCCGGATTTCAGCGCTTCACGCAGATCGTCGGCCGTCATCGAAATCAGCGAGATGGCATTCTTGTTACGGCCGCTATTCCAGTCGGCGACGAGCGCGCCAAGGCAGCGGGCCACCCAGCTTTCCGCACCCGTCGGGATGATCGAGCCGATGCGCAGCGAGCGCGCCGTGCGCTGATAGCGTTCGTCTGCCGCCGATTTCAGGTCGTTCCAGGCCTGGCTGATCGCCGAGAAGATTGCATAGGCGCGCCTGCCATCCTCCGTCAGCGCCGAGCCCTGGGCCTGCCTTTCGAAGAGCTTTTGGCCGGTGAACTTCTCCAGATTGGCTATCTGCAGCGAAAGCTGCGGCTGACCGAGGCCGAGGCGGCGGGCGGCGCGATTGATGCTGCCCTGATCGGCGACTTCAAGGAAGCGCTCCATCGTGGCGATCTTCACCGGGATGCGCGCGGCCCAGCCTTCGAACTCCTCCGGCGCCTCTCCGGATAGCTCGGCGAGCTGCGCGATCGCCTCCAGTATCGGCGTCAATCCCTGGCGCACCTGGCTGCTTGCGATCAGCGTCACCAGCTCTCCGGCGCTACGTTCCGTCAGCTTCAGCGCCAGCTCGCTTTCGAGGTTCGAGACGGCCGCAGAGACCGTCGACGCAGCAAGTGAGAAGCGCCGCGCCGTCTCCCTGACCGACCCCGACGAGAGGACGTGGCTGGCGATAAAAAGAGCGCCAAGATGCAAAGCGCCGACCTCCGGAAGTGACTGAAAAGCGGACACTATTGTGTGTTCACGAAAAAAGATATCCCTTTTCGGAATCCGCAGGCTATCGTCACCGGACAAGAAAAGCGGGGCCGGTGGCTNATGNNGCGATTGAGCACCCGATGATCGTGGAAACACGCAAGGGGACAAAAACAAATCGCTGCGGCGTTGCATAACGAAATGCAATTGCGCGCATGGCGTTGCTTTCACGGCGATAATCGCGCCGCGATCGCAAATACTGGAGAGGGGTTGCATCGATTTTTCGAGAGCGCACACTATTTCCATGATGCTCGTAGGTCCGGCATTCCGGCGGGTTGTCCGTCTGGGCCGGGGGATTTCACGCGTGGAGCTTTCCGCCAGGGACTCCGCGTTCGTAAACGGTGTTAACCAAGGGGACACTCCATGCTGAAGAAACTCGCGCTTGCCGTTTCTATTTCCGCCTTCGCGGCGGGTGCGGCCCATGCTGCCGACGTCGTCGTTTCGTCGAAGATCGATACCGAAGGCACGCTGCTCGGCAACGTCATTGCGCTCGCCCTCGAAGCCAACGGCATCAAGACGCAGGACCGCATCGCGCTCGGCGCAACGCCTGTCGTTCGCAAGGCGATCACCGCCGGCGAAATCGACATCTATCCTGAGTATACGGGCAATGCCGGCTTCTTCTTCAACAAGGCCGATGACGCCGCCTGGAAGAATATCGACCAGGGCTACCAGATGGCCAAGAAGCTGGATTATGACGCCAACAAGATCGTCTGGCTGACGCCCTCGCCTGCCAACAACACCTGGGCTCTCGCTGTGCGCAGCGATGTCGCCGGCCCGAACAATCTCAAGACCATGTCCGATTTCGGCAAGTGGGTTGCCGGTGGCGGCGCCGCCAAGCTGGCCGCTTCCGCCGAGTTCGTGAACTCCGCCGGCGCGCTGCCCGCCTTCCAGACGACCTACGGCTTCAAGCTGACGGCTGATCAGGAAGTCGTTCTCTCCGGCGGCGATACCGCGGCGACGATCAA
>Ga0055528_1000193_pt1 | contig 51831 bp, 71 predicted proteins | sample AraplaCol_mMS_r2_2_FD_55006 | JGI IMG/M metagenome (GOLD analysis project Ga0055528, IMG submission 55006) | Arabidopsis root microbial communities from North Carolina, USA - plate scrape MF_Col_mMS_r2 | ecosystem: Host-associated > Plants > Roots > Endosphere | place: USA: North Carolina...
CCAATGCTGCTTTTAATGCCGAGGGTTAAAAGGATGGCGGTTTCCCAGAACTGGCTCAAAACGCCCTGCTTCTCATGCTTCACGGGCAGGAGGTAGAACGTACCTTTCCCCGGTATGTCTGCGATAAGCGCCTCACCGTACAAGCGTGTTGCACCACCGGCACCGATCAGACTGTTGGTCACGCGTGCATAGTGAACTTCCATCACCGTGGATACTTGAAACGGTCTACCGTCTACTTCTAGCGATGCGATTGCACGGTATCGTACTTTCACCTTCTCGCCGGACTGGCATCCAGCCAAAGGTAAAGCTGTCAGCGATGCGAGAAGACTTCGCCGCGTTATAGCTTTCAAAGGTTGCCCCATTTGCGTTTAGTGGGGTCTTTGTAACTGTCAGGCGTTGGGGATGAGTTAAGGGGCGACCAGCAATTTGTAGAATATGAAGTCCCCTTCGGGCCGACTGCGGACTTCAGCCGTATGTTCGCTCCGGGCACTTCCATGGCATTAGCTCGTCGATCCGGCTCTGTTTATGGCCATTGATGAGGCGGGTGAGCGTGGCGGACAGGTACGCGAACGGATCGACGGCATTGAGCTTGCATACCCTTGCTCAGCTCTAGGGCTTTCGCAGCATACCTATGTTCAACTTTGCAACCAAAAGAACATGCCCTACGCGGCAAGGCAATGGTGCACGTTTCGGCTGGAGTGAAACTGGCTGGTCGCGGGATAAGCGACGACAAAATAATTGACGGAGGATTATGCCGCTCTGCGGACTATGATCAACTTGGTGAACTCGGACAAAATATCCGGATAGAATTGCGCGAGGTGACGCACCACTCTTGCATTAGCCATTATCCGGGTCACGTACCCAACGGCGAGAACAAGGTCGAGATGATCCACGCCGTAGTCTTGCTCAATGGTTTTGAACTCACGATCAAGCGTCGCCGCCTCCTGCTCCATCAAAGAGATTTGGTCTTCGCTCAGCCCGGCAATCTTTTTCTTCGGTGATACGAGCATGGAATCCGACGTGGCCACGACCAAGGACTTGGCATAGCCGACCGAGAATTTGTTCATCACGATCATCAGCCCGGCGGCCTCGATCTGCCGCATGGGTTTCATTTTCCGCAGTTCGCCGATTGTGTTGATGGGGACATGCTTCTCTTTGAGAAGATCGATGGCCTCGGGGCATATTCCCTCCAATAGGCTCTTCTTATGGCGGATACTGGAAATGTTCACATTGAGAGCCCGCGCCAGGCGTTCTTCGGGCACACCTTTTTCAATCGCCTTCAGGATCATCTTGTGTTCCTGGATCGTAGCCAGACGGCTGATGCGACGATTGTAGGTGTAAGCTTCGTCCTCTGTGGCGACCAGGCAAACCACTTCCGTATCGCCTCGTTTGGCGAGAACGTCGACGCGGATGTGGCCATCCAACAAATGAAACTTGTCATGTTGCTGGCTATCCCGAATCACAACGGGTGGCTCGATGATGCCCACCTCGGCAATTGACGCCTCTATTTGTGCATATTTCACGGATTTCAATGCAGCGGACGATAACTGCTTCAGGGGAAGAATTTCGGCAATCGGTATCCGTAGGCTCATGTTTTCGAACGAGAGTGGAACAGAGGCGGCCACAGGGGACTTCATCGCGACAATCCTTTTTCCCTTTGGAGCCTCGCGGCCAACGCTTCGGGGAGTGACGCGAGGTCTTCTTCGCCCAAGATGCCGGTGAATTGAGCGTCCGCCAGCAGTTTGCGAATAGCCTCCGTAATGAAAGTAAGGCGTGCTTTGGCGGCTTCGGCGCGACGTATCAGTATCCGCTTGCGATCAACGTCGTCTTGAAATGCCTTGAGCAAAGCCTCCGACGAAATGGGGCGCGGTTTAGGTCTGGTCGTACCAAATCCGAGTTTCTTCCCCCGCTGCCGTCGTACTTCGACAATTCGCTTGGCAAGCATCAGCTTCTTGCCTCGCAAGAGCTTTTTCTCATATGCCGACTGAAGAGCGGCCTGGATATCGTGATCTTCAGCATCAGCGATCTCCAGAGCAACGCTGAAAGGGATTTGCCCGGTTTCTACCGCTCTTAGCAGCCTTTCTTCGCCTTTCTCGATTAACCGGACGACTGCATAGACATATTCGGCCGAAAGACCGGTCATGCGGGCAATTTCGGGAACGCTGTGGCCCCGTTCGTTCATTGCGCCGATGTCCTGTAGAAGATCGACTGCGCGATGTTGTCTGCGGGCGCAGTTCTCTACAAGGCTGGCCACTAAGCAATCTTCCTTGTTGGCATTGACGACCAGCGCGGGGACTTCCTGCTGTCCGAGTGCCTTGAATGCTTCAAGACGTCCCTGCCCGCAAACGAGGTCGTAAAAAGGCCCACTGGCATCCATACGGCGCGTCACCGTGATAGGCCGCTTGAGTCCGATCTGCCCGATATTTGCTATGATTTCCTTGAATTGTTTCTTGTTACGAATCCGGGGATTGACCACAGTGATCCTGTTAATCGGAATCATTTCGACTTTTTGTGCAGGTACGGCCACCATCACGCCACCTCCGTGAATGATCTGCGAGCTGCCATGGCGTAAAAGCGCGAGAGGGACTCGCAGCGGTAGGCATCAAAAGAGAGACCGTTGAACTCGCAGAGCCGCAAGACTGCCTGATGCATGTCAAGCAACGGCAGCAGATAGTAGTCATATGGTTCAAGGTTGCCTGGCCCCATTCGGACGACGACCGTGATGTCGGGTCCGAGGACCGTGTCCAGACGCACCTTCCATCTGAGCGATCCCGCCCCCGTCTGAAGACAGCGGACGACAACAACCGAAGCGGTGAATTCCTGGTTTATAGTCAGCAGGTCCGTACCCTGGTCCTGCGAAACCGAACCGCCTGATGATTGGAGACCTTGAATTACCCTGACGAGAAGATCGGGATACATTCGGCGAAGCGCCCGATTGATCTCCAAGTAGCGATAGTCGTGATCCGGAACGAATCCGACCAGCGCATAAGCACGCAATAGGCTGCCAAATCGATGCGAGTAGGAACTGCTGGAAGGGCTGTCTTCCATCTCATCGATGATCAGGCCAGACAGATAACCCTGCATTTCGAGGACTTTGGCGAGCTTTTCCAACATCGCGTCATCGGACAGCCGCTCCGCCCGGGCGGCAATGATTTCGCGGGCTCTTTCGAAAATTTCGATAGGTACGATGTCTTTAAAAGCACCGTCCGCACGCACCCACTCCGCCTCAGGATTTCTGACGTGTGCTTGCTTGAGTTTGAATGAGGTGCGGCCCCAAACGTTGTTCCCGACATACTTTTCGTTGATTAGGACCTGATGAACAGTGCCGCGAGACCAGGGGCGATCCCAGTCCGTCATAATTCCTTCGGCATTCAGGATCGCAGCGATTTCCGCTTCGGTTTGCCCCCTAGCAATGAAGAGATCGTAAATCCTCCTCACAACCCGGACCTCGTCCTCCGGGCCGGAAACCAGGATGACCCTGTCGGTCGCAATGCTCTTGTATTCACCGCGCGTCAGCTCGCCCTTGGGATTACCGTTTTGATCGATGAGTTGGCGGCGTAATCCGAAACCTGGAGCACCCCCCTGCCGGTACCCCAGCCGAATGAGATTGGCTTGGCCGTTGAAGACTTTGACCGACAGGTCGCGACTGTACTCGCCAGCCATCGCCCGTTTCACGGTCTTGATGATCGAAGAGCCGATGCTGCCGTCATTTTCGAACTGTTCTGCGCAGTAATGTACCAGAATTCCTTGCCGTTTGCAGCGAAGCTCAATCTCTGCGGCCTCGTCGGGGTCCTGGAATCTGCCCAAGCGGCTGACGTCGTATACGAGAATGGCCTTATAGTCCGCCCGACCTCCTTCGACATCGGAGAGCAAATTCTGGAGGGCGTCGCGACCAACCAGGCGCAAGCCGCTCTTACCTTCATCCGCATATGACCGGGTAATTTCGAAGCCATTTTTCTCGGCATATCGGAGAATGACGGCGATCTGGTTGTCGGTTGAATACTTTTGATGCTCGGTAGACATCCGAACATAGGTCGCGGCCGGAACTTTTGGCCGGTCGGACGAGGTCGTATCGCCGTTCTTCTGGCTCCAATCGATGACCATCACATGTCAACAATTCTCGATACGGTAAGGCTCGGGCGGCGGGGAGTATATATCGAGGAGATGGGAAAGATGGTTCCGATTAAGGGCACAATTGTTCAAGCCCGCAACGCGAAAGTACGCGACGACTACGTCCTCGCCATCTCGCAAGCGCTGCGAAATGACCTTGGGTCGAGTGCACCGGCTATCAAAACAATCATGCGGTGGACGGGAGCAAGTAACCGGGCGGCCAAGTACTGGCTTGCTGGAGAACGAGGCCCTGGCGGGTGGCATCTGATTCAGCTCGCAAGGCATTCCGACGCGGTATTCCACGCCTTTCTGATAATGGCGGGCCGTGACGCATTTGAGGTCTCAATTGAGGTGAACGCCGCTCGGGCGTCCCTCGCTCGTGCCGACGCCATTTTAGAGGCTTTGGGCCCAAGGCACTGATCCGTTTCCCGGGTGTTCTTCAGGTTGTTCGATAGGCGTCGGCGTTCAGACTTGTACCGCTTGGCTTTTGCAACGAGAACGGTAATCTCCTGCTCTCAAGGCTGGGGAGCTTCCATGACTACCGATCATACGCTGGTTATCGCCGTTCTATTTGTTATCGTCATTCCGGTGGCGATGCTGTTGTTCATGACCTTGTGGTTGGTTCAAAGGAGAAGAGCGGTGCGGGCCACGGCAGCGCTGTCAGATACCTCCGAGAAACTGAACAAGGCGATGGAGGTCGGCCAAGCACTGCTCCAGGAGAGCTGTGGCATTTTTTGCCAGTGGATGTCCGAGCGGACCGTCGACATCTCGACCATCCCGACCTCGTCATTCTCAGCTCGCGTGCCGCCGGGAGCGGAACTTTGCGCTCGAAGGCCGTCCGATGATTCAGGAGGCACGCAGCTTCTTTTGTGCATTCAGCGCCGATACAAAGTTGAATGCAGACATGAGCACAGCGCCGAACGCAAACCCACGCAACGTCGAAAGGAAGCTGGGCTGCAAGTCAGGCTGTATGAAGCCACCGAACATCACTATAAATGCAGCAAAAACCAAGCCCTGAAGGATAGCGTATTCAGCTATTCGGGCTACGGATCGTTCCCGCAGGTTCTCGGGTGGAAAGAAACCAGCCAGTCCCTTCATCGCAAGCAAAAAGAGCGGAAACAGCGAGCCAAGCTTGAACAGTGTGGTCGGCGACGAGGTCTCATCCGTGAGGTACAAGCCCAACGGAATGACGAACGCGGGCACGAGAAAGATAAGGTAGTCCTTTAGCACCTGATTTTTCACGGGTCCCCTCCATATTCTGTCAATTAACGATTGTAGTTTCCAGCGGGTTGATGTCAACGAGTTGTGTGCTCGAGACGTTTCTGGAAGCTAGCAGCAAGATGAGCAAGCAGACATGGGCTGCATTTCTGAGAGCCAACCTTAAAGTCGCATAGGACGGCGCAAAGCTTCACACCGGAACAAGGCGGCAAATGTCGAAAGTATTTGAGATTCTAAAACGGCTTGATGATGCGAAAGTCCATTATTTCATCGGAAGATACCGCACGGCGAAAGACAGCGGCTGGCCGGTGTGTGATCTTGCTCTACAGCCTTGGGGGCTGCGTGACTTTCGTCTTGTCGATCCTGACGGCTATTATGTCAGAGTGACCAGTGCGAACTGACGTGTGTCCGGCCGCTTGCCCAGAATCATTGTTCCCAGCGACCGGCTTACCTGCGTAATTTTAGTGGATATCTTACTGCAATCATAACTTGTTCTGTTTCTTGTAGCCGAGTGATTTTTCCTTCACCGGAGGCGAGAATGCACCGCCATTTGCTCAACAGAATTTGGTCGCGAAACCGGGTCCTGATCGCCCTGATGATCACATCATTCTTTTGCTCGGCATCCCATGGGTTCAGCACCGACGACGTCGTTGCGAGTGGCAAGGCGATGGTTCCGACGTGCGGCGGCATGTTCGACTTGTGTGGTTATTCGGACCGGCAGAGTGGCAAAGAGCTAATCCCTAAAGCATTCGAGCGGACTATGCCGTTCTCGGAGGGCCTGGCCGCCGTGCGGATGAACGGGCTCTTCGGCTACGTCGATACAGCAAGCAAGATTGTCATCGAGCCGCGCTTCGATCTCGCCGGACCCTTTCACGACGGATTCGCGGAAATCCTCATAGGCCAGCATACGGGCGTCGTCTCAGAAACAGGGAAGGTGGTTCTGGAGCCGCAATTCGGTCGGTCGACACCGATCATGGGCGATGTCCTCATTGTGCGGAAGGGTCAGTTTAGACCAAAGCGACCTCCCGAAATGGAAGAGTTGGAGCCCTTCGACCTACTGTATGTCGATTACGGTCCCATGGGTCTTTACAGCCTGAGCAAGGGTTGGCTGACCACGTATACTTACGGATTCAAGCCCTTCGATCGTGGCCGTCCAAATTACGTTTGGGCCCGTGATTTAAGTGCGAAGCAGTCGCGATTTGGCCTGATGAACAATGAGGGAGAGTGGAAGGTCGAACCGGCGTTCGACACGGTTCAACCACTTTTCGACGGTCGTGCCGTTGTTTCGGTCAAGGTTAAAGACGCTGAAACGCGGCGTCAGCTTTGGGGTGCGGTCGATGCGGACGGAAAGCTGGCGATCCCCCTCGCCTACGACTGGCTGTCTTATTGGGATCAGGGCTATTCGGTGGCGAGACTGAATCGCGAGGAAGGATTCCTCGGTACAAATGGCAGTCTCCTTGGTGGCAGGTTCTTCGAAAAGGTCGAGCGCGACCTGTATGGAAAGCCGCTCAAAGTGCTGCTCGATGGCAAATGGTTCGGCATCACCGCCGACGGGAGGCTTGTTGATGTCCCGGAGGAGAAACCCTTCCCCTTCAGGATCGGCAAACTGCCTGTTCCTTCGAAGAATACCCAGTGCGAGAGCGGTGTTTCAATTGTATCGAAGGACGGTGCCTGGGGGCTTCAAGGTCCCGACGGGCACATGCTTGTCGAACCTAAATTTGAAGCGATCTCTTGCTTTCGCAGAGGTATCGCCTGGGTGCCCGACGCGACAAGGAATGCCTGGTGTCCTATAGGGCCAGATGGCAAATCTCGCAGTAAACCCGATTGCCTCCCGACCTATTACGAAACCGAGGCGTCCCATTACTATCCGGAGAAGCTCGATCCAGACCCGTTCAGAAGCAGCGTCCTATGGATGCAAGCTTTCCTGAAGCACGGTGAGGACCCGTCGTATCCAGCGCCAAAGCTGATAGGGGACCGGATTCAGGGAACGGGCTCGATCTCCGTGTCATGCAGGGAGATCATTCAGTGCGATTGAAATCGATGCTGACGCGCATCCCGGACCGCCGTCCCGGCAAGGCCTTTGTCCTCGCCTTCATACTCTTTGCAGGAGGTTTGCCTTCTTCGATGACGCATGCAGTTGCCGAACCGGACCGGAGTAAGACGCTTCCGCCGTTTAACGACCTTGTCATAACCGACAGCCTGAATATAGCTCGTGCTGAACGACCATCCAGCGGGTTATGGATTACCTGTTCGGAAGGGTCGCAGATCAGGCTTCTCTTGATTACTCGCCTGCCAATCGAAGAAGAGTTTGCAGGCAATGGCACCCGTTCGGAGGGGCGAGCCGAACTCAGCGTTCTCTCTGACGGCATACGAACGGTTCAGGCCATCAAACGTGCTCCCCGCCTGATCTTCCGGCAGGCAACGTGGCGGCGCGACGACGAAAACGATATCGTTTTGATGCCGCCGCAATCAATTGAGGAGGTCCAGATTCTATCCCGGGCGTTCTTACCCGCTCCCCCCGCCGTCGTAAGAGTAGATATCGCGGAGACTGGGACAGAGATGGCCGGTGCTATCGACGGCCAAGCTATCATGGCGTTCAACAAGAACTGTCTGGCAAAGAAATGAACCCTTATCTGCCACCAGAGGAAAATTTATGCCGAGGTTAGTTGCTCCACTCATTCTTATTACGCTTTGGTCTGCCTCTGCTGAGAGAGCATCCGCAGCCATGTGGTTGGTCAGGGGGCCGGGCAACACTACCATGGCTGCAGACTTAGCCTGCAAGGCCCGCGAGGTTAAAGAGCCTGATGACAGGCATCTGTGGATCGATTGCTGGATTGGCGAAAAACACGTCACACTGCTGATTGCTTCGGTCGCACCTTTCCTAGCGAACGACTTCACGCACCAAAATGCGCGAGCGTTTTTCTCAAAGATTACGGCCGGAACCCAATGGTCCGCCTTTGGGGACAATATTACCTTCTTTGGCGGTTCGTCCTTCCCTGCCTTTGAGCCCTTCGCTCAAATGCGATTGATTGGCAGGCTCTGCGACGCCGGAAAGGAATGCGCGGGCCCAGATGAAAAACTCGTCTCCTTCAAGGTGCTCGGAACGGCAAGGATAACGGTTGCGTTGATCGTGATGGGAGACGTGGAGCAAAAGGAGTATGTCGTGAAAGGCAAACCCGTTGCCACCTACCGCTACTTCCCTGACCCTATCAGCACGATGGTTGAGACATTCAACTTCGCGACCCTTCAAAATCCGCCGTATTGAAGAGGACGAACAGGCATTGCGGCGGCACAAACCTTCCCTACTTCTCCCACTGACTTCAAAATGGTCTGCCAAGGATATTACCAATGAGATGGGACGCACTCAGGCATTGGGGCGAAGACGCGGTTCGCATCGAACGGCTGAAGGGTGGAGTTGCCAACGACGTGTGGAGTGTTCGTGTCTACGGGTAGATCGCCATCGGTCGTCTCGGCCGCAGGACCGACGGCGATCTCGCATGGGAAACCCAGCTGATCCAATACCTCGACAGTCAAGGCATGCACGTTCCAATGCCGATCCCGACGACTGACGGCCGGCTGTTCGTGGACGGTCTGATGGTGATGAAATACATGGAGGGAGGACCACCCGAGACCGAGACCGAGTCCGATTGGCGTCGCGTCGCCGACACGCTCCGCGAGCTGCATCGGTTGACGCAGGGCTGGCCGCAGCGCCCAGGGCTGGCGATCATCGACCGGTCTCCTGCATGCCGAAACCGGAACGAGGATCAACCTTTCCGCAATGCCGCCTGAGGGAGTTGTCAGATGTCGAGCAGCATGGGCGCGGCTCATTGGACGTCAGACATGCGTTGTCCACGGCAACCCCAACAGCCCTGCCAACGTCCGCATGACCGCCGATCAGGTCGCGTTGATCGACTGGGACGAGTCACATGTCGACGTTCCCGACCTTGATCTAGTCCTGCCCGGTAATGCCGCCGGTCTCGACGACAGCGCATATGACACCGCCGCCCAAGTGTCCGCCGCATGGGAAGCTGCCGTTTGTTGGCCGGATGAGTACTCGATTAGACGGCTTGGCGAAGTTCGGGCGGTTTGGGGAACGGATCGGCCGTCCGTATTCATGCCGCGGCCACTGTGCCAAGATAATCGCGAGATGGATCGGTCTGACCAGAACGGACTGCAGCCATGAGCATTATTCGGCGTGCCCCCTGACAACCGCGTTAGGGTCAGCGCCAGACTAGCTCGCGCTCATTCTGCACCGTGTGCCGTTAGTGACTGTCCCAAATTAACCCATATTTTAGCATTCCCTTGCGTGCGCCGACCGCAATGCTACCTTGGCGGGCATCGTGGGGGCGCGTATGACAATCGAAGAGTTGATTGATTTGCAGGAGGCAGGCGCAAGGGCACGTGTGCTCGGATTAAAGGCTGACGAGAACCCTTATCTCGCGCCACATAGGATGCCCACTGGAGACGCCAGTGCCCTCCGGGATTGGCTTGCGCGCCACGACGCGTGGGAGTTCGGTTGGGAAGCGGAGGACGCTAGCCGCGACGGTCGGATTGCTGATCACTTCAAGGAACTAATTTCGACTGCCAAACGACGTGCGCTTGATGCGTGAAGGGGTTGATGATGGTTCGCCGCCCGACGTTGCAATTTCTCCGAATCCCGTCATCAGGACGCCCTGCCTCGTGCATTACTGCAACAGAATGCGACGCAGCTCAGGGCGCTCCGACTTCAGGTCGTAGAGCGCCCTCTCCTTGCACGGCCGCATCGACGCAATTAACGAAGCCTCGGAGCGGATCAGGGGGCCGACTTTAGAAGAAAATGTCAAAATCTTGAAAGCCAACCTTATTCGTGACGGCTATCGTCCAATTGCTCCCCAGACCGCGTAACTGAGGAGTGCCTCGACCTAGGGGCAAGGAGTGGCTGCCGTCTTGGTCGATGAGGCCGAGACGACAGCACCGCGCCGATATGCAGTGCCGAGTTGACAACCGGACCGGTCTTGCTAGCTTGTCCTCGGACGGAGGCAAGATAATAGCTTGCTTGGGGTCGGTCGAAGACCCGTCAGCGTAGCGCGGATATCGACGCGTCGTACCGTTCAAAGACTGCGGAGTGACGCCAATAGGCGTCGTCTTGTGCGAGGAATATCTTCCCAACTGAGGGGCGGCTCTTATAGTCGCTGCACGTCCGCTTCAGCAATGAAGCAAAGGACGTGGCACTCGTGACATCAAAGAAGCGAATACAAAATCTCAGACGGCAGGCCGCCGAGCGTCAAGGATGGCTATGCTACTACTGCCAGCAACCCATGTGGGAAACTGATCCGAAAAGCTTCAGCGCACGGTTTGGGCTCACAGACCGCGCAACGTTGCACTTCCGGTGCACGGCAGAACATTTGGCGGCTCGATGCGATGGGGGCCGCGATACCAAGGAAAACGTCGTCGCTGCCTGTCGGTATTGCAACGGGTATCGCCACAAGAGGAAGCGGCCGAAAGACGCGGTGTCCTATACGGAGCTTGTTCGATCACGGATGGAGCAAGGTCGATGGCGTCCCGTCACGTTGATAGATAGCCCCCGCCCCTGCATGCCGGTAACCCGTTGTGGTGAACGCTATCCCAACCGGCCACATAAATGTGAAGCCTTCTCTTTTTCTATAGCTTAATTCACTCGCGTTATGTTTGCGTGGAATAGGAGAGCGCCCCCATGCCGCGCAGACAGTTTGCCACCTACACCAGCATATTCACAGCGGCGATGATCGCATTTATCCTTGGCTTCCCATTTCTGCTGGCTGCCCTGGCAGGCGCGATCCGCTGTTCGCCGGACACCTGCGGAGCGGTTGGGCTCGTCTTCGGATTATACGGTCGGATGCTTGGCGTTCTAATATACGGCATCGCGATGCTAACCGTCATATCCGCTCGCTGCAGGCGCGCTGAATTGAGTTCTTGGTGGGTTGTCGCGTCGCTTTTCTGGCTGCTAGCTGCCCGCGACGTTCTGATGGCAGGTTTGAATTTTTGGGCCGTCGGCTTTTCCTTGGGAATCCTAACGTTCCAATGGCCGCTAACGCTGATCATCTTCTTCGCCTTCGTCACGTTCCTCTCGCTCTGGAAAGGCCCCGACGAGAACGGAAGTGAACCTCCGCGAAAGAGCTGGAAGATGGCACAGGCGAGCGCGGCACTCTCTGCGACCATAGGTGCCGTCATGTGCATACCGCTATTTGTGACGCTTGGCTGGATTGGCGGACTGAGGTTGATCAACCCGATAAGCGCGATCATGACCATCCAATCTTCGCTCTACATCCGGGTCGGGGCGCACTTCATCACCCCCACGACAGTACTTTGGTTGCTCCTGTTCGCGCTTGCGGGCGCGTTGATCCACATCCTTGTTTCGCAACGTCGAGCAAACCTTCAGGTGCCTCCGACACGATTTTCTCGCCCGGTTTCGTAGCGGGGCGACGAAGCTTCGGTGACACGCCCCACTGACGGTTCCTAGTTTCAGCTTGCTGCTCTCCCGATGCAGTTAGAAATGACAAATATTTGAGGTTCATGAATGCAACTTCTCTCTTTGCTAGTCCTTTTCCGTGGCGGCCTTGACGATTTGACTGCGCTACAAGGCGCGCTTGCCCAGTACCGTGCCCCCCTTAGGCAGGTCGCTCCGGACCACCTGAAATTCGGGGCAACGCCCGAATTAGATATTGAATTGAGCAGCGAGAGCCATGTCCTGATCGAATCCCAAGAAATTGCGGAATTTTTCCCTCATAAGGACAGCAGCGAAATTGCACTCTGCGGTCAGCGTATCGAACTGTCGTGGGACATGAAAGCCGATCCGGGTTTGATCACAAATCTCATTGGTTTTGTGGAGCCTGAGATACGTCGTCTGGTCGGCAAGTGCTGGACTTTTGACCCCGCCGGGGGCGTGTGGTTTTAACTGCCCCGCAAAACATAACCACCGGGCAACTTCCTATGGCTTGTTGTGACCAATCGCCCCCTGCTAATGCGGCTGCCGCAATCGCAGGGGGCCGGCGGCGTCAAAGGCAGTGCATCCGAAAGGGCAGCATGCCCCCTCGCGGATATCGTTGCTGGAGTACGAAAGAAGAATGCGATCTGATCCCGCCAATGCCGAAGAGACCGTGAAGGTTCTTGAGGCCAACGACGGCCTGAAGCGCGTTCGGATCGTCCGGCGATCCGATGCCGTGTACGTCATCCGACCCGAAGCGTGGTATCAAAACGTTTTCGAGGGAGAAATCATCGCAGAAGGATGGAAACCGATATATGAAGAATTCGGCCTGTTCGGGAGTGCCGACCTGGCGGAGCACGAAGCGCTCGTCAGCTTTGAATGGCTAGCGCATTCTCCACGTAAGAATGCCTAGTATGCGGTGTGGATCGCACATTGATCGCACGCCCTTCATTACTCATTGGTAGCAGCCATCCCTTTCGGACAGGGCGTCAAGCGACGAGCAAAGTGTGCAGATCGTTGCCGGAGAGTTATATTGCGGACGACTTGTCTGGCGGCTTCCACCCCAATTCAGCCATGACGAGGCCGTCATACCGCTCGCTGATGACGGCGCGTCTCATATCCTGCGCAAGCGGATCGTGGAATATTTCGAGCGCTCTTTGAGACTTTTCATCCGAGAGCCAACCGTCGGATAGTCGCCAGCGTCGATAAAACATCCAGTCGAGTTTGCCTGACCGGCTATGCTCGACGCCAGCACGCGCCCGCGCCAGCTCAATTTCCGACGGGACAATCTCGGGAGGCGCGACGTCCTGCCCTCGTCGCTTGGCGTTGGCATAGTTCGTGTCTCTGATGCTGCGGATGCGTGTCGCACTCTTTTCGACATCATCGTCGGTGATCGTCACGAGGCGGTCCATTTCGTCGTCGATGTCATCAGGCATTGTCTCGCAGGCAATTTTGACTGCTTCCACAAAGCGAACGTCTTGGACGTGTGAAGGCTTCCAGCCGTCCGCATCTCGCCAGTGGATCGTCTCTGAAGCTTGCGTCCACCGCCCGTTCTCCGTGAGACCGAGGATGGCGAGCAGCGGTAAAACGTCCGTGCTAACCCGTGCCGCGTCTGCCGTCTTGTAGGCAGCGACATTCGTGTATGTAGCCGTCCGAATTGGTTGATATGTCTCGGGTGGCGTGGGCGCTCCCGGATGCAAGAACGTTACATCCGCCAGTCCCAGGACAGTCACGCATATGTCATCCCAGCGCGGTAGAACTTCGGGTAGTTTTGGCCGGTCCTTGGCCACCGCGCCTGGTCCGAAGCGCTCTGCCTGTCCCAACGCCACCAACGCATCACACCCCAACTGATAAGCTGTCATGCTGCTATCGGACCATCTCAGCGGTGATCGACTGTCCACCGGCAGACTTTCCCTCAGGAATTCGATGACAGCACTTGGCCAATCGTCGTTCGGTCCGTTCGCACTCATTTGGTTCCGCCACCTGCCAGGATGATGCAACTATTGCATGTCGCCGGCACCGTGTACTGGGTTTCGACGTTGTGTGATGGGTGTTGGTCAACAATTTCCTTCGACGTCAATCAGGACCTTTGACACAGCTACGGTCAGCCCCATCGAAAGTGGCAATCGTACGTGATCCAGAAGTCTTCGTTCGATAAGATACGAGCAGTTGTATACAGGGAATTTTAGATCGCCGCGCGATAGCTTGAGAAAGTTAAACACCGCACGGGGATTCGTAATATGAGCGCCCGCAACGGGATATTGGTATTGATCTTGTGTGCGGCCTCGGTCGGATGCTCATCAGAAACCAAAAGTCCTGATATTGTGAAATTCACAAGCAGTGAACTCCATGCCTTGGGTTCGTCGTGCGGCGGGGACTATCTCGCCGTGGACAAGGGCAACTTCGTTCTCGTTGAAAAGACCGGGACAAGCGTTCTTCAGAAAGATATCAAGTTATCCGATCTCGGTTCCCATCGCCTTGCGATAGCTACCCGTCACGGCTCGATCGATTTGGTAATGACGTTCACCCTCAAACATGACGATACCGTTGCGGTATTCGAAGATGTCAATTTTGTTCCCGACCTTACACCGGAACAGCTAGACGAACTCAAGGTTCCTCGTGATTTTAAAGCTAAGATGACAAGAATGTTCAAGGACGCGTTTCCGACGTTGGTGCTGTGCCCGCCCTCGGGTGCCACTTGAACCGTTGAACTCTCCCCCACGGGATGGGGTCTGATGCCACACCGCGTGGCGCGATTGACAAGCTGCCGCCTGCGCGCTTGTTTGCGAAGGCATCAACGTGCGATTGCTGTCCAAATGACCATCGCCGAGGGAAACGCCATGAATTTGCGGTACAACGGCTTTGTTGTGTTCGAAGGGGATGACTGGGCACCGGCGGACATTGCAGATTTTGGTCTTTTGTTAGACTTTTATATCGGCGACGCGGGCAGCGTTAAAGGCGGCGACGCATTCACAGTCTTGGTCTGCAGCCCAAAATGGTATGCGCGTGAGCGCGGCATGGCGGTTACAAGTGGCCGCAATGTAATATTTATGCCCCAATTTGACAGACAGGCGCTCGACGATTTCCTTAGGGCAAATTGCTCAGCGGAAAACGGCAATAGCGTAGAGGCGACAATGCTCAAAATCGATGGGCTTGGCGAATGGGAATACCGATATCGCAGCTAGATTTTCAACGTGTGCATATCTGTCACCTAACTGTCGACCGGCGGCCAGACTGCGGTGTTGTGATCGGGATGTTGGTGGTTCGTGCTGCTGATTCGCAAACGCATCTCCGGATTGCCAGCGTAGGTCGGATGGTCGCCGGGAACATCTCTCAGCCCGGAATACCAGGAAACGCGGCTCTCGTTGCCATATTGATTTTCGGGGGGAGCCTTATTCGGATCATCTAGGGTCCCGACAAGAACGCCAATATCGTCACCATCCGGGTAATCGAAAGTCAGCGGCGTACCGCAATCAGCACAGAACCCGCGTCGTCCAACGTCGGAACTCATGAAATAGCTGATCTTACCGCGAGTGATCTGAAATGCCCGCTTCAGAACAGGGCAGATAATCGCGAATGGTCCGCCGACCGCCTTTTGGCACATCCGACAGTGGCAAACGTGGACATTGAGCGGCTTCTGGCTAAGGCCGTACCGTATCGCACCGCACTGACACCCTCCGGTAAGATCGACATCGTCCATGGTCCAACCCCAGGATTCAGTTTTTGAAAACTCGAAGCCATTTCCAAGATAGATAGCCACGCACGTCGGCGCTTGTCACACATTTTCACCGGCCGAACCCAAAACTCTGCGAGCATGCGCCAGAAGAACCCGAGGCTTCCGGAAGTTGTGAAACCCGGGCCCGCAAATCCGCTTGGAACCCGCGCAATCTCCGTTGCCGACGGTCTGCTCCGCATCCACGGCACCATCGACCCCTCCTCCATCGGCACCAATGCGTCGAGCGGCCGCTTTCGGATGTACCGCGAGGACGTCGAGGAACTTTACGATATGGTCAAGCCAGGGACACGAGTTAAGATTGTTGCGTTATCGGCGCGATCATCTAAATTACAACCATGACAAGCACCGTATTGTTGATCGCAGCAATCATAACGTTTGGCGCGATCATGTGGACTATGCTGACCGAGATCGGCAAACGAACCGATATCATGAAAGCGCCTCCGTCATTCCACGCAAGACAAGCCAAACGGATACTTCCGCTCATGGCACTTTTTGTTGTGCTGATCTTGCTCGCCAGCCAAGCCAAGACGTGGGGATGGCCGTAGTTGGGGACGTCATATAACCACAGGCAGATACATTGGCGATTACGCTGCACCTGCGGAAGCGTTTCACGCTGCGTCTGATCACAAGGCGGTGTCCGATACCGCGCTCCGCCGATGGCAGGATTAGTCGGGCCCAGCGCAGACGCTGCGGTGGAATCTCCACATTGTTGCCTAGCTGTCACCGCTCGCAAGTTTCGCGCTGCAACTTCTACAGTGTTTTCCCAAAGAGAATGCTTGCATAAGCACATCCTCTTGGTAGCCTCAGCCTCTAAGGAAATACTGATGACATTCGAACAGTTGGTTGATCTCCCAATGGCTGGATCAAGGGCGCGAGTACTCGGTTTAGCGGGACATCAAAATCCATTTTTGAGCACCGATGCTGATCGTATCGCCGCTGTCGGCAACTGCCTCGCACTGGTAGACGCTTTGAAGAAATTCGGGTGGGAACCCGATGATGTCCGTGAAGGCAGCCTGACGCACTATGTTGGCAGCGGGAGCGGTAAGTCTCCATGATGTGCCCGACACTTCGCCTAGTGGCACTGTCTGCTCTGCTTACCGCGGCATCGACTGCCGGCGCTCAATCCATTGAGGGCTTTCGGCTTGGCGACGATAAGATCACCCTTCAGCGGCTGGGTGTGCCATCGGAAACGAAAGCGGACGGAGCGTTCACGACGCTAACGTATCATGTCTCCGACGGAGTTGATCTCAAAGCGACCTATCAGAAGCCTTCGAACCGCCTCGTCGCGCTCGAGACAACCTGGCCGAAAGACGCCGAGGGCCCCTCGACGGGCTACGGTGACTTGACCTTCGGCAAGACCTCGTTGAGCGAAATCCGATCGCAGATGGGCTCAAAGGGCATCCTCTACGGCTCTCAATCCCCGGTCATCGCGTCCTCCGACGGGGCGATCAGTATTCTCAGCTATTTTGACGTCAGCGGAACCGACACCGTCGCGACGTTCGTGACGTCGATAAACAGTGATGAGGCCGCAAGGCTCAAGGGAACCTTCGGAGCCGAAGCCTACAAGCACGCGCCGGCGGCAGCCAAACTTAGAACCATCAGCATTTCCAGACGCGAGTACCTTGAAAACAGCCAAGGTACCAAGCGAACATTGGACATCGGCTACAGGGCGATTTCATGGACATCTGGGGAGACGACATCCAGACACCCAGCCATATCGCTGGCGCGGATCAAGCCCGGGCAGTTGCCAGTCTTCCGCACATACTCAGGTCCGAACAACTTCCCCGACTTCGTCGGGCGGGACAGAGAGTTCAGCAATTTTCGGACGCGGATAACCGACGGGATGAGCGGCGGCCCGTCATTTGCCGGAGAGTATTCCGTAATTCAGATCGGGTGCGGCACTGGATGCTCTTTTGCCTACGTCGGCAACAACCGCACGGGCCAGGTTTTCAACGTTCCCGTCGGCGGTGAGGACAACATGTACCTCGCCCTGAAGTACCAGCTCGACAGCCGGCTCCTTGTGGCGCAATGGGCCGATTACGATGCCAGCAAATGCTACGTTCAGTTTTTTGGTTTCGACGACGGCGAATGGACCGATCTGCTGAAACACGAAGTAGGTACGATGGACGATTGCTTTAAGACGATCGCCGAGAACGTAAGCCGATCCCCGTAACCATCCGAACATTTAGCGATTGCTCGCAAATCCTTGGGACGATACTTTCAACCATTAACTGCAAACGCGCCAACGTGTATCATGCCCCTGGATTTCGAAATAGCGCCTGAACTCATGCCGTATGTGGCCGATGCGACGTTACGGTTTCGCTACCTCAATCCCGGCATCGAGGTGACAATAAGCGGGGCCACCGCGGTTATCGCCGGAAACGAGGTCGTCAACATCAAGGACCTCGAACAGCAGTTCATGTTCTGCCTGTATCGCCAGAAGATTTACAGCGAGACCCTACCCCTGAGACGCACGCTGCTCGCCGGTGTGACCGGGCGATGACTGTCTTTCCACTGCGCTTCCGTCCCTCACAGTCGGGTGATCTGTTGTTCGCCGACGAGGCCGGCACGTACTTCAAATCCGATCATGATTTCCTGACCCGATATGCCCTGGATCGGTTGACCGACCGAGACCAGGACTATCTCCTTCGAAATGGGCACGCGTTCGAGGAATTGGGTGACCTCGCCTATGCGGGCTTCGAACATCGTTTCGCGAGCCGTCTGTATAGCCCTGGCGAACTCGACTACGTCATCCTGGTGCCCACGCTCCGTTGCAACCTTTCCTGCGGCTACTGCCAGGTCTCACGGGTCAACGAAAACACACCGGGTTTCGATTGGGACGACCGCACGCTCGATGCAGTCCTGAGGTTCCTTGACGGCCTGACAACCCGCAAAATCAAGATCGAATTTCAGGGAGGAGAACCCAGCCTTCGCTTGGATGTCCTCACCAAAGTCCGAGAACTCTGTCTGACGAAATTCGAGAGTTGCGAATTCGTTGTTTGCACCAACCTGCAGGAAATCCCCGAAGAAGCTTGGCGGTTCTTCCAGCTCCCGGACGTGGTTGTCAGCACGTCACTCGATGGCGACATGCTCACCCACGAAAGGCAGCGCACGCTCTCGGGCAGCAAGACGCAGGCTTTCCTGTCAAACCTAAATCGGGCGCTCGATCAGTTGGGACCGGATAAGGTCTCCGCCCTTCCGACGATAAACCCGCACCGTCCGCCCGTCGCACGGTCCGTGATCGAAACCTATGCATCCCTCGGGATGCGGTCCATCTATCTGAGGCCGATCAACTTCCAGGGGTTTGCGCGGAAGAAATACGACGCGGCCGCCTCCGCTGCCACCTGGAACGCATACCATTCCGGCTTCATCGACGACCTCATTGAGTACAACTGGACAGCCGATTACGCAGTCGAGGAATACTATTTCGTCCACTGTCTGCGGCGGGTTCTGAGATCGGGCCATAACGGGCATGTCGATCTCAGAAACCCAAACATCGTCGGCTACGGCTACGCGGTCATTGACTACGACGGCAAGGTCTATCCTACGGATGAAGCCCGGATGGTCACTCGTCTCGGTCAGTTCGACCTGTCGATGGGTAACGTGTTCGACGGAATAGATCGGTCGACGATCGACACCCTGAACTCCGAGGCGCTGAACAATTACCATCCGGACTGCGTGCACTGTCCCTACCAGGCATTCTGTGGGGTCGACCTGGTCGATGACCTTTCCCGCTACGGCCGGATCGACATGCCCAAGCACCTCACGGATTTCTGCCAGCGACATACTTACATCTTCGATAAAATCTTCTCGATGATCTATTCCGATGACCCCAAGGTCCGGAAATCCATGGCGATATGGATCGGGGCCCCGCAGTTCGATCGCGCACTCGCAAGGTGGCATCGATGATTAACCTCAGGGTCGAGATCGATCAGCTGCCCTTGGCGGAGCCGCTCGTGGTCAGGCTGTGCAACTCGGCCACGAACGCGACGTCGGAGAACGATGCCGTCTTGATCGATCGATCACGCGATCGCCTGGAGTACGACCTCAATGGGTTTTCGCTCGTGCTCCATCCCCAGGGCGGCGAGGACTATGACGGAGATGTCATCCTCGCCCTACCGGGCCAGGCAAGCGCCCACAGGCTTATAAGGGCCTCGTCGCAGCACAACACCTTCCTTGTTACCGAGCAGTGCGACCAGCTCTGCGTCATGTGCTCACAGCCACCCAAGAGCCAGCACACCGATCTGTTTGCCCAGTTTGCGGATGCTGCACTCCTGTCACCCAAAGGAGCCGTGATCGGGATATCCGGCGGCGAGCCCCTCCTCCATAAATCGAGACTGTTCGACATGCTGCGGGTGGTGAGCCGAGCACGGCCCGACGTCACCTTTCACATCCTGACGAACGGCCAGCATTTTGAGCCGTCAGATGTCGAGGCACTGTTGGAGATCGGAACTGGACGCATCCTCTGGGGAGTTCCGTTATATTCGGCCGATCCGGCAACACACGACGAGATCGTCGGGAAATCCGGGGCGTTTCGTCAGCTTGAAAAGGGCTTGAGCGTTCTCATGGCCGCCGGTGCATCGGTCGAACTACGCACTGTGGTCATGCGCCAGAACATCAGTGGGCTCGCTGACGTGGCGGACTTTGTGTTCACGAGGCTCAGCTTCATTCACGTTTGGGCCCTCATGCAGATGGAGCCCATCGGCTACGGGCGTATGAACTGGAAGAAGTCGTTCTATGACTCTTCGACTGACTTCGCGCCTATCGCCTCAGCGATAGACCTCACCGTTGCCAGGGGAATCAGCGTCTCGCTCTACAATTTCCCGCTCTGCTCGGTACCCTCGGCATACCGCTCTTACGCGCCGTCAACTATTTCAGACTGGAAGCGCAAATATTTGGATTTTTGCTCCCAGTGTGACCGCCGCGCAGCTTGTGGTGGTTTTTTCGAATGGTATAGTCACAACGAGGGGTTCTCTGCGCTGGGTCCAATATGAAGAAAAGGCTTTTTCTTATCCCGTCGTTTTTCGCGGCGGGCTTTCTGCCGTCTAAGGCTGATGCAATGGTCCCGGGCGACCTGGTTTCCAAACCAAACCCGGTGCCGTCGGTACTCGAGCGTCTGAAGCTCAAACACATCTACACGCTGGCAGGCCATAGGTCACACAGCTCTCATAGCTCGCACTCGAGCCACCGGTCCAGCAGCGGCGGCGGCTACAGCTATCGCAGCTACAGTTCACCAAGCTACAGCTCGCCCGCACCGGTTTATACCGCTCCGACCTATACTGCGCCCAAGCCCGTTTACACCCCGCCCCCTGCTCCAGCACCGGCCCCGTCCGCACCCTCGCCTGCCTACGCGATCGCTCCGGCCGCACCTGCACTTGCCGCCCCGCTCAAAACGCTCCCCGGCAATACCGAGAAGTTCACCCGCATCGTCATGCAGGTTCAAACCGCACTCACTGCGTATGGCTACTACTCGGGCCTGATTGACGGGAAAGTCGGCCCATCTTGCAAAACCGCACTTATGGCCATGCAGACGGACTACAAGCTAAGGGCGACTGGAACCATCACGCCGGAGGTGCTGGACGCCTTTGGTATCGCCGCAAACTGAATCCAACAGAGAGATATTCGATGAGCAATCCGTTTGAGCAACAGCCATTCGAAGGTGCGGAGTTCGTAGATAACCCGGAACCACGTTGCCCGTGCCTTTTGTTGCTCGACGTGTCGGGATCGATGAACGGTCGGCCAATCAGCGAGCTGAACGACGGACTGGTCCAGTTCAAGGACGAACTCTTTGCTGACGCCTTGGCCGCCAAGCGTGTCGAAGTCGGCCTGGTCACTTTCGGTCCGGTCACGATCGTCAATGACTTCCAAAGCGTGCAGAATTGGTATGCGCCTAGCCTATCATCGCAGGGCGACACGCCGATGGGTGCGGCTATCGAACAAGGACTGCAGATGCTCCGCGAGCGCAAGGACCAGTATCGTCAAAACGGTATCTCCTACTACCGCCCTTGGGTCTTCCTCATCACCGACGGCGGCCCGACTGATGCCTGGAAAAACGCCGCAAGTCTAGTGAAGGCGGGCGAGCAGGAGAAAGCGTTCTCCTTCTTCGCAGTTGGTGTGGAAGGCGCGAACATGGAAACGCTTGCTCAGATCAGCACACGCGCTCCGTTGGCACTCAAGGCGTTGCGGTTCCGCGATCTTTTCTCATGGCTTTCCAGCTCACTCAGCTCGGTCTCCCAATCTAATCCAGGTGACGCAGTTCCCCTCTCGAACCCGTCGACTCCGGATGGATGGGCCTCTATTTCATGAATGGAGGATGGCGCTGGGCGGGTGCTCGAGCGATCGGCACCTCCCATTTGAAAACGGATACGCCGTGCCAGGACTACGCCTGCGCCAAGCTGTTTCTTACACGGGACGGGCCTGTTATGGCCGCGGTCGTTTCGGACGGCGCTGGGAGCGCGTCGTTAGCGGAATTCGGATCACGGACCGTCTGCGTTAGCTTCCTCAAGGCCTGCCGCGATTTCCTTACTCGGTCTGCCCTCGACGACTTGGACGAGGAGGTCGTCTGGGATTGGGTCGATGCGATCCGAGAGGTGATAAATCAGAAAGCCAGGGCGGCAGAAGCGCGGCCGAGAGATTTAGCAGCTACACTGGTTGCCCTTTTGGTGGCGGAAGAACGGTCCGTTGTGATTCACGTCGGTGACGGCGCGGCGGTGATCAGGCGAGAGGGTTCCGAAGAATGGGAGGTACCCTCCTGGCCCTACCACGGAGAATATGCATCGACGACCTCGTTCGTGACCGACGACCCCCAGCCCTGCCTGGAAGTCGTTTGGATCGAGGGCCCTGTCGCCGAATTCGCGGTGTTCTCCGACGGTATTGAGCGAATGGTACTCGATCATGTATCGAAGACTGCGCATGGTCCCTTCTTCAATCGGATGCTGGCTCCTCTGAAGTCTTCGGCTGCCGAAACCGTCGACAAGGCTCTGTCGCTTGCGCTCAGGGATTATCTCGACAGCGCAAACGTCTGCGAGCGCACGGATGATGACAAGTCTCTCATTCTGGGGCTGCGCACGTGACCACGGTGATCTGTTCGGATGGCAGGCGTCTGACGTTGGGGGCGACCCTCGGCAAGGGTGGTGAAGGCGCGGTGCACCACATCGTGGAAGCCGCCGACATCGCGGCCAAAATTTACAATCCCGGTAAGGCAAAGGACCGCCGCGACAAGGTCAACGCTATGGTGGCCGATCGGCTTCACGCCCGATCGGACTACGTGGCTTTCCCCATCGAAACCATAAAGTCACCGTCCGGTGATTTTCTCGGTTTCACGATGAAGAAAGTTGCCGGCTTCAAAAGCGTGCACGATCTCTATGGCCCGGGCAGCCGGAAGACGGAGTTCCCGACGGCGGATTCCCAGTTCCTGTTGAGATCAGCGATCAATCTGGCGAATGCCGTCGCGAGCATCCACGCGACCGGCTGCGTGATCGGTGACATCAATCACTCGGGAATTCTCGTTTCCAATAAAGCATTGGTCACGCTAATCGACAGCGATTCATTTCAGTACCGTTCGGGATCGAACACCTATCGTTCCCTGGTCGGGGTCGCAGAATATACTCCGCCCGAACTCCAAGGAGCGACCTTCGATAAGGTCGACCGGACTCCCAATCACGATAATTTCGGCCTCGCCGTCCTGATCTTCCAGCTTCTGTTTCTGGGTCGACATCCATTCGCGGGCCGCTACCTCGGCAAGGGCGACATGGACATTAAGACTGCCATCGGAGCCGGTCGCTTTGCCTACAGCGCGCGCAAAGCCGAGACAATGATGGAGCCCCCACCATTCGTCCCCAGTCTCGGCGACTACGGCGAGGATGTGCGCAAAGCGTTCGAGGCAGCGTTCATGCCGCCGGCGCGGCAACCGGCAGGTCGCCCTGCAGCGGCGTCGTGGTCAGCGATTCTGAAAGGCGTCGAAGCCACTCTCGCCGTTTGCACCGCCGACAAATCTCATGCTTACAAGCGCGAACTTGGCTCTTGCCCCTGGTGCAAGCTGGAAAAGACGATGGGGCGATCCTTGTTCCCCGCCCACTTCTCGCCCGCCGCTCCTATCATGGATATCGGGCAGTTGCTAAACGCCATCAAAACCATGCCCGCTCCGCCCTCGCCGCCACGTGCTGAGTCGGTGATCGGGCCGCTTCCCCGTCTGACTATGTCCCAGACCGGGAAGTCGGCAAGGAATGAACGCAACGCCACTGTCGCAGCGGGTGTAGTTGCCGTAGGCGTCGGTCTTTATCTGATGGGGCAAGTCAGCGGCTTTTGGGGCTTCGCTCTGGCGCTCGGTGCTATCGTGATTGCAGCTAGGTCGCTCGATCTCAAGACGAAGTTCGCTTCAGAACTCAATGGAGCAAAGGCCGGATGGGAGGAGCAGCAGAAAAACTGGGTCAAGAAGGCCGGACCGGAGGCTTTTGAGGCCCGTCGAAGCCACTATATCGGACTGGGAGTGACGCACTCCGGCCTGCCCGTCAAGGAGCGAGAAAAACTGGCTGCGCTGGAGCAACGGAAGCGGCAGCTACAGCTGGACAAGCACATGGACGCACATCTCATCGACCGCGCGAAAATCCCGCGTGTCGGCCCTGGCCGCAAAGCAACCCTCGCCTCCTTTGGCTTCGAAAGCGCGCTGGATGTGCGGCAGCGATCCGTGACGGGCGTTCCGGGTTTCGGGCCTGCGTTGGCCAGCGATATCGAAGGCTGGGCACGCTCGGTGGAGCGCAAGTTTGTCTTCAACGCCTCGATCCCGACGGACCCCGCGGCTGTCCAAGCCGTCAAAAGTGAGATTGCAAAGCAGCGTGCGGAAATCGAACGTGATCTGCTCAAGGCGACCGCGGACCTCAAAAACCTTGCCGACACCGCGCACGCATTGCGGACCAAGCCGCCACAGCAGCTGATTGACGCCTACACCAGACTAAAGCAGGTTGAACTGGACATCGGATAGGATCGTCATGTCCGCATCGTACAAGGGGTTTTGGATCATTGTGGGGATGACGGTCGCTGCCGTCGTCATCGCGAACTCGACCGCCAAACCCCGCCGCTTCTCGACGTACTCGGGTTCGACCTACTCAGAATCCACGAACGCGAAGCCGGTTTTTCCGTCGTCATCGCTGACACCGTCAGAACCGACTTTGGCAGAACCCTCGCCTTCGCCAATGCCCCAGTCTACCAGCCCGACGGTCGCTTCCGTGCCGGCAGGTCCGTCGCCATCGACGACAGAAAGTTCATCGGGTAGCAACAGCACGACGGAAACCCGCTCTATCGATGCGGACTTTCAAGTGGCCTTCGATCGTGCGATGGAAGTCGCACTGGCAACACCCAAGGCTGACGCGACTACGGAACCGACAGCTGCCAGCGCGAGCGACGCATCTCCTCCGCCACTTGAGACGAGGGAGATTGCTCCACAGCCTAAGATTTTCGAACAGCCGACCGCAGTGCCAGTGGGCGACGAAACCGATGAACCCGATAGGAAAGACCGCGCGCTGACGACTACCGACCTAAATCTGCGCGAGGGTCCGGGTCCTGAGTACTTGAAGGTCGAGACGATGGCCAAGGGGACCGAGTTGGTCGTGCTTGAGCGATCGGCAAATTGGTGGCGCGTAAGGTCGATGGCATCGAATGCCGAGGGGTGGATCAACGGGACGTTTGTGACGATGGCGAAGGACTGATTAGTTTGCAGAATGGCCGAGGACAACGCTCGCGGATGACGGAAAAATCACGGTCGAAGAGTTGGCAGACGTAATTATCGAGCGTCGATAGCACACCATCGTTACGAGCGGCACAAACGTCCCGATCGGTTCGTTGGACGGCTTATCAAGCCGGGCAACCCAAAATTTTTGCTCCCCGTCAAGCAATGCTACGACGCGCTGATTGAGGCTCGTCGGCCAGAAGTGTTCCTTCGTCCGCCTCCCCTCCGTCGGTCAGCAGAATGCACATACCCAGCGTCTCATCAATCCTCCCTTGTGAGTTTCAGTTGGCGACAGCCCACGCGGACCACGCTAGGCACTCTTACCGCCCCATTGTCGGCGGCCACTCGCACGGCAGCCACCCGAACGGACATCCAGAAATCGAGGCCCTGCATCAATTCTGGGAAAGCAAAGACGCAAACCGAAGGGTTGTACTCATTGGCTGCAACGTGTGTTCGAGAGCCTTAATATTCAATTTGAGAGGCATCTGTCCTGCCATTCCGCTGAAAATGCAGGTACCCGTCGGTAGGGTGGGAATAGATTCCTCCGTCAGTTTGTCGATGTAGGAAACCGCGCTGGCAATCGACTGCAGGTCTTTCTGATTGATCAGCCGATGAATGAAGTAGTTGTGGGCTTGTGACGTGATGGTCGGCGAGATGTCGTTCGGCCGTTGGCTGGCAATCGTGACGAAGACCCCAAATTTTCGGCCTTCCTTGATAATCTCCTCGAACGTTTCGAGGCGATAGTCCTTCCAGCTTTCCGTTTCCCGCGACGACTCCGTCGATAGGATATTATGGGCTTCATCGACGACGATGTTCAGGGTTTTCCCCTGGAACGACGTCTTGTGTTCCTGATAGATGCGACGGCACAGCAGCAGCGGTATCGTCTTCTTCATTTCTAGGCTGACGTCGTTCAAATTGACGACGACCACGTTGCTCGCGAAGACATCGCCTTGGATCGCCGGATTGAACACCTTTCGAATGTCGTTTTGCTTGCTCCGCAACTTGTTTATGACCGGGGCGATGTGCTCATTCTGGGCACGGTTTGCAAGAACGTCGTAGATCAGCTGGACATAGGCGAAAGTCACGATGTCAGCGATGATGTCGTCCTCGAACTCGAGATTTTCGACATGCCCGTAAACGACGGTGTTTTGGATCGCCGGCAGATTGTTGCGCAGCCATTCCTGGCCGCGTTTGTATTGGGCCGTAGTGTTGTGCCATTCGAGATCAGACGCGAGTTCGACCGGGCCCCCGTTCTGATCTTGCTCAGGAAGAACCTGCCGCAGATAGTCGAATAGCAAATCCGCTCTCACTTTGTCCGACATCCCAAGTATTTGCGTAATCTGCTGCCGGACGATGTTCCTGAGGTGCTCGATCGGGTCATTTCCACTCATGACGGCGTCATACCTGGATAGGACACGGCGCAGGAAAGGCTTCTGCGTTTTCTCGGTGGCATCCGAAATAATCGAAAGCATCTCCAGGTCGAGGAGGCCCGCGTTTCCTAGCGGCACCTTATCGCCATCGTTAACGCGAGTTGAGAGATTGTAGACGGTCTTGTCGTTGGCAATGCAGTCGGTGTGCGCATATTCGCCATTGAAGTCGAACAATATGATCCGACAGTTGTCGTTGAATCTCTGATGATTTATGGCGCGCAGTTCGGTGACGAAATGCTGGTAGAGAGTAGCCAGCGTGTTCGACTTGCCGCTCCCCGTGTTGCCGAAAATGGCGATATGGCTGTTCATCAGCCCGTCCACTGGAAGGGCAATGTCATAGCCTTCATACTCCGAGGTCGCGATATGCAGAGCTATTCCGTCCTCCGCGATTAGATTGTGAACCTGGAGCACGCGCTCGCGCGTAAGCAGGAATGCCTCGTTTCCGACCAGCGGAAGCTCCTTGGTACCTCCATAGAAACGACCTCGCCGATCGATGAACCCGACCAGCGCCACGGAAAGCACCCGGCGGCCCCGAACAACCGGATCGTCATCTTGGGGGCGAGAGGTATCAGGGTTGGCAGTCTCGCCCTCGACTTTACCGATCAGGCTTACGAACCCCTTGCGGATGTCGATGTAGCTACCGACTGCGATGTTCCTCAGAAGATCGCCGTCATAGAATAGCTCGGACAGGTTCTTGTCCTTGTCGACCGTGACGAGAATCCGTCGACCGGTAACACCCGAGACCTCACCCACTCTGAGTACAGCCTCCTTCTGGAGACGGATGTCGCTCATTGCGGTGCACCGCCATCGGGAATAATCGCCCGCAGAATGGAATTGAAGTATTTGAAGTCGATCGACGGCCCCCCGCCAGGACCGACAATCGTGACATTCCGGTTCTGAGCGAACTTATTCGAGAATCCCGTCATGTTCGCGTCGGAATAGGCGAAGATCAGCAACTGAGAGGTCGGATTGCGAAGGGCACGCTGGGTGATGTCGAGAATATGCTCGTCTGCAAACGAAAAACCGAACGCAACGAGAAGTGCGTTATCCTTGTCCATGCAGTTGGACAAAAGGCGAAGCAAGTCAAAATAGACACGTTCCATCAATGCGGATTCGAACTTCCTGAGATTCGGAAGGATCAATGCCCGCGTGGCCAATGCGGCACTTACCGCGGCAGGATCAATCTTGCTCACATTACCGGAGAGCTTTACGCCATCCGACGCGAAACGAATTTCCTTATCAGCGTCTCTTGTCCAGCTTAGCGACCCGTGCACTTTGATTAGGTTCAGAACTGGCAGTTCGGTGATCCGGTCGGTCAGGTTGCCCGACCGGTAGGTCCGGTCGAAGTATCTTGCCGGCGAAAAGATATACCTGTTGCCCACCGCCGATGTTCGATCGAACCCATCGTTCAACGTGACATTGGGAAGCTTGGATGCCGCCTTTTCAATGAAAATATCGTAATTCGTGGTGAAAATGTTCGCCTGTCTGGGCAGAAGGATGTTTTTCCGTTCGAAAAGGATGGCATCGACGATAGAAAGGAAGTCGACGTAGTTGGCAAGCGTCTCGACGAGTGGCTCCTCGTCGATATCTGCCAAAAGGTCAACGTTCGTTTCAGCCAGCTCCTCAATGAAATCGAGCGCCACCAAATTGGCCTCTTCGGAATCGCCCCCGATGAGAAGGCCGTTGATCTGCGCTTCAATATCGCCTGCAACCTGAATCGCGGGCATCGACGCCCCTGATCCGATCAGGAAGTTCAAGTTTCCAGACTGAATGCAGGATTCAACTAGCTTCCTGACGTCGTCAGCTTGGTTCGAGAGAATCAGAGTTCGCGCCATATCCGAAATAGAGCGCATTCCCGTTCAGCGAGCAACCTGTGTAACATGATAAAGCTGTAAGACATATACTGCAACGAAAGCAGGTTTGTACTCGTCTTATTGATTGTTCTCGAGATTCTACTTGGTTGCCCAGCAACAATCGGTGAAGGCGAGCGAACGCGAGAAATGCTCGTCAAGCACCGCTTTCGGAAAGGTCGAGCCGATTCCGCCAGTTCTTTCAGGTGTTGAGGCATCTATTGGTCCTCGTGACGTTCGGAAAGCGCAGGCCAAGCCTACGCCAGCGGCTTCTAGATGGTGCCCGAAATTAAGGAGGCGCATCCAACCCTCGAAGAAGCGAGAAGAATTAGAGCAGCCCAAGCGTATCAGATTTCCACCACGAAATCGGGCCAAAATTGAGTTTGCTCTCTCGGATACCCCCTTGGGTTCGAGACGATTCTTGTGCTCCCGATGCGGTAGTCATTGCGGTGATGAACGTGTCCATGGACCCAAAGGGCCGGTCGGGTTTCAAGTATGAGTTCTTGCAAATCCGAAGCGTAGCAAGCCGACAGCGGATCGTGTCGAAACTCCGTGGCCACCGAACGGGGCGACGGTGCGTGGTGGGTGACGACGACTGCTTTTTCGGTTGACCGCTTGCGAAGTTCCGTGGCTATGAACTCTCTCGTCTCGACATGCTTTTTGTAAGTGTCGATCGGTCTGAATTTGGAGTACGGATTCTTTGAAAGCCTGGTCTTTTTGTAGTCGTTCATGTCATGGAAGGCGTAAGACATCGCGACTTGGGGATTTATGCCAAATAGTCGAAAATCGGACCACAATGTGCCGCCGATAAACGACACGCCGTCGATCTCGGCCACGGCGTTTTCGAGGAAGTAGACACCCGCATGGCTTTCGGCCACGGCCTCCTTCAAGCTCTCTTGGACTGCAGCGCCATAGAACTCGTGATTACCCGCCACGACGACTATCGGGATTTTTCCAGCAAGATACTTCGCCAGCCAGCGTAAGCTCGGAACGATCCCCTTCGTCAGAACGTCGCCGGCGCAGACGACGACGTCCGCATCAGCTGGAGGCTGAATATTGAAAGGTTCGCCGAATTCCAGATGGAGGTCGGACACTGGCCAGATTTTCATGGACCGATGCGCCGATTGGAAACCGGCGTTGGAAACGAGAATGACCTGCCGCCGCCAAAACGGCGTCGGCCGGCGTCGGCCCGTTCTTTGTAGCTCAGCATTCCTTTGACCTCGAGTCTCTTTGAAACAAAATAGGAAGGTCCGGAAGGTAACGGGCAGCAAACGCCACTCGCATATTTAGCGCAACTGGGTCGTACTTTTTCGTTAGACCGCGGCGAGCCTGTTCCTCGGAAAGCCACCCGTCACCATACCGCCAACGTTCGTGGAATAGGTCATCTAGCTCGAACGCGGTCCACAGTTGGAGGTTTTTCACGGCTTTCGCCCTTGCCTGTGGCGACGAGGAACCTCGCGCCATCATCGCCAACCATTCGACGATGTCCTGCTCGGTTATGGCAGTGATGCTCTCGATCTCGGCGGCGATATCCTCCGGAATGGTAGCCAGCGCGATGTCACGAGCCTCAAGAAAGCGCTTGTCTACCGTGAAATCGATGGCCCACTCCTGGGGGTCGTCGCGCCAGAGGATCGTCTCAGCTTCTCTTGTCCATCGTCCGTCCAAAATCAAACCAAGACTCTGGAAAGCCGGAAATGCCTCGGGCGCGAGAAACGCGGGTCCGCACCCGTTCGCGGCCCGGATGTTAGGTCGAATAAGACCGGACGGTTTGGGCGCGTCTCGCGCTCCCGGATGATGCCGGTACCCGAGGACGTCGTTTTGAGCGGCTAGACTTACAACGATCGCAGCAAGATCGTCCCACCGCGGCAAAACTGTTGGCAATGCGGGTTCCGGAACGGGCACCGCGCCCAACGTTGCAAAGGTCGCATAGCCAAGCCTTATCAACGCATCGCACCCGGCTTCGTAACAACTTGTATATTGGTGCTCCCAACTGCCAGAGAGGTCGCGGGGGAGCTGCGCGACGAGAAAGTCGACGACGGGCTCCACCCATTCCCGTCCGTGGACGAGGCCGACGGGCTCGGCACCAAGGGCTATCGGTCGTCCTACGGAAGTGGAACCGACCGCAACTGACTTTTCCGAACCCGACTGCCCCGCCAACGGGCGTTCTTTCCCTGCCATAGGCCGCACGCCTCTCATTGTCGTTCCATCCTCATTAGAAGACTTAGTCGTCAAAGGTCGGCGGGAGACGCCCCTGCCAATGGTCAAATTCGACTTGAGACCCCAAACGGTACCAACGGGACAAGGTCCGCGCGATGCCGCGATCACGGTCCAAATAGAACAGCTCGCTTGATGCAGCGGTCTTGCCGTCCTGGATTTTGGGATGAGCGAGCGTTCGGCCGAGGAGGCACGGAACCCTTCTGCTGGCCAGTGACCAAGAGTTGATCGCAACTTCCGGAATCGCGGATTCAATTCCACCGACGTTTTCCAGATCATCCGCGAGGCGACGAAGCAGGCACACAAGTGTCGCACGAGGGGTGCCGAAGCATTTACCGGCGTCCGATTCATCAGGTATCACGATGGACCTCAAATCATTGATGTTCTCGTTTGAAGTGACGATAGAATCCACGGCTGGAGCACTGTCGGACCGTAGGCAGGGTCAGTCGACAGCACATCTCGGCGAGGTGTCTGACCATGCCTCCCCGAATCACCCATGATCGAAACCTCACTCCATGCACGTGTAGCTTAACTGCTCTTTTAGTGCATTTTAACGATCATAATGTCAACTCGAAGTCTTCATTTTGGCTTTTGTTGACTTTGATTTCCGCCGCCGGTTCATCGAAACGATGAAACCGCAGGTCCCGCCCGACGCGTTGAGGGCAGCACGATCGCTAGTCGGCCTCTCCCAGAGCGACGTCGCTTCGGGGAGCGGGCTGACGCGTGCCTGGATTTCCAAGATGGAAGCGGGCAAGGAACGCGTCCACCAGGCGAACCTGACGTTGCGATTGTTCTACGAGGACATGGGAATCGAGTTCCTCGGCACCCTCGATGTCGGGTCCGGGGAGCGTTCCGGCATCGGCGCGCGCTGGCGGCCGCCGCCAGGCTGGCCGGAGCGGACGTCCGAAAGCACCGGGTACCACACGGAGAGAAACGGCGTAGCTTTCCTCGCTGCGCGCGCGCTGGCGGGGCTCGACCAGCTGACTGTCGCCCGCGATGTCGATCTACACAAGACCGTGCTCGCGCGACTGGAAACCGGAAGCTTCGAACCCGACGCGGGCGACCGGCTACGGCAATACTACGAAGCCGCCGGCATCGAGTTTCTCGGTTGGGGCGATGTCAGCGAAAACCTGCATTACGGCGTGGGGGTCCGATGGAAACCCCCGAGCTAGTGGAACCGAAATCCTATGCCCCCGGTCCCGGAAGGCCGCCCCTGGCGAGCGCCCTCCCCGGACGGATCGATAAGGACGCGCGGCCATGCCGGCCGTGAGCGCGGACGCGTTCAGGGCCGCGCGCGCGCTCGCTTGCCTCAGCGAGCGGGACGTGGAGCGGCTAACGGGAATCTCACGCAGCTCTTTGGAAGCGTGCGAAGCGGGGCTGCCCGTCGCGGCGCGGACGATCGATCGCCTTCTCGACTTTTATGCCGCGATCGGGATCGAGTTTCTAGGGTGGGTGAGCTTGACCACCAACTACGAATACAGGGCCGGCGCGCGTTGGAGGCCTCCGGGGGAACCCGACCGAATGGAGCCGGAAGCGGCGCGGAACGACGATCGCTGGCTCCCTTTCGCCGCCGCCCGGGCCATGCTGCGCGGATGGGACCAGGAAACGGCCGCAGAGCAAGCCGGTCTCTCCCGAAGGCAGGTCGAACACCTCGAGGCCGGAGGCCCTTCCACGAAACAGAGCAGGCACTGGCTCCGGGTCATGTACGAGTCGAGGGGGATCGAGTTTCTCGGAGCGATCGCGAACGGACGCGTCGTCGGTGCCGGCGTCCGCCGGACATCGCTGGCGGACCCGATTTTCTGGTCGGATATTCTTGCCCGGGATGCGGGAAGGACTGACGCCGACTGACCCGTCGGAGTAGCCAGAAAGCCGGACGCTAAGTACGCCGGTCCGCCGTTTCGAACCATTTGGCGACTCGACTTGCGCCAAAAGCGCTGATTTTGATTCCGCCTTCGAACCGTGTTTCTCTACCCGTCGTATCTTCGCCCGACGGAGAAATCTCCGCTCGGCCGCGCACGGAGGAGCATACGATGTTCAATCCACATGGTTACTATTCGTACCGGGAGGTCTGCGAGCTGACCACGCTGAGCAGACCGACTATCTACCGGCTCCGGAAGAAGAACCTGTTCCCCGATCCCGACCCGCTGACGGGCCGCCGGGTCGGCTGGCCCATACCGGTGATACACCGCTGGCTGGCGGCCCGCTCGCGACGGGAGCCAGTTGCCAAGGAGGCCCGGCTGCTTGGAAGCATAAAGGTGCCGAAAAAAATTGTCCGCCCCCGGCGTGCCAAGGCCCTCAACAAAAAAACCGGCCCGCTTTCTCCAACATGATCGCGAGGTCGGCCGCGCCTGACTCCAGGCCATGGACAATTTCGTCCAGCCTATTCCCCAGCGGCGACTTGGGTCCCTCTATCCAGCGCCGCTGCCAGGGCACCCCGTGGAAGGGGCTGTATGCGGTCAATTTCAGCCGACCGCTCGGCACCCTTCGCCGGGTCTCCCAAGTGTGGCCGACATGATCCTCCTCGCGGAACTCCGCCGCGGGGATGAAGCGACCGTCGCCGACATAATAGAGGTTCCGGGTCTCGCTCGCCTCGACGACTGACAGGCCGAGCGGCACCCCGCGCACGTAAACCACGGTCGGCCGGAGCGGGGACCATGGAAGCGGGCTGTCCGCCGGTTCGCGTCTGTTGCGCTCTTCCCCCGCCCTGTCGATATCGATGCGGATGAAGATGTCGGTACCCGTAGCTATGAGAACGCGATGGCCGATGTCCTCTAGCCTGTAAAACAGTGCGCTGGCGAATCGCATGGCCTTGTCGAGCCCGTCCGGAGAAGCGGCGATGTCGACAAGGAGCTTGTCCCGCGGTTTTAGATACTGGCCGTCGGGACCCGTGCGCGCCGACCGGAAACGAGGAGCGGCGGCGAGAACCAGAGGGTGGAGCGTCTTGTTGTCCCGGGCCTGGACGGCGGTGGGCGGGCCCTGCTTGGGCCGCTCCCGCGGCGGTCTGGCGAACTCGGTCGGGGTTTTCCTCTTCCACGCACACGGCTTGCCCGGGGCCGGCTCCGGAAGAGGAGGAATCGGGGGGACCTGACCGACCTCGAGTTTTCTCCAGTAACCCGGCGGCGGCCGGGGAACGACCATCGCGCCGCAGACCCGCCCGAGATAGCTGTCCGAAATCCCTAGGCGTGCCGCCGCGTCGACACCCTTCATGGCCCAGACGAGGTCGTAGAGTTCTTTCCGGCTGATCATGGCTGCCTCCCGTCCCGGTGAGCGTTTGTCACGTCGGCCTCGTCGCGATAGAAGTCCTCCCAAGCGCCTCCCGCGGCTTCGTCGTCCCAGAAATCCAGCTTCGAGCCGTCGACCAGCTGGTCGAGCCTGTCGTGGAGCTTGGCCATCGCGTTCCGACGTTGCGGCAAATGGCCGAACTGGTCGTAAACCCCTTCGATCCCCTTCTTGCCGTGGGCCATCATTCCCTCGGCGACTGCTCCGGGAACGTCCATCGCCGATAGTGCAGTGCGGTCAACCCGCCGCATGTCATGCAGGACCCAGTGCTTCATGGTTTTGGCCGGGCTTATCTCCCGCAGCGCCGCTTCCGCTTTCACGCGGAATTTATGCACCTCATGCGAAAAGTTGTTGATCGGTATCTGGCCATTCGTTGTACTGAAGACGCAGTTACCGTGTCCCACGGGCTTGCTGCGGTGAAGTTCCGCCAGTATTTCCATCAGTTGATCCGACAGCGGCACGAAGTGGTCAATGAGCTTGCCCTTATGGCGGACGGGCGGCGCTTTCCAGAGTCTACGGAGCGGGTCCAGCTCGGACCACCGCATCCCCGCGACGGCGCTCCTCCGCGCGATCGTCAGCAGCAACACCTTGAAGTACGGACCCCATGGGTAAGGGGTATTCTCGGCGGCCTCCCAGTAAGCACGTACTTCGTCGGCGTCGAGGACCTCAAGGCGGGTGTTCGTACGAAGTCCCAGCTGGCCGGGCGTAACCCCGGCCAATGGGTCGGTGACAATCGCGTAGTCGTCGCCCCGCTCCGGCGACGTCACCCAGCCGAAGAATGTCTTGAGCAGGCCGAAGTCGTTCATCGCCTTGCCCGGCGCACGACCCCTCACTAATTTGATGATCCGAGCCAGTTCGGACCGTTTCACCTCGCCGATGGGCTTGTCGAGGATTTTATCATGGACCGGCGCGAGGAAGTCCATTCGGATCGCCGCGATATCTCCCCACACGTGGCGCGTGAATTCGCGCTCCGGCAGCCAGGCCATATAATCCGTCAGTGCGGCCCGGAACGTCTGCCGCGTCTTCAGACGCTCTTCCCGTTCGGAGCGTTTGTCTTCCTGTGTCGGGTCAATGCCCTGCTCGATCAGTGCGTTCCACTTCCGCGCCTTCTTCCGGGCCTCCTCCAGTGACATCTTGGGGAACGTGCCGATCTTGATGCGGCTCGACCCCGCTTTTCCGGGAAACCGGCAAGACAGCACGAAGACCTTCGTGCGTGTGCCGACCCTCACCACCAAGTTGGGAACGTCTCCGTCATACTTGTCGTAGCGCCTTCCGGCCTTTGTGTATTGAAGGTCGTCGATCTTTTCCTTGGTTAGGATGCGTGCTCTCGCCATTTCCGTGCTCCGTTCTGGGCGGCGCGCTGGGCGACAATGTCGGTCAAAAAGGGTTCCGCCCCTTTTCGCCGATGAAACCCCGTGAAACTGAATTTGTCAATGGATTCAATGAGTTCGACCCATATGATCCCGAATGAACCCATGTGCAATTTAGGGAGCCGACGCCTCATAACCGCTTGGTTGGGGGTTCGAGTCCCTCCGGGCCCACCATCTATTTCAAGTAGGCTTTTAGTTAGTAAGACTAGAACTTGCCGCTGCGACAGCCTGAAGCGCTTCATCAAAAAATCGCTCAGGGTCGGGCAGTAGGAAAGATGATGTCAGCGCTCCCTCGATCTCTTCACGGGTGACCACATATACGCCGTGCGCGGCGGCTTGCGGCAATTCAGCTTCGACATCCGATCTCGAAAGAGAAGTTACCATCACCGGCAACACCGCGAGATGCGCGTATCCCGACTTGCCTAACTGTTCCCGAACTTGATTTGCTCGCGCCACGACTTTCGCCAGTTTGTTTTCAGCCTTCAACAGACCCATTGTGCATTCAATAACGGCGTATCGGCCACTGGGCGTGGTCGCAATGATGTCTGGTGCTTCTTTAAGCAGTGGAGTTAATCCGAGCGTGGTGCCGTTGAAACCTCGAATCCACATCAGCCAAGAAATTGCGGATTCGAAATCATCCGATCTTGCCCCCTTTCCGGCGGGCCGGTTCAAAATCTCCCTTAGATGATCCAGATTCTTATCAAACAACTCATAAGCGGAGCGTCTCGCGTTCTGGTGATTGTCTGGATCAACGATCCAACCATAGTGCTGAGCCCTGCCGGCGTAGCCAGCAAAGCAGTGTAATATAGCTGCGTTCGGAACCTCGATTTCGGTCTGCCCTCGTATAAGGTTGCCGTCTTCACGCCAATAGAGACTATCACCACCTATCTGAGACCTTATCACAACGGACCCATTACTAAGTACCGTGTATCCGAGAGAAACACTGCTCGGGTCTAGATCCCTCGACGTTACGACACCGATGGTTGCCTTCGTGCCCTTCACGGACAATGAGAAGTCAACCTCAACCGCAGCCGGAAGAATTGCCTCGATTAAACTTGGACCGCTTCCGGCCGCCATGAGATATTGCGACAAAAGATCATGAATATTTTGATAGGGCATCGCGGCCCCTCGCAGTTCCCACTCAACCGCGTTCAAATCGAAGATCGTATCGCGATGCCGACCGGAAATAGTAAGCAGCACGTGACGGCCCTGCTGAATCCCTGGGTGGTTTTGATCAAAATGCCAACTGTAGCCGCCGGCTTCGTATTTATCGAAATGCAGTTCCCCCACAGGAAGGTGAAGAACGCCCTTGGCAAGCTCACGGAGCACATCCTCCGGGGTTTTTCCAACCTCGGAAAGCAGTAGCCGTCCCGCGAAGACGTCGCCAGATTCGAAACTCGCCGGTAAGTCCTGGGGTACGAAATTCAGCATGAGACGCCCTTGGACTAAGACTAGTCGGCCCTCGCGCCTAATCGCTAAATAACTAAAGGTCGCGTGCTTTAATGCCGGAGTGACCGGCTCGCTCAGTCGCACGAATTCGGCGATATGTTCTTCCATTGACGCCCCACGATGACCCCGTTTGCGATCTTCAATGAGCCTCCCATCGACGTCAACGTACCTAAGTATTCAATCCCCGTGATCGTGAGGTAAAATCGGCTCAAGTCAGTGCAGCTTGAGGATCACAGCAGCATGGCCATGTCCGCCGATAGCATTCGAAGATTTAATGAAATTCGCGTCCCGCAAGACGTCGTTTCTGCTACCCCTGCGGCCGACGAGGCGCGGGCCAGAAGTTCGTTATATAAATGACGCCGTACCACACCGTAGCTGGATAGCGCATTCTAATAGCTACAGGAACGCCCATCACTAGGCCTGAACCCACCCCCGCAAGCCGGATTAAGCGGCTGGCTCTCATAATAGCCACCGATCGACGACGTCTGGTCGAGGCTTCCGGACGAGGTGCAAGCCGAAGTGATCGTGGCAAGGCTGATCAGCGTTCCCACTGTGATAAATGCGAAAAATCGGGTCATCTGAGCTTCTCCTTCGCAAGGGCATGACTTTGCCCCAAATGGACGATGTATAGCGCCCGGCCGCCTGGACGACCCCTCTTAACGTCAATGTGATCGCCTAACAGGCTGCTTTCTCAAGCCTATGCGCTGTCACATAACTGTCATGCAAAATTGCCCATTGTTCCGGCAGCCTGCGCAAAATATACGCTGCCGGCTAACAAAAAAAAGAATGAGTGAAATGCAATGAGTGCCATACAGAAACTTTTCAACCGCCGGCTCCTGAGCCGTTTCGTTAGCGGTCTCGGGGCTGTTCCCCAGCGCATTCGCGAAGCCCGCGAAGAACGCACGCCCGCCATCCATCCATCCTTCATGGATGATTTCGGCGCCTGACCGTTAACGCGTCCGCTGGCCACAGGATAAGGCAAACGACCTTATCCCGGCCGGCCCTCCCCCTCAGTTCACGACGGCTGCGGCCGGTTCGCCCCAGCTTGAAATGAGTTGGCCGCCCTTGGTCGCCACGCGCATATCGTAAAGCGCGAGCGAAGCCTGGAGCTGCCGCATATCGCTGCAGCGCTTGATGATGCCGCCGATATACTGCACGCAGTCGCTGGCGCTGCCCTGCACCGAACCCGTCGCCCAATCCTTGACGATCCCGTCGGCGCCCACCAGGAAATAGGAAAGCCGGTTGTTCTGCGAAACGGTGGAGCTTCCGACCAGGCCGGCGAAATTCGTGCCGGTCTCGGTCTTGGCGGCCGGCGCCATATGCCGGTAGATCGTCATGCCGTTCTTCAACGGCGTCGCGCCGATCATCGGCCCGAAGGTCGCCTCCGAGCCCGAAAGCTGCGCCATCGGCGACTGGCCGAGATTGGCGACATCAGCATAGGGCTTGCCTAGCGCATAGCTGGTGTAAGAGCGGTTGGCGGCGTTCTCCACCTTTTCCGCCACCTGAGTGCACCCCGCCAACGCGATGGCGAGGCTGATCGAAAGAATTGCCATGAAACGCATGCTGCCCCCTCGCCGGCCACTTTGTGTCCGGAAGCCCCTTGGGCGCCCGTTTTGAAGCGGCCGCCGTCTGTTTCTTAACCCGCTGTCATTGCTAGCAGCTTTGCGGGATTTGGGAAGCGGTCGCGTGGAGACGAGCATAATTTGCTTGCCCTGTCCCGGCGCGCGTGGGGTTACCCCCCTCTGCCCTGCCGGGCATCTCCCCCACAAGGGTGGAGATCGGCAAGAAGCCATGCTTCGCCCTGAATTTACGATTCATGTGACGGCCAGTTGTTTGGGGAAGCCCTGGCCACTTGCCGATCTCCCCACTTGTGGGGGAGATGCCCGGCAGGGCAGAGGGGGGTATAACACGGCACACTCTCTCCTCGTCTCCGCGCCCCAACGCACGCATCCCTCACATTTTTCTCCCGATACACATGCGCCTGTCTTTTCCGCCGCAATAGCTTCACAATCAACCGACAGAAAGCTCATCCGGGAAACGACAACTAGGGAATGAAACATGGCGCCGATTCTATCAAAGACTATTGTGATGACTGCCCTTCTGGCCCTGCCGCTGGCGGCCGCAGTGCCCGCATTTGCGCAGGAGGCAAAGCCGCGCGAGCCGGTGATCTCCGTGACGGGGGACGGCGAATCGGCAGTGGCGCCTGACATGGCCGTCGTCAATCTCGCCGTCGTCAAGCAGGCAAAAACCGCCCGCGAAGCGCTCGACGAAAACAACAAGGCGATGAACGAGGTGCTGAAAGCGCTGAAGGACGGCGGCATTGCCGAGCGCGATCTGCAGACCTCGGGCTTCTCGATCCAGCCGCAGTATAACTATCCGCAGCCGGTCGACGGCCAGCAGGCGCCGCCGCAGCTGATCGGCTACCAGACCATCAATTCCGTCACCGTCCGGCTGCGCGATCTTTCCAAGCTCGGCCAGGTGATCGACCAGTCCGTCACGCTCGGCATCAACCAGGGCGGCGACATCCAGTTCACCAACGACAAGCCGGAAGCAGCCCTCGAAACGGCGCGCAAGAATGCCGTTGCCGATGCCGTGAAGAAGGCGAAGACGCTGAGCGAAGCCGCCGGCGTCAAGCTCGGCCGCATCATCGAGATCAACGAAAATGTGCCGCGCCCGCTGCCGCAGCCGGTCTATCGCGCCACGATGATGAAGGAAGCTTCAGACGGCGCCGTTCCCGTCCAGGGCGGCGAGAACAATTACAATGTCAGCGTCACCGTGACCTTCGCGATCGGCCAGTAAGCCTTTGGCCGGGCGGAAGGAGATCGTTTCTTCCGCTTGGCCGCACAAAAAGAAACCGCCCTTGCCGACCTGGGGAGACGGGCAAAGGCGGTTCTTGGCCGCCGCATCGGGGAGACGAGGCGGCAATGGTTTTAGTAGCGGCGCAGAGCGGGGCAGCCGCGCACGTTGCCGAAGCTCATCTCGTCGGGGCCGCGACGTGTCCAGCCCTGTACGATGACGCGGCGCGGGGTGATATCGACGACGCGCGCGCGGCGGAAGCCGTAATCCCGGGCCATATCTTCGGCAAGACGCGGATCGCAGCCGCGCATCGGCCGGCCGTAACCGGGCGGCGGACCCGGACGGCGATAATCCGGCGGCGGGCGACGGTAATCCGGCGGCGGACCACGGTCCGGCTCACCGATAATGATATTGAACTGGGCGGCAGCCGGGGCCACCGTGCCGGCAAGGGTGCCGGCTGTCAGCATGGCGGCAAGACCCGCCTTTGCCAGAAACTGCATCATTTAAGAACCTCTCCTTTAAGGTCGTGCGGCCGAGCCGCCCTCCCACTCCGCATCACGCCGCACATCATGCGGGAATCACCCATACGGATTAGACACAAGACGGCTGAAAGTGGCGCCGTCAAGGCAAAACGGCGCCAAGTGCCGCCTCAGCGCCGGATCAGCGGGCAGCCTCGGACATTCGCGAAGGTGATCCTGTCCCAGCCGCGGCGGTCGCGCCCGGCAACGACGACGACGCGCGGCGACATGCGGGCAATGCGGACATCCCGCAGGCCGAGATAATGCGCTTTGCGCACCGCCCGCATTGGCGAGCAGCCATATATCGGGCGATGATATTGCGCCTCGACGACGAGATTCGTCTGCGGTCCCGCGGCGGCCGCGGTGGAAACAGTGGCCGGAATGGAGCAGAGCGCCAGCACTGCGGCAAGCGAAGCCTTGGTGAGGAAATGCGTCATGGAGTGTCTCCGTCGATCGGTTTTACCCAAGCTCTCCCTTCAGGGATTGTCTCGACAGTAAACGCTGCAAACTGAATGGCGTTCGAACCGGGCATTCACTTCTCATTCAGAAGGATTAACCCTTTTCAGGGGCTGAGATGCAGGACGATTTCACGCCGGTGCGGCCGGTCCCGATGTTCGAAGAGATAGATGCCCTGCCAGGTGCCGAGCATCAGGCGCCCCCTGGCGACGGGAATGCCGATCGATACCTGCGTCAGCGCCGACTTGATATGCGCCGGCATATCGTCCGGTCCTTCGTCCCGATGCACGACCCAGCCCATCGAGGGATCGGAGGCAGGCGGCACGAGGCGGCGAAAGAAGGCGAGAAGATCGGTGCGCACGTCGGGATCGGCGTTTTCCTGGATCAGCAGCGAGCAGGATGTGTGGCGCACGAAGACGGTGAGAAGCCCCTCCTCCTGTCCGGACGCCCTGACGAAGGCGTCCGCCTGCTCGGTGAATTCGTAAAGGCCCTGTCCGCGCGTGGATAGAGTGAGGATCCTCTGGGGCAATGCGCTCTCCCGTCTCGGAATGACATTGCCGCGAGTTGGCGCGCCGTGGGCGGCAAGTCAAGCTCGCCTGGGCAAGTCAAGCCTTCTGCCTTGCCTCAAAATGAGGACAGGATGAAGCGCCGGTTGGCGGCGAGCACCGGCCGGGCATTCATCGGATAGACCGCCGTGAAGGTCTTTATATCCTTCTCATCGACCTCGATCGGCTGTCTCGCCACCATCCAGTCGACGATCTCGCTGCAGGGCGGCGTCGTCAGCGACCCCTCATAGGACCAGTAGGAGAATTCTTTCGGCAGCAACCCGTTCGGATCGACATCTTCGACCGCCGCTTCGCCGCCCGATGTTTTCGGAAAGGCGGCGGCCAGCCGCGAGAAAGTAGCATTGGCGGCACCCGGCGTGATGAACACGCCGAGCACGCCTAGCGCGCCGCTTTCCCGGTGCTTATGGACGAAATGGACTTCCATCGGGAAGCTTCTGCCATCGACATGATGTTCGCTCGGCGCATGGAAATGATATTGCAGTAGCTCGTAGCTCTTGCCGCCGCGCGAAAGCCTGCTGCCGTCAGGCATGTTGACCTGTATCATGTGGCCGTTGTTGACGATCTGCCCGCCCGGCTTCCAGTCGATCGCAAGCGGCGGAAGCACAGCCTTGACGGCGCCGGTCAGGTCGAGCGGCGATTGCTGCGAACCGGCCGAACAGGCAGCGTTCTCAGGCGCCAGCGCACCCCAGTGGTCCGGACCGTATTGTCCCTCATAGCTCCAAGGCCCAGCCTCCGCGGCAAAGCCCGCGCGGGCGCAGGCCGGACAGGCGCCAAGCACGATCAATCCCCTGATGAAATCACGTCGCTGCATCTCCGTCCCCCCAACGAGGGCAGCCGGCGGCCGGCCGAGCCCCGCGGAAATTATGCACGCTTATCGTGCAGATTGAAACATCAAGCACATGACATTTGGAAGGTGGGCGTCAGAGCTTGAGCAACGTCTCGAAGCCGCCGTAGATCATCCGCTTGCCGTCAAACGGCATCTGCCAGCCGTCGCCCTTCAGTCTCGGATCGTCCATCACCTTGGCATTGATCTCGTCGCGCTCCTGCCGGGACCGGTAGGTGATCCAGGAAAAGACCACCACCTCGTCCTCTTTGGCCTGCACGGCGCGGGGAAAGGAGGTCAATTCGCCATAGGGCACGTCGTCGCCGAGGCATTCGACATATTCGAGCGCGCCATATTCCTTCCAGATCGAGCCGGCGAAAGTCGAGAACTTCTTATAGGCCTCGATATTCTCCCTCGGCACCGCCACCACGAAACCATCGACATAGGACATCTCACTCCTCCTCCGCGCGTCTGCGCCTCGTATTGACGGGAGAGATAGGAAACGGATCGGACAGGTCCACCCCGGGCGAACCATTCGGCCTGGTCGGAAGCGGGCCGGCAGCATCCTTATTTCAAAAAATACTGATTTATTCCGTACTTATATAATGATTGCCTAAAATTCGACAGTATTGCTCCGCGATCTGGAGTGGCCTGACGGTACCACCCAAACGGCGTGTGTGCCCGCGTTCAGGCGTCGGCATCAACACAGTTCGTGGAGGATGTATTCATGATCAAGCTTGCTTCTATCGGAACAGCCATCGCCCTTGGTATCGGAGCATTCACCTTCGCGTCTCACGCGAATGCCCTGACCATGAAGGAATGCAGCGCCAAATACAAAGCGGCACAGGAGGCCAACAGCCTGAACGGAATGAAATGGAATGATTTCCGCAAGGCGCAATGCGGAACCGATGCAGCGGCAGCGCCCGCGGCACCTGCTGCGGGCGATGCCAAGGATGAAGAGCCGACGATGGCCAACACGGACAATGCACCCGAGCCGCCGGCCACCACGACCAAAGCCCCGAAGGGTGTGGTCTTCCCCACGAAGGTTTCAGCGAAATACGCAAGCGAGTCGCCCGGCAAGGCGAGAATGCATACCTGTCTCGACCAATACAAAGCCAACAAGGCCGATAACACCCTGAACGGCCTCACCTGGATCAAGAAGGGTGGCGGCTATTACAGCATCTGCAACAGCAAACTGAAGTCCTGACGTCATCTCGCTCGGCAATCGTCGGCGCCGCCGGAAGGCGGCGTCGGCAACGATCCACACGGAGGATACCATGAGTTTCTTTGACAATTTGGGCGGCATGCTGAGCAAGGCGATCAGCAACCATCCTGGCGGCCTCAGCGGCCTGATGTCCGATGCCTTTTCCCAATTCGGCGGGCTGGACGGAGTGGTGGCGAAACTGAACGAGGCCGGCCTCGGGTCGCAGGTCAATTCCTGGCTCGGACGCGGCGAAAACCAGCCGATCACGCCTGATGAAATCCGTTCCGCGCTCTCGAACGAGTATCTCGTCTCGCTGGCGCAGAAGCTCGGCGTGCCCACAGATCAGGTGGCGAACATCCTGGCGCAACACCTGCCGGCGGCGGTGGATCAGGCAAGCCCGGATGGAACGATCCGCAGTTCCTGACCGTCAACGCGCAGTAGCGCACTTCGCCCCGATCAGGGCCCATTGACCAGCTTGAGGATGAGCTGGCGGATATTGCCGCCGTCGCCGAGTTCGACCTTGTCGAAGTCGCGGCCGCGCTGGCGTTGTCTCTGGGAGATCTCGCCGAGGCGCCGCGTCAGTTCGATCCTGATCTTCTTGCAGCCTGGGTCATCGGCAACGGTCAGGCCGATGCTCGTCGCCTCGATCTCCTTGACCATGTCCTTGATGGTCTCTCCATGCACCCGCTCATGAGCCTGCACACCTGAAATGAAGCCCTCCCAGCTGCTCTTGACGGCAGCCGGCAGCTCAGCCGACGGTTTCGGCAGCGTATAGGTGATGACGAGCTTCGGCCGGTTGGTCACGATAACGCAGGCATTGCCCTGCGGTTCGTATTTCCGGGTCCAGGTCAGCTTGAACGTCGTATGCGCGATCGTCCGGCCCGTGCCGCCAACCTCAGGCCCCCGCGCCCCGATCGATTCATAAAGCTCGGCCCCTGTTTTGCCTGATATCGAATAGGGCCTGACCTCTTCGACAGCCTGCCACTCAGCCAAGGCAATGGCCGGCACCGATGCGAAAAACGCCGCCACCACGCAAATTGAAGAACGTCTCGTCACGCAATCCCCACCGGATGATATGTCGCGCGACCCTAATGCGGTGAAGCGCTGCTTTCAACGCGGCCGAACGAATGGTGCACGCATTACCCCTGCAACGTTTTGACCTTGGTCAGATCCGGAAAGAGCCGCATCCAGAGGATGACGACGACAATCGTGCCGAGCCCGCCGACGATGCCGGTGGCGACAGGCCCAAGGGCGGCCGCCATCATGCCGGATTCGAATTCGCCGAGCTGGTTGGAGGTGCCGATGAACAGCGAGTTGACCGCGCTGACGCGGCCGCGCATTTCGTCCGGCGTCAGAAGCTGCACGAGCGAGCTGCGCACGACGACGCTCACCGTATCCGACGCGCCGACGACAAGCAGCGCCGCGACGGAAAGCGCGATATTGGTGGAAAGCGAGAAGACGATGGTGGCAAAGCCGAATACGGCAACGGCGGCAAGCATCTTGCGCCCGACATTGGTCTCGAGCGGCCGGCGGGCAAGCACGATCGACATGGCGAGCGCGCCGATCGCCGGCGCTGCGCGCAGAAGACCGAGCCCCCAGGGCCCGGCATGCAGGATATCCCTAGCAAACATCGGCAGCAGCGCAGTCGCGCCGCCGAGCAGCACCGCAAAGAGATCGAGCGAAATCGTACCGAGCATGACAGGCCGGCTGCGGATGAAGGAGACGCCGGCAAAGACAGAAGCCAGCGTCACCGGCTCGCGCTTGGCAGGGCTCCATTGCATGCGGATCGAGATGACGTTGAAACTCGCCGCGGCAAAGAGCACCGCTGATATGGCAAAGGGCGCGACAGGGTTCAGGCCGTAGAGCAGGCCGCCGAGCGAGGGGCCGACGATCAGTGCCGTTTGCATCATCGAAGTGGAGGTGGCGACCGCCTTCTGCAACATCGAGGCGGGCACGATGTTCGGCAACAGCGCCGCCATGGTCGGCCGCTCGAAGGCGACCACCGCGCCGAGCACGGTCACGGCGGCAAGGATGCCGGCCGGCGTCAGCCATTGCTGCCAGGTCGCGACCGCCAGCACCAGCGCCGTCACCGCCTCGATCAACTGGCAGGCAAGGCCGATGCGCCGCCGGTCGAACCGGTCGGCGACATGGCCGACGACGAAGGTCAGCACCGCCATCGGCAGGAATTGGCAGAAGCCGACGAGGCCGAGCGCAAGGGCACTATGCGTCTGGTCGTAGATCATCCAGCCCATGGCAATGGCGACGGACTGGAAGGAGAGCGAGGAAAAGACGCGGGAAGCGGCGAAATTCAGATAGCCGGGATGGCGAAGAACGCTCCCCGGGCTTTGGGATATGTCCATGCAATATTGTCGGCCGGCCATACGGCCGCGCGGCCTTCATGAGAGTTTGCAGATGCGGCCCGTGTTCTGCCGCAACGACCGGTTTGTCAACCGCGATGAATGGCGGTCACCGAATTGTGCTCATCAGAAGGTGCCGGCCTCCGGCGAAGCCATTTCCTCGATGCCGTCGACGCGGTCGGGATAGAAGGCGAGATGCTCCTTGATGCTGCTGACGGCTGCATTCGGCGCCTCATAGGTCCAGACGGCATTCTTCGAACGCTCGCCGCCCGGGATGATGCTGTAATAGGACGCATCGCCCTTATAGGGACAATGGCTGCCGTGGTCGGTGCGCTGAAGCAGCGACATATCAACGTCCCTGCGTGGAATATACTGCACCGGCGGATAGGAGGCTTCGCGCAATGTCAGCGCATTGTGGCTATCGGCAATCGTCTTGCCTGCCACGGTGACGACGACGCGGGAGGGATTGTGTTCGATGGAAATCGGATGGTCCGGCCCCGGGATCTTGAATGACTTATCCGACATGGATTCTTCTCCAGAAGATATCAATCTCACTGACATAGGGCGGCCATGCCCCCGGCCCAAGTCCCCTCAGGCCTGGAATTCGAAACGCGGCGAAACCGAAGCGAGCATCGCCGTCTTTGGTGCGACCGGCCAGTGTTGCGCGAGCGCATCGGCGACGGTCGCGACCAGCCTGCCGACGTCCCAGCCGGCGGAAGCATGCAGGGCCTCGGCGACGATCAGCACAGAACGCGTCGTCTCCCGCACCGCCGAAAGCCCGCTCTGCCGGTTCGTCCAGCGCCGCGCATGCGCTCTCCCCTCGCCATCTGCGAAGATCACCTCGCCCAGTTCGGGATGCTCGTTCTCGCCGCCGAAGGTAAGATAGTTCTCGTCACCAACAGCCCGGCGCACCTCGAGATCGCCCGCAATCTTTTCCGTGTCGAAGACGGCGATCGGAATGGCGAAGGCGAGCGAAATCGCATTGCAGAGATCGACGAGCGGATGCAGGCGCGGCAGCGCCTGTTCCTGGCGGAAGCGGCGCAGCAGCGCTTCGGATGCGCAGCGATATTGCGTCGGCTTCAGCCCCATGCGGGAAAAGCCGCGTCGCCACGCCTGGATCTCAGGGAATTCGCCTTCCGGCGCCTGGGCGAGCCGGGCTTCGGCGATCGCGCTGAAGCTTGCGATCGACGCATCGACGTCTGCCGCCGCATGGATACCTTCGGCATGGAGCGCACCGGCGCGAAGCTCTGGAAAGGTCTGCCACATGGCATCGGAATGGCTGAACTGCATGGTCTATCTCCCTTCGGCGATCTTCGCTGCGGCACGGCTCCCGGCCAAGGCAAGCCCGAACACGGCCGCCAGCACGCAGGCAATGCCGGCGATCTGGTTGAGCCCGACAGGCTCGTCAAGGATGACGAAGGCGAGCACGACGGCGCAAACCGGGGCAAGTGCGGTGAAGAGCGAGGCTTCCGTTCCGCTCACGCGCTCCGCGCCCGCATACCAGAGCAGGAACCCGCCGACCGTCGGCACCAGCGCATAATAGACGACGGCAGCGATCGCGCCTGCCGAAACATCATGTGCGAAAGGCGCCTCGAAAACGACCGGGATGATGGAGACGACCAGGCCGATGCCGGTCATCAGTGTCGATTGGCAAAGCGGCGGGATCTCCGCCTTCAGCCGTTTGTTCAAGAGGATGAACAGTCCCTCACAGACGACGGCCAGGAAGATCAGCGCATTGCCGAAGAGCGACCCGCCGGCCGCATTTGGCGTGAAGGCGATCGAAAGCACGCCCGCCGTCGCAAAACCTATCGCGAAAAGCAAGGCGCGCTGCGGCCGCTCGCGAAGCAGCAGGATGGAAATTACAGCCGACACCACCGGCAGCGTGCCGATGATGACGCCGGCATCGGCGGCCGAGGTCAGGCTGAGACCGGAGATCAGCAGCGTCGTATAGCCGACGCTTCCGGCGCCTGCCTGAATGACAAGAATGAGGCGGTCATTCCGCGAGAGCTTCGGCAGCCGCGCGCCGGTCGCCCGCATCAGCGCGAGAAAGACGGGAAAAGCGAGCGCGAAGCGCAGAGCGGTTGCCGTAAACGGTGGCAGGCCCGAGGCGATGAGCTTGCTCGCAATAACCGTGCTTCCCACAGTCAGCATGGCCAGCGCCAGATAGAGATACCCTTGAACCTGTCTCGACATTCCGTCTCTCCTGTTGGAAGCGCCGAGGAAACAGCAGGAGCCGGTCAGTGGTCTTGAACGAAATTGCAGGCGCCGGGCCGTTGTTCAGAGAAAGGCGCTGGCATAGAGGCGCGGCGACAGTCCGTATTTGCGCGTGAAGACGCGCGTCATATGACTCTGGTCGGCAAAACCGCTGGCAAAGGCCGCTTCCGCAAGTGGCATGCCCTGAGCGATCAGCCGCCGGGCGATATGGATGCGGGCCTGCACGAGATAGGCATGCGGCGTCAGGCCGGTCGCCTTGGCAAAACCGCGCAGCACCTGGAAACGGCTGAGCCCGCTTTCCCTGGAGAGATCGGCAAGCGAGACGACCGCAAGCGGGTCGCTGTCGATCAGATCCCGCGCGGCGCGGATGGATGCCGGCGCCGCCGTCCGATCCTCTTGCTCGGCGCGTTCCCGCATGACATCGGCGACGAGCTGCAAAAGCAGTTCCTCATGCGGCAATGCATCAGCCACCCCACCGGTCACCGCGCGAAACAGCGTTTCGAAGCGAACGGCGATCTCAGGGTTGCGGATGACGGGGTGCGGGATTTCCGACCGCCCTGCCCCGCCTTCGCCGATCTCGCGCTGGAGATCGGTAACGATGGCAGGATCGAAATAGAGGATGCGCCAGGATCGCCCCTCGCCGATCGGCGCACCGTCATGCACCTCGTTCGGATTGACCGTGATGATCTCGCCGGCCTCGGCCTCCACCATGCCGCGCCCGCTCAGCGATCTCTGCGCGCCTGCAAAGATGAGGCCAATGCCGAACTGCTCATGCGTGTGGCGCGCGAAGCTGTGATGCGTTTCCGCTTCCACGGCTTCGACGCCTCTCAGCGCCGAGCGCAGCATCCTGAACTGGTTTTTCGCCATCGTCTGTCCGCAGGTCCGATCGCCGGCCACTTTGCCAGCCGGGCGAATAGGACGCAACCGTCGCTGTTCCGGCACCTACAGAAGCACGCTCAGAAGAACTCATCGAGCAGTTGATAGTAGTAGAGCCTTGCCGGATCGGGAGCCGACATGCCGTAGCGAGCGAGAAAGGGCTGTAACAGCGCCGCGCCAAAATTATCGGCGATGCTGCGGCAGGCGAGCGCGATGTCCTGATAGCGGTCGGCGACACCGAGACGGCTGCAATCGATATAACCGGCGAATCGGCCGTCGGAAGCGATGAAATTCGGCAGACAGGCATCGCCATGCGAAACGACGAGATCCTCGTCGCCCGGCTTCAGGCTCTCGAGTTCGGCGAAGAGTTCGGCAGCGCTCTTCCCAAGCCGGGCCGCATCGAAATCCTCCTCATCGACGATCCCCGCCTCCATGCGCGCCTTGGCGACCGGCAGGCGCTTTTCCCGACGGTGGTCGAAGGGGCAAGAGGCGATCGGAAGGCGATGGAGGTCGCGGAGTGCTGTTGCCAGCAGCTCGACGCGCGCAAGCGGCGTCAGCGCCGACGCGCTGGCAAGGTCGCTCCCCGGCAGCGCACTGATCAGCAGCCAGTTGTGCTCACCGTCGCTTTCCCGCGCGATCACATCGGGGCATGGCAGGCCGGAGGCCGTGAGCCAGCCAAGCCGGGCCGGGCCGCTTCGTCGGCGAGCTCGCCGAAGGGAGCCACATCCTCGACCTTCAGATAGAGCGCCGGCAGGCCCTCGCCTTCGAGGCGGAAGACACTTGCCGCCGATCGGCCGAGCGCATCCTGCTCCATCCGGTAACCGGACAGGCGTGCCGCCAGCGGACCAACAGGCAATTTCTCGGAAACTATCAATGAAACGTTTCGGCGGGCGCGGCTTCGAGAAGGATCTCGAAAGCTTCTTCCAGTGCCGCCACCAGAATATCGGTCAGCTCCTCGCCCTTATTTTCCAGGAACAGCGCGCTCACGGCTTCGTCCTGACGCTCCAAGAACTGCTCGATCTCGTTCGACATGTCATTGTCCCTTCTTCACCGTAACCATCACGGCCATGGGGAAACGATAGGAGCGCTTCCTTGCGCCTAGCTGGTTCCAGCGAGATACGGTCGCGGATTGCATTGGCTACTCATTAATGCTGTAGGTTGCATACTGGCTGCGAGGGATTAACCCGCCAGCCTCATGGCCAAACGAAACGACTTTCGTGGCATCCTCATCAACCTCGCAACGGAAACGAATTTGGTACCAGCCTTTAGCGGTGCGGAAAGCGGCACTTTTGATATCGAGCACTGTGCCGCGTGATAGTCCGAAAGTAGGCACGACAATCGGCTGAAAGCTGGGCGAATCGTGAATAAGCTGTTGCTGGAGCTCATTGCCGCAAAGCTGGGCGACGCGTTTGCCGCGCGACATACCATTCATCGCCATTCTCGCCACCGGATCGTCGTCGTCCGCCTGCGAAAATAATGTCTTCGCTTTGGGCAGATCGTCCTTTGCAGCATCCACCTTCGGCGGTTCAAGCGGCTTCTGCTCCGGTGGCTTGACCATCTCGATATCGGTCTTTGCTTCACCGGTCGCTTCTGCAAGCGGCGCGTTGCGTTCGGAAGAAACATCGGTCGTCGCAACCTCGGGGAGTTGCACGTCATCTGGAACCGGCTTTGCCGGCGGCGTCTCAGCCGGTGGCTTTTCTGCGGAAGCCTCCGCAGGCGCCTGTTCCGGCTTTGCGCCGTGCTGGGGTGCTGTCGTCGCTGGCTTTACGTCGCCTTGGGAAGAATTCCCCGTCGTCGTTTTTTCACGTCCGCTGTCCCTCTCACCAAACTCGAAGACGGGAGCCAGACTTGGCATGGGCGCGGACTTGGCTTGCGCAGAAGACTTATTTTCAGTCGCCCGTGGCGGCGGTGGCGGTGGCGGCGGTGGAGGTGGGGGCGGCGGAGGCGGAGGTGGTTGTCTCTTTGCCTCTTCCGGTGGTTTTGGCTCCGGTAGCTTTACCTCGGGCTTCTTCTCTTCCGGCTTTTTCTCTTCCGGCTTTTTCTCCTCCGGCGGCGGGACGAGTTCCACCTTCACGCTCTCGTCCTCGGCAGGCTTCGGCTCAATCTTCGGCAGCCCGAAAATAAGAAGGACGACGATAGGAATATGCGCGACAACAGACGCGACGACGCCCCAGCGGATTTCAGGCCGCCGGTTTCCCGCTTCGTGATGCTCTTCCGTTTGTACCACTTCGTCTGTCACAGCAGCGATGTGGCCTCTAAAACCGGCAGCATCAAGCCAAAAAAGTAAAAAACCTTGTGATCGCAGCAACCATGGGGTTCATTGGTCGGCAGGCCCGTCATCGGCCGCCAGATCATGCGCCTGCCATTCGTCCTTCGGGATAGCGCTGCCGATGAGAAAGGCGAAGGAAGCGACCTTGCCGGAGCGGGCATCGAGTTCGCACCTGAACTGGATGTTGTACCACGCCTTCTCGGTTCTGATGGCGCCGCCCCTCACCTCGACGCTGTTGCCGCTGACCTTCTCTGCCGCCATTGCATAGGGCGCAAACGCGTCCGGACGCATGTCTTGCCGCGCTCGGCGGACCTGCTCCATCGCCTCCAGGTCACAAAGCTGCAAATTGCGCTCGCCGCCGGCAAGGCCACGCAACGCTTCGCGGGCGCGCCGGCTGCGCGGATCTGATAACACCGTCTCCGAAAACAGCTGGCCCGCCTCAACGAATGCATCGGGCTTCGGCAGCGCCGGAGGGACGGAAGCCACTTCAGGCGACGTCGAGGCCGCCGGCGCCTTCTCCTGATACGGCGGAGGGATCTCCTGCGCCGACACACTCGCATCCGGCTTTGTCGCAATGGGTGCAGGCGTCGCGACCCGCTGCGCTATCGCGGAAGGTTTGGCGACTTCGGGAACGATATCGACCGTGATGCCGTCGTCCGGCAACGGTGCCGGCGGCTCAGGTCTCGGAAGCAGCAGGAGCAGCAGCGCAAGCATGACGGCATGCAACGCGAACGAGGCGAAAGCGCCCCGCTCGATGCCTTCATCCCGATTTTCCCACACCAGTGCCATCGCTCAGGAAGCAGCTGTCGGGCAATCGAAGGCGGCCATGAAACCCGGGAACGCTTTCATCAAGAGCCCTGCCGATACGCCACGAGGAATTAAGGACAGGGCGACAGTGCCAGTCTGACGCGAGTTGCGCAACGCTTATGA
>Ga0055528_1000259_pt1 | contig 44997 bp, 19 predicted proteins | sample AraplaCol_mMS_r2_2_FD_55006 | JGI IMG/M metagenome (GOLD analysis project Ga0055528, IMG submission 55006) | Arabidopsis root microbial communities from North Carolina, USA - plate scrape MF_Col_mMS_r2 | ecosystem: Host-associated > Plants > Roots > Endosphere | place: USA: North Carolina...
GTAAATTAAAAAAAAAAAGCTCATTAATGAGTGAATTTAGTATAGAATTAAGAATATAATTCATTTATATAAAATATATTAGAAAGATAGTTTTGAGGTAATATATAAGTAATAATAAAAATGACAGCAACAACTTTTTTTTTGTTTTTAATACCTGTATTAGGTATAGTATTATTATTAGTTAATTTAATATTTTCTCCAAGTAACGAATACTTGGAAAAAGATAGTGCATTCGAATGTGGATTTCACTCTTTCTTAGGTCAAAATAGAACACAATTTGGTATTTCTTTCTTTGTATTTGCCTTATTGTTCTTATTATTTGATTTAGAAATTTTATTACTTTACCCTTATGTGGTTAGTGCTTATACTAACGGTATATATGGTTTAGTTATAGCATTAGTATTTTCTTTAGTATTAACTTTAGGATTTGCTTTTGAGTTAGGTAAAAATGCGTTAAAAATAGAAAGTAGACAAAATAATGATTTCAATAATGAATCATGAGAATCTTATTCATTAACATATAATTAGTTAATGTAATAAAAAAAAAATAATATATGAGTACAAGCATAAATACGAAACAGTATAAACTTTCAATTATTAAATTAGAAAGAAAAAAAATTTTTTACTACTTAAAATCTATGAATTTAGTTCTTAATTTTTTAATAACAAATATACAGTTGGATGCTCCAACAGCTTGAGGATTATTTTTCCAAGATAGTGCTTCACCTCAAATGGAAGGAATTGAAGAATTACACAATAATATAATGTTCTATTTAGCTATTATATTATTTACTGTTACTTGAATGATAATAAATATCATAAAAACTTTTATAGCTAATAAATCACCTATTGCTCATAAATATATGAATCACGGTACTTTAATAGAATTAATATGAACTATATCACCAGCATTCATATTAATATTAATAGCATTCCCTTCATTCAAATTATTATATTTAATGGATGAAGTTATGGACCCATCATTAGTTGTATATGCTGAGGGTCACCAATGATACTGAAGTTACCAGTACCCAGATTTTACTAATGAAGATGATGAGTTTATAGAATTTGATTCATATATAGTACCTGAAAGTGATTTAGAAGAAGGTCAATTTAGAATGTTAGAAGTTGATAACAGAGTTATAATACCTGAATTAACACACACAAGATTTGTTATTTCAGCTGCTGACGTTATACATTCTTATGCTTGTCCTTCTTTAGGTATTAAAGCAGATGCTTACCCAGGAAGATTAAATCAAGCTTCAGTTTATATAAACCGTCCAGGAACATTCTTTGGTCAATGTTCAGAAATATGTGGAATACTTCACAGTTCTATGCCAATCGCTATCCAATCTGTTTCTATAAGAGATTTCTTATTATGATTAAGAGAACAAATGGAAGGTTAAGTAGTTAAAAAAGATATAAATAAAAAGAGGAATAAAATATGAAATTATCAATCAATTTAATCTATAATTACTTACAATATGTATTCTACAAGGATATGTATTACAGCCCATCTTTAGTAAAAAAACTATTATATTTATACAGATTAATACTAGGATTACTTTTTATTTTTGTTTTAATTAAAAATAACTATATGTATATAGAAAATGTACTTAAACTATTTCTTTATCATTATGTGCAAGAATTTAACGATTTTATTGTTTTAATGGAATCTTGGGGTGATAATCCTGGGGGAGAAGGTTCTTCTTGGAATCATTCAAATATGGGGCCTCCCCCTCCACCAGGTCAACAACCACTAGGATGAAAAGTAACATATTCAGAAGGTGAAAAAAGAAAAAGAAAAAGAGAAGAGGATGAGCGTAAAAGACAAGAAGACGGGCTAAGAAGAGAAGCAAAAAGACAAAAACAAAAAGAACATGAACGTGTAGTCAGAAAAAAAAGAAAAGAGGCACAACTTAAACATCAACGTAAACAAGCTATAATAGATTCACTACGACCTCCTGGTTATAAAAAGCCTAATAGAGCTAAGTGAGGTTTAATGAGAGGTAATTGATTAAAAAGTATCGGGGATTTTAAAATGAAATATAGGAGATTACCTCGTGGTTGACCTGCTTATCGTTATTATGATCGTAATATTTGTCAATTTGTTCATCCTGAAATGTTGCATCAAAATGCACCACAATTAATGTTTTCAAATACTATGAGGGTATATGAAGAAGGTCATCTTAGATATACTTATTATACTAATTATCATAATGAAAAAGATCGTTATTGTAAAGTAACATATCCAGATGGTAGTTATTTATTTATGTATGATAAATCTAGACTTTTCAAACATATAGAATTTAATAAATATAATACTCATTTAGGTTATAAAATGAAGCCTCCATTTATTTTACATGATTATTTTATAAGTCGTTTTGATGTATATAGAATGAATAAAATAAATAAATTTTTCCATAAAAAACCTAATTATGGAAATTCTGGCAACTCTGGAAACTCAGGGAATTCTGAAAATTAGTGGTTTATTTATTATTTTCAATATACTAGTTTAATCTTATAAGTTTAATTAGTTAGGGATTTTATTTAATTATGGGTATAGTACAACAAATGTATATAGGCGTTTGTGTGTAACTATTATTGTATAAATATAATATAAAAATGTTATTTCAGTGTATTTTTTTTTTTACTGAAAATTACATTTGTGTGTATTGCATACTATTTATAGTTTATTTATATAATAATAAAAAGGTTTTATTAACACAAAAATTGTGTTAGTAAAAGGTTAGTTAATTAAATTAACTAATAAGATATTATTATATTTTTTTTGTTAATTAAGTGCATTATAAAATATATAAAATAGGATAGATGTAATTTATAATTATATTAGCTTATTTATAATATATATATATATATTAAAAAATATATGGTTCAGTCATATAGATTGCATGTTTTTACATGTTTATATCGTGTTAATTCAATGGTAGAATGTCATGCTACGAACATGAAAATATAAGTTCAAATCTTATACACGTTAGGTTTAGTCAAACTACTTAATTTAATTATATTTCTGGTCAATAGGATGTTTATTTATCAAGTACTACTGTAGTATAGATAAATNAAANTAAAATNAAAAAAAAAAAAAATGAGTTTCTCAATATTATTATTTTTTATAGGGATAGCAGGATTTGTTTTAAATAGAAAAAATATAATACTGATGTTAATTTCAATTGAAATTATGTTATTATCAGTAACATTTTTAATATTAATAAGTTCTCTTAGTTTTGACGATATCTTAGGTCAAACATTTGCTGTATATATATTAACTATAGCAGGAGCCGAATCAGCAATAGGTTTAGGTATATTAATTGCTTATTATAGATTAAGAGGTAGTATTTCAATACAATATAGATAATGTATTTAACATTGATAATTTTACCCCTTTTAGGTTCAATAGTTTCAGGTTTCTTTGGTAGAAAAGTAGGAGTAAGTGGAGCACATATTATAACATGTGCTTCAGTTATAACTACAACATTATTAGCAATAGTAGCATTTTTTGAAGTAGGTTTTAATAATATACCTGTAACAATAAATGTAGCTAGATGAGTAGATGTAGAATCATTATATGTTTTATGGAACTTTAGATTTGATTCATTAACAGTATCTATGTTGATACCTGTATTAATAGTATCTAGTTTAGTTCACATATACTCTATAAGTTATATGAGTCATGATCCACACAATCAAAGATTCTTTAGTTATTTAAGCTTGTTCACATTTATGATGATAATATTAGTAACAGGTAATAATTATTTAATAATGTTTGTAGGTTGAGAAGGTGTAGGTGTTTGTTCATATTTATTAGTAAATTTCTGATTTACTAGAATAGCCGCAAACCAAAGTTCTCTATCTGCTTTATTAACTAATAGAGTAGGTGATTGTTTGTTAACTGTAGGTATGTTTGCTATTTTATGATCTTTTGGTAATATAGACTACAGTACAGTATTTGCATTAGCACCTTATTATAATGAAAACATTATTACTATTATAGGTATTTGTTTATTAATAGGTGCAACAGCGAAAAGTTCACAAGTTGGTTTACACATATGATTACCACAAGCTATGGAGGGTCCTACACCAGTATCAGCATTAATACACGCTGCTACTATGGTTACAGCAGGAGTTTATTTATTAATGAGATCATCACCATTAATAGAGTATAGTTCAACAGTATTAGTGTTATGTTTATGATTAGGAGCTATTACAACAGTATTTAGTTCTTTAATTGGTTTATTCCAACAAGATATTAAAAAAGTTATTGCTTATTCTACTATGAGTCAATTAGGTATGATGGTTATAGCTATAGGTTTATCTAGTTATAATTTAGCATTATTCCATTTAGTAAATCACGCTTTCTATAAAGCGTTATTATTCTTAGGTGCTGGGTCAGTTATACACGCAGTAGCGGATAATCAAGATTTCAGAAAATATGGAGGTTTAAGAGAATTTTTACCTTTAACTTATTCTGTTATATTAATAGCCTCATTAAGTTTAGTTGCTGTGCCTTTCATGACAGGTTTCTATTCTAAAGATTTTATTCTTGAGTCTTCTTATGGTCAGTTCTACTTATCTGGTACTGTAGTATACTTTGTAGCTACTATAGGTGCTATGTTTACTACATTGTATTCAGCTAAAGTCTTATACTTAACATTCTTAACTAACCCTAATGGACCATTATTTAGTTACAGAATAGCACATGAAGGTGATTTATTTTTAACTATACCTTTAATAGTATTATCTATATTCTCTATATTCTTTGGTTATATAACTAAAGATATATTCATAGGTTTAGGTACAGGTTTCTTTGTAGATAATAGTTTATTTATTCACCCTAGTCATGAAATAATGTTAGATACTGAGTTTGCAGTACCTACATTCTTTAAATTATTGCCTTTTGTATTTACTGTTTCATTAAGTATAATTTCAGTATTACTATCTGAATTCTTACCTAAATTATTAATAAACTTTAAATATTCTAAGTTAGGTTATAATATATTTAGTTTCTTTAATCAAAGATTCTATATAGAATTATTCTATAACAAATATATCGTAGAAGGTGTATTAAAATTAGGAGGTCAAACTACTAAGAGTCTTGATAAAGGTTCTGTTGAGTTAATAGGACCATATGGATTAGAAAAAGGTTTAGTAGCATTAAGTACTAATTTAGGAAAATTAAGTACAGGTGTTGTAACTACATATGCTTTATATACTATATTAGGTTTATTATTCTATGCTACATTACTATACTTCCAAAGTGAGACAAGTATATTTATGTTAAGTATAATAGGTTTTTTTGGTTTATTTAGTAAAAGTCCAAAAACTAATAAATAATATAAATTAATTATATTATTAAATAATTTTTAATTTAAATTTATCTTTTAATTGAATATGCTATTATCTTCAATATTTTGTTTAGTATGATCTAATGCTTTAGCATCTAGACGTGATACTGCTATTCTTTATTCTAGAATAGGTATAATTATATTATTCTATTGTATATTTTTATCATATAATAATTTATTTATAACTTATTTAGATAGTGGTATTGGGTTATTTAGTGGTTTATTTTATACATCTTCTATAACACAAACTTTTCATATATTAATATTTATTATAAGTTTATTAATATTGAATATGACAGGATTTTTTCCTAGAAAATTATTATCTACTGATTTTAATACTTTAAATAAATTATTTTCAAAAATACATATAGTAAAAACTAGAGTTTTAAATGATATAATATATAAAAGAAGTGAACAATATTCTATTGTTGAATATACATTAATGTTATTATTAATAATAACAGGAAGTGTATTTTTAATATCAAGTAATGATTTAGTTTCTATTTTTTTATCAATAGAATTACAAAGTTATGGTTTATATTTATTATGTACTATGTATAGAAATTCAGAATCATCTACTTCAGCTGGTTTAACTTATTTCTTATTAGGTAGTTTAGCTTCTTGTTTTATATTATTAGGTATAGGTTTAATATATGCTAATTTAGGTGTTACTTACTTAGATAGTTTTTATATTATAAATAATTTAGCTGGTATATTAGATGAGCAAGATATAACTGTTTATATACCATTTTGTTTAATAATAATGTCAATAGGTTTTTTATTTAAAATATCAGCTGCACCTTTCCATTTCTGATCTCCTGATGTTTATGATGGAATACCTACAATAGTAACTACTTTTGTAGCTATAATAGCTAAAATATCTATTTTAGCTTTATTACTGCAATTAGTTCATTATACTAATAGTATATATATTACAACACAATATAATTGAACTATTAGCTTATTAGTTAGTTCATTATTATCTTTAATAATTGGTACTGTTTTAGGTTTAACACAAAATAGAATTAAAAGATTATTTGCTTTTAGTACAATATCACACTTAGGTTTCATGTTATTAGCTTTAACAATTAATACTGTAGAATCTACACAATCATTTATATTCTATTTAGTTCAATATAGTTTATCTAATTTAAATGCCTTTATATTATTAGTTGCCATAGGTAGTAGCTTATATGCTTATAATGATAATGATACAAATCATAATAGTCTAGTGGATAAACAAAACTCACCTATACAACTAATAAGTCAACTTAAGGGATATTTCCATATAAATAGTATATTAGCTTTAAGTTTAACTATTACTTTATTTTCTTTTGCAGGTATTCCACCTTTAATGGGATTCTTTGCAAAACAGATGGTATTCTCAGCTGCTTTACAAGAAGGATACATTTTCCTAACTTTAGTTGGTGTATTAACTAGTGTTATTAGTGGAGTTTATTATTTATTTGTTGTAAAAACAATGTTCTTTAGTGAACATTCATATACATTAAAAAAAAAATTCCAAGACTTAATTATGCCAGCTTTAGTTGTTAAAAATAATAAAATAACTAATTCTATAGAATTAAATAATTTTAGTATATCTAGTTCTTTATCTATAGTTATATCTATTTTAACTTTAGTTATTTTATTATTTATGTTTATGCCTAATGAATGATTACATATGTCTAATTTATTAGCTGTAGTATTATTTGTACCAGGTAGTTTATAATAATTAATATAAATAATTATGTGTAATTAATATTTATACACAAAGTCTAATAGGTTAATAATATATATATATATATATATACATATTATGGTGTTCAATTCATCGAAGACTAATAAGTATAAAGTTATACACAACAAAATGAAAAAGTTTTAATAATAAACAATAATTTATTAACTAAATAGATTATAAGTAAAGATAATATATGAATAATAACAAGAAAGAAAGAAAGAAAAAAATAATATATATATATTATATAAAAGTATGTAAATTAAAATATAAAAATAAAAAGAAAAAAAAATGAGAATTTTAAAAAGTAATCCTTTATTAAGAATATTAAATTCATATTTAATAGATGCACCAACTCCAGCTAATATTAGCTATTTATGAAACTTCGGTTCATTATTAGGTTTATGTTTAGTTATCCAAATTGTAACAGGTGTTACATTAGCTATGCACTATACACCTACAGTATTAGAAGCTTTCAACTCAGTAGAGCACATAATGAGAGATGTTAATAATGGTTGATTAGTACGTTATTTACACGCTAACACAGCTTCAGCATTTTTCTTTATAATGTATTTACACATAGGTAGAGGTTTATACTATGGATCATATAAATCACCAAGAACATTAACATGAGCTATAGGTACTGTAATAGTTATCTTAATGATGGCTACAGCTTTCTTAGGTTATGTTTTACCATACGGACAAATGAGTTTATGAGGTGCTACAGTTATTACTAATTTAATGAGTGCTATACCTTGAATAGGTCAAGATATTGTTGAGTTTATTTGAGGAGGTTTCTCTGTAAATAATGCAACATTAAATAGATTCTTTGCATTACACTTCTTATTACCTTTTGTATTAGCAGCATTAGTAGTAATGCACTTAATAGCATACCACGATGTAGTAGGATCAGGTAACCCTTTAGGTATATCTGGTAACTACGATAGATTACCATTTGCACCATATTTTGTGTTTAAAGATTTAATTACTATATTTATTTTCTTCATAGTATTATCAGTATTTGTATTCTTTATGCCAAATGCATTAGGAGATAGTGATAATTATATTATGGCAAATCCAATGCAAACACCACCAGCTATAGTACCTGAGTGATACTTATTACCATTCTATGCTATATTAAGATCTATACCTAATAAATTATTAGGTGTTATCTCTATGTTTGCATCTATCTTATGTTTAATGGTTATGCCTGCAACAGATTTATCTAAATTAAGAGGAGTACAATTTAGACCTTTAAGTAAAATAGCATTCTTTATTTTTGTGGCTAACTTCTTAATATTAATGCAAATAGGTGCAAAACACGTTGAAACACCATTTATTGAGTTTGGTCAAATCTCAACTGTTTTATATTTTGCACATTTCTTTGTAATAGTACCTGTTATTAGTATAGTAGAAAATAGTTTAGTTGAATTATCTACTAGAAAATAGGTATATATTAAATTTAAAATAAACTTTTAAGATGTTAAAAGATAAATATTTATTTAGTAACTACTTGGAGTTTGAGCAGACGGTTCTGCGTTTCGACTGCAAATCGAAATAAAGGGATTCGACTTCCCCGAACTCCTTAGATGTGGTTATATTAATAACAACATATTTAAACATATAACTAATATATTATATTTTAATATATAAATTAAAAACCATAAATAACAAAATACAATATACCCATGAAATATACTAATATATAAGGTATATTGAAAATATTTATTATACATAATAAATATACATATTCTAAAGTTATATATATAATATATTAATAAAAAAAAAAATATATTATTAATATATAAACTAATAAAAGTTATGTAATTGTATGTTAATAAGAAAAATAAAAAATACAAAATGGCTACATTATTATCTATTATTGAACCATTAATTTTAGTAGTGCCTGCCTTATTATCTGTTGCTTTTGTAACAGTTGGTGAAAGAAAAGGTATGGCTTCTATGCAAAGAAGATTAGGTCCTAATGCAGTAGGATTCTACGGATTATTACAAGCATTTGCTGATGCTTTAAAACTATTATTAAAAGAGTATATTTCTCCAACACAATCTAATATAATATTATTTTTCTTTGGGCCTATGGTAACTTTAATCTTTGCTTTATTAGGTTTCTTAGTATTACCTATAGGTTCTGGTTTATTTATATCAGATTATAACTTAGGTATGCTTTATGCATTAGCTGTTTCTTCTTTAGGGACATATGGTATTTTATTAGCAGGATGATCAGCCAATTCTAAATATGCTTTTTTAGGTTCATTAAGAAGTACAGCTCAATTAATTAGTTATGAATTAGTATTAAGTTCTATTATTTTAATAGTTATTCTATTTACTGGTAATTTAAATATGATTACTATAGTAGAATCTCAAAGAGTAGTAAATTTCATATTACCATTATTTCCTTTATTTATTTTATTCTTTATAGGTTCTATAGCAGAAACTAATAGACCTCCTTTTGATTTAGCTGAAGCAGAATCTGAACTTGTTAGTGGATTTATGACAGAACACTCAGCTAGTATTTTTGTATTCTTTTTCTTAGCAGAATATTCTAGTATTGTTTTAATTTGTTTATTAAATACTATTTTATTTACAGGTGGTTATTTATTTATTTTACCATCTACTTTAATATTTGATTTATTTAATAATATATTAGGTATCGATCATTCTATTTTAGAAAATATGTATTCATATATATCTTCTTCTCCTATAAATTTAGCATTAAAAACTGCATTCTTTATATTTGCGTTTATTTGAGCAAGAGCTTCTTTCCCTAGAATACGTTATGATCAGTTAATGGGTGTTTGTTGAACAGTTATATTACCATTAGTTATAGCTTATGTAATTTTCTACCCTTGTGTTTTATTTGGTTTAGATGCTTTACCTACACAAATATTATTGTAATATTTTTATAATATTAATATTAACTATATTATTATAGTTATATATATAATATTAATATACTGCAATATAGTACTACTTAAAGTATACTAGAAATAAAACAAAATTATTATAGTATAATTTAAAAGTACATGTGCTCATATGTATTACATAGAGTAATACTTGTAATATGTATAAAAACAAAAATATTATAAGTAGTAAATATAAAATATATTATATATTCGGATTTAAATGTCTTTATTATTATTATTAATTCCCTTAATAGGGGTAGGTCTTGTAACAATAGAAGCTAACTATGGTTTAGCTGTCATAAATAATATAAAATTAAAATCTATAGCTTTAACTACATCTGTAGTTAATTTAATAGTATCTTTAGTAATGTTTATATTATTTGATTTTAGTAGTAAACAATTTCAATTTATAGAAGAACACTATCAAATTAGTTATTTTGATATTTATTTAGGTGTTGATGGTTTATCAATATATTTTGTATTGTTAACAACAATAATAATGCCTATAGCTATATTATCTAATTGAAATTCAATACAATCTAAAAATGTATTATCCTTTGTGGTAATAATGTTATTATTAGAAACATTATTATTAGCTGTATTCTTAGTATTAGATATCTTATTATTTTATATTTTCTTCGAAAGTATATTACCACCTTTATTTTTATTAATAGGGTTATTTGGTTCTAGTAACAAAGTAAGAGCTAGTTTCTATTTATTTTTATATACTTTATTAGGATCATTATTTATGTTATTATCTATAATAGTAATGTCTTCTATTATGGGTACTACAGATTTTGATGCCTTATCAAAAGCTAATTTTAGCTATGTAACACAATTATTTTTATTTTATGGTATATTTATAGCTTTTGCTGTAAAAACACCAGTTATTTTTTTAAATACTTGATTATTAAAAGCTCACGTTGAGTCACCTTTATCTGGAAGTATTATTTTAGCAGGTATAGTTTTAAAATTAAGTTTATATGGTATATTTAGATTAATCTTACCTTTATTACCTAAAGCTTCTTTAAATTATACATATATAATATACGTTATAGGTGTTATAACAATAATTTATGCAAGTTTTAGTACATTAAGAACAATAGATATTAAAGAACTTATAGCATACTCATCAGTATCTCACGCAGCTGTTTATTTAATAGGTGCATTTAGTAATACAATACAAGGTATTGAAGGTGCTATAGTTTTAGGTTTAGCTCACGGTTTTGTTTCACCAGGTTTATTTATTTGTGCTGGAGGTATTTTATATGATAGATCATCTACTAGATTAATTACTTATTATAGAGGTATGGCTCAAGTTATGCCTATATTCTCTATCTTATTCTTTATATTATCTTTAGGTAATAGTGGTACACCTTTAACATTAAATTTCATAGGTGAATTTATGTCTTTATATGGTGCTTTTGAAAGAATGCCTATATTAGGTATATTAGCTAGTACTTCTATAGTATTATCTGCAGCTTATACTATATTTATGTATAATAGAATTGCTTTTGGTGGTTCATATTCTCCATACTTTATAGAAAATATTGGAGATGTTACTAGAAGAGAATTTATTATGTTATTAGTATTTGTGGTATTTACTGTATTATTTGGTATCTACCCTGCACCAATTTTAGATGGTTTACATTATTCAGTTTCTTCTTTAATATATAGTATAAACTAATATAATGTTTTAAAAAATATAAAAAATTTTGTATTTTAATCTATATTCTTACTAGCTCAATGGCAGAGCAGAATACTTCTAATATTCTGATCCGAGTTCGATCCTTGGGTAAGAATATTAAAGTTAAAAAATATATATATATAAATATTTTTTAGTAATTTTTTTTTTAATTAGCTCTTATAGCTCAACGGTAGAGCGGAATACTGTTAATATTTTGATAGATGTTCGATTCATCTTAAGAGCTTTCTTTATATATAATATAAAAATATATACCAATACCATACAATCTTTTATAGTCCAGATACAGAATAAGAAAGTATCTATAGAATAAATAAATACACTGATATGCCACAATTAGTACCATTCTTTTTTGTTAATCAAGTAGTATTTGCTTTTGTTATATTAACAGTTTTAATATACGCATTTACTAAATTTATTTTACCAAAATTTGTACGTATATTTATTTCACGTATTTACATAAATAAATTATAATTTATTTAAAGTATTTACAAATAAATAAATATTAATTTATGCTAATAACAAATACTATATAGTATTTAAAATAGTTATTATTAATAATAATAAAAATTTATTATTATTATTATCATCTCACCATTGAGTTTTTTTTTGAAATATTAAGAATATATAAATAAATATTTAGATATATAATATTATTAATAATATGCGTCATTTAGATTTTGTATTAAGTCCATTAGACCAATTTGAAGTTAGAGATTTATTTTCTATAAATGCTAACTTATTAGGAAATTTACACCTATCTTTAACAAATATAGGTTTATACTTATCTATAAGTATTTTTATAATTTTAACATATAGCTTATTAGCTACAAATAGTAACAAAATAATACCAAACAACTGATCAATAAGTCAAGAAAGTATATATGCTACAGTACACGGTATAGTAGTAAATCAAATTAACCCAAACAAAGGACAAATGTTCTTTCCTTTAATGTATGTATTATTCTTATTTATATTAGTAAATAATTTAATAGGTTTAGTACCATACAGTTTTGCATCTACATCTCATTTTATTTTAACTTTCTCAATTAGTTTTACTATAGTTTTAGGTGCAACAATATTAGGTTTCCAAAGACACGGGTTAAAATTCTTTTCATTATTCGTACCATCAGGTTGTCCTTTAGCCTTATTACCTTTATTAGTTTTAATAGAATTTATTTCTTACTTATCTAGAAATGTTTCTTTAGGTTTAAGATTAGCAGCTAATATATTAAGTGGACACATGCTTTTAAGTATTTTAAGTGGATTTACTTATAATATTATGACAAGTGGTATAATATTCTTTGTATTAGGATTAATACCTTTAGCATTCATTATAGCATTCTCAGGTTTAGAGTTAGCTATAGCATTTATACAAGCACAAGTTTTCGTTGTTTTAGCTTGTTCTTATATTAAAGATGGTTTAGACTTACACTAAGCTTATAAATATATATATAATTTTATTGATTTTTAACAATCAATAAAGTAAAAAAAAAAAATACTCATATTAATTATTATTGTAATTAGATATAAGAATACAATAAAATAGGAAAGTCCAATACTAATTAAACATATATGAAGAAAAAAAAAAATAATTTTTTTTTCTCTATAAAAATATAAGGATTTAAACAGAAACTATATAACTAAAAAATCGAACAAGAACCAGATGTTTAGTTTTTTAATTAGAATGATTGTAATTTTACAACAGAAACTGGCTTATTTATATCTAAATAAAATAACACATAATAATTAGTATAAATTAAATGTATTACGCAATATAAGTGTTAGTACAACACATAGGATGTGATAATTACATTCTAATAATAAAAACATAAAGAGTTTGATGATGGCTCTAACTGAACACTGTCCAAGTACTTGACACATGCTAATCGAACGACTAATTAGATTTTAAATAATTTATTATTTAAAAATAAATAGTAGTGGTGTACAGGTGAGTATATGATAAATTGGCTACCTTAAAGTTAGGGGAGAAATTCCCCAATAAATAAACAATTAGTACACATTTCTGTTTATTAATTGTTTTAGTAAAGAACAATGACAAAAACTAGTTATAACTATCCTTAACTAGTTAGTTACAGCTAACTAATTTATATATCCAATATTAAAATATAAATTATAATAGCGTGTTTGCTTTAGGATGTAAATTTTTATCTCGGTGAGTAGTAGGAAAGGTAATGACTTTTCTAGCAGTAACCGTAGTCGTAACTGGAAAGTTGATCGACCACATTGGGTCTGAGAAAAACCCAATGCTTTTTTGTACAGCAGTGAGGAATATTGGTCAATGGCCGAAAGGCTGAACCAGTAACTTGGAAGAATGAAATTGTATTTGTATAAATACAATAGTGGTTAAACCACATAAAATTCTAAATAGATTATATATAATGACAAAATCTATTTATAAGTCTTGACCAAACTACGTGCCAGCAGTCGCGGTAATACGTAGAAGGCTAGTGTTAGTTATCTTTATTGGGTTTAAAGGGTAAGTAGACGGTAAATTAAACTCTAAAAGAGTACTTATTTACTAGAGTTATATGAGAGAAGGAAGAATTCCTGGAGTAGAGATAAAATTTTTTGATACCAGGAGGACTGTCAACGGCGAAGGCGTCCTTCTATGTAATAACTGACGTTGAGAGACGAAGGCTTGGGTAGCAAACAGGATTAGATACCCTAATAGTCCAAGCAGACAATGATGAATGTCATACATTAGATAGATTTTAATGTATAAACGAAAGTGTAAGCATTCCACCTCAAGAGTACTATGGCAACATATAAACTGAAATCATTAGACCGTTTCTGAAACCAGTAGTGAAGTATGTTATTTAATTCGATGATCCGCGAAAAACCTTACCACAGCTTGTATAGCAGTTATGAAAAATTGTTACAAGCGCTGCATGGCTGTCTTTAGTTAATGTCGTGAGATTTGGTTAACTCCTCTAATTAACGAAAACCCTCACTTTATTTATATATATAAAGTGGTTCGCTATTACATTGGTTGATAATAGGGATTAAGACAAGTCATTATGGCCTAAATGCTGTGGGCTATAGACGTGCCACATACGCCTTTACAAAGGGATGCGATATTGTGAAATGGAGCTAACCCCCAAAAAAGGAAATACTATGGATAGTAGTCTGTAACTCGACTGCTTGAATAAGGAATTACTAGTAATCGTGAATCACCATCGTCACGGTGAATTATTTCTCAGTTAGGTACTAACCACTCGTCAGGCGCTGAAAGAAGAAGATGCAGTAAGTTTGATGTTTTCTGTGTATGATTATACATAAAGTTGTTGTATAACTACGCAGAAAAGTTTTCGTATGCAAAACTTTGATTGGTGTTAAGTCGAAATAAGGTTCGTGTAATGGAAATTGCACGGGGAGTATAAAAATTAAAAAAAAAAAATAGTATACGTATATAATTATATGTATATATCTTTATAAGGAAAATTGGAAGTCATTTCCAACTGGTTCAAATCCAGGAAAAGATAACAAAAAAAAATTTTTTTAAGGAAGGGTCCGTATGTTGGTTTACGGGTTGAGCTGTAAACTCAATGGCTATAGGCCATCGAAGGTTCGATTCCTTTTCTTCCTAATTAGATATAATTTTCTAATCCTATCTTGATATTTTATTTTTAGTATAATATAATGATAGATTATATATTTTTTTTCATGTATAATATCTTTTTATTAAATGATAATATTACTAACGGATTTAGTGCGGGATTACCTGACATTATATACGTATTAGCTTTACTTTTAGCATATTGTACTATAGCTAGTAAAAATCCTATTGTTTCTGTACTATATTTAATAGCTTTATTTGTAAATATAGCTAGTTTATTAATATTAGTAGGATATAATTTTTTAGGTTTATCTTATATATTAGTTTATGTAGGTGCTATATCTATATTATTCTTATTTATTTTAATGTTAATAAATATTAGAACATCTGAAATAACACATAATACTAGAAAAGATACACCTTTAATTATAGGTGTAGGTGCTAGTTTTATAATGACAATAACTCAAGCATTACCTACAAATCTTACAGAGTTTGCAATTTTTAGTGAAATAGCGAAAACATATGTACAAAGTTCTATAGAAATAGACAACGAATCCGTAAAAATAATGGATTTAAAACAACACATGGGATTTGTAAGTAGTAAAGGTTGAGATAATTCACTTGTAGAAGCTACACATATAGCAGGTATAGGTAATATTATGTATACAAACTATGCTATTTGATTAATAGTAAGTTCTATGATATTATTAACAGGTATGGTAGGAGCCATAGTTATAACAATTAAACAAAAACAATAATACAAGTAGTATTAACTTAAACATAATAAAAAAAAAATGATATATAGATCAAAAAGTAATTTTCAAAATCATCCTTTTCATTTAGTGTCACCTTCACCATGACCATTATTTACTAGTGTTTCATTATTTATATTAACAACAGCCACAGTATTATTTATGCACGGATTCCAAGGATTCGAGTATTTAGTACCTGTTGCTGTGTTTAATGTAATGTACGTAATGGGTTTATGATTTAGAGATGTAATATCAGAAGGTACATATTTAGGTAACCACACAAATGCTGTACAAAAAGGGTTAAATTTAGGAGTAGGTTTATTCATTATTTCTGAAGTTTTCTTTTTCTTAGCTATTTTCTGAGCTTTCTTCCACAGTGCAATTTCACCTAGTGTAGAATTAGGTGCACAATGACCACCATTAGGAATTCAAGCTGTAAATCCTTTTGAGTTACCATTATTAAATACAATATTATTATTATCTTCAGGTGTAACTATTACATACGCTCACCACTCATTAATACAAGGTAATAGAAAAGGAGCTTTATATGGAACAGTTGTAACTATAATATTAGCTTTAGTATTTACATTCTTCCAAGGTGTAGAGTATTCAGTTTCTTCTTTCACAATATCTGATAGTGTTTATGGATCATGTTTTTACTTTGGAACAGGTTTCCACGGTATACACGTTATGGTAGGAACAGCCTTCTTAGCTGTAGGATTATGACGTTTAGCTGCATACCATTTAACAGATCACCACCATCTTGGTTACGAATCAGGAATATTATACTGACACTTTGTTGACGTAGTTTGATTATTCTTATATATTTCTGTTTATTACTGAGGTTATTAGAATTAAAAATAATGTTATAATATAATTTAATTAAATGTTATAGAGACTTTAGTTTAATGGTAAAACATGTGACTTTTAATCATTACCATATGGGTTCAAATCCCATAAGTCTTAAAGGATAAAAAAAAAAATATTAATTAATGACTATAAGTTAATGGTAGACTGCTTATTTACCATATAAGATGTGCTGATTCGAATTCAGCTAGTCATAATTAGTTAAGTTAATATATTTATGGCTATAAGTTAATGGTAGACTGTTTACCTTCCAAGTAAAGTGTGTCGATTCGAATTCGACTAGCCGTATCTTAAATATTCTAGGGTTAGTAACTTAATTGGTAAAGGGTTTTCTTGTCGAGAAAATAGATGCCGGATCGAAGCCGGCCTAACTCGTATTTAGGTTGAAATACTAAAAAAAAAGGAAAAGTTGCTATTGGTAGGGTAAGATATTTGCTAAATATTGTGTTTTTACACGTAGATGTTCGATTCATCTCTTTTCCGAAGAGCATAGTTTAATAGGCAAAACTGTAAGCTTCAACCTTATATTTCTTAGTTCAAATCTAAGTGCTCTTGAGTGAAAAAAATAAAAAAAAAAAAAATATATTGGTTCTTTAACTTAACCGGTAAAGTGTATTCTTGATAAGGATATGTTCAGTGTTCGAGTCACTGAAGAATCAAAAAAAAAAAAGAGAGTTGGCTGAGTGGTTTAAGGCGGCTAGCTTGAGTCTAGTTAAAGGTAAAAACTTTCATATGTTCGAATCATATACTCTCTGATATCTATAAAGTGAAAAAAAATAAATAATTTTATTTAATAAATATAAATTACAGGTTAGTGTCCGGTGGTTGGTCGCTTCATTTGGGTTGGAGATTGTTTATGTTCGAATCATAATAACCTGATATATTATTAAAATAAAGTTAATATCTCGCAATATAGATGATATGCATCATATAGATCTTGAGTAATCAAGGTAAGTATATAAAGAAACTATTATGGATGGTAAGCTATATATTTCAAGATTTATCTAGTGGGAACCTAGAGATCAAAGAGAAATCTTATAATCAGACAAAGTGAATTGAAATATCTTAGTAACTTTAGGAAAAGAAATCAAACGAGATTGCTGTTAGGTGTCTTCTTAACAGCAACAGCCAATAAATCAAGTAAAATGGAAAAAAATCTGTTTGAATAAAGGGGAACCTTCCTCTAAGGCTAAAGAAAATATATAAGCGATAGAGTAGAAGTACCGTGAGGGAAAAAGCTGAAATAGTAGTTTTATAAGCAGCTCGAGTAAATTTTTAAATAAAAAATAAGAGCGTACCTTTTGCATAATGGGTCAGCAAGTTAATTTTAGATGCAAGCAAAGATTATTAGTATTTAGTTAGTATTAAATATAATTAAAAAAAGTAATTTTTGCTTAGATAAACCAATTATGAAAAAATGAATAAGTATCTAGAATTAGACCCGAAGGCTAGTGATCTTACCATGATCAGGGTTATAAAAGCCCGAACGGGTTATCGTTGTAAAGATATCCGAAGAATTGTGGTAAGTTAGTGAAAGACAAAACTGACTAGTATAGCTGGTTTTCCGCGAAACCTATGTAAGTAGGTAATTTAATTAACATCTTAGCAGGTACAGAACTGTGATCTCGGACAATACCAATGGTATTTGTCAACATCGGGGGGTTGTAGCGACTTTACCGGAGAGTATTTGCACTCGGAAGGGCAAAGATGAATATTAAATAATCGGACATAGTGCGATAAGGTTGTATGTCTAAAGGGAAACAGCCCAGAACAAGAGTTAAGGTTCCAAAATTATTGTTAAGTGAAATTAAGGATGTTTTTTTTTAAAACAATCAGGAAATAGGCTTAGAAGCGGCCATTTTTTGAAGACCTCGTAACAGAGCACTGATTAAATATTTAGGAGAAAACGCCGAAAATTTAACGGATCTAAAATAATATACCGAAACCTTGTACACATTTATATGTGGGGTAGCGGAACATTGGATAATAATCATATGATTTACATTTATTCTAAATGTAAAAATATAAATTTGAAATAAGGTTATAGTAGTATTAATACTATAGTAATATAGTATTTTTATTACTATAAAGACTCATGATGTATCTAAAAGATAGGTAGGACCGCTTTTAGGTGAAGGTTTTTTATAACTATTATAGTAATTACCTTATTATATAAGATCTAATATTAGATCTAGAATCTATGAAATTTCCAAGAGAGAATGCTGACATGAGTAACGAAAAAGGCTAATAGCCTCGCCTTAAGCTTATGGCTTCTAACCTAAAATCGGTGTCTAAAAATATTAATCAAAAGGTAATTTTGATGATGAATAATAAACTCTGATACGTAATATTAAAATATAAAACCTTTAACAAGTAATAAAGGTTCAGGAAAATATTTTTATATTACATGTTAACATCTTAACGAAGGAGTTAGGTAGGATACTACCTGTTAACCAGATGCGTTATTACACCGTACCTAGAATCTAACACAAGTAAGCAAGTAGAGAATACAAAGGCGTTTGAGTGAACAATCATTAAGGAACTCGGCAAATTGACTCTGTACCTTCGGAATAAGGAGGGCCATTATTATAAATTTGATTAAAAGATATTAAATTTATAATAAGAGGAATCATGAAATAATGTTGTACGACTGTTTAATAAAAACACAGCACTCTGCAAAGATAAAAAATCAAAGTATTGAGTGTGATGTCTGCCCGATGTCGGCTGGGTAACGAATTTTCCTTGGTTATTAACTGAGGTTTTGAAGGACACCCCGATTAATGGCGGCCTTACCTATGAGGGTCCTAAGGTAGCGAAATACCTTGGCCGTTAAATGCGGTCCTGCATGAATGACTTAACGATGCAACAGCTGTCTCGATGATTGTCTCAGTGAAATTGGAATAGCAGTGCAGATACTGTTTACCTCTAGATAGACGAGAAGACCCTATGCAGCTTTACTGTTACTAATTACAAGAGTAAACCTTTAGGATGATTTATAGTGTATAAGGTAGTTGAATGATAACAATGAAACACCTTTATTCGAATCCTATATTATTCTCTTGATGATTGGGAGGCAGTTTATGCGGGGCACAGATCCCACAAAAAGTACCTGGGTATATCCAAAGTTCATATTGTAAACTTGTATGTTTACATACATATATTTTAATTTGTAATAATTATTTTTATAATTATACAGTTACTATTCGATTAAATTCTACATTTATTTTTATTTTAAGTAAGATTTTAACTATGTGGTGAATAGATGTATTTTAAACTTTAATATTTAAAAGTTTTTTGTTATGTTTAAGTTGTATTTGTCAACTTAAATATGATATTTATTTATACTTTAAAAGTTTAATGGCTTAATCTTGCTTTACTGTTTGACCTACGAGTCTATCAGTCGCGTAAGCGGGGCATATGATCACAAGATGCATTAAGGAAAGGTCTTGGATTATAGAAAAAGTTACGCTAGGGATTTATAACTGTGAGTCCTCCAATATTAAAAAAAATATTGGTAATATATTGGGTAAATTTCAAAGACAACTTATATTATTTAAGTGTATTTGAAGCGAAACTTATTTAAAGCGTTAATTTATCATAAAGATAAATTTAAATAAGGACGTTCAACGACTAAAAGGTGAGTATAGCTAACAATAATCCTTTTTTAATGCCCAACATCTTTATTTAAGGTATATATACCTTATAATTTAAATTGTATAAAAATTATTAAATAATAATGGAATAGACTTGAATTTCAAGCTTTAATGTTATTCAATTAATATAATTAATTGAATTAATGTTATTAAATATATAATATATGTTAAGTATTATAAAATCAAAATTAAATAATACATATAAGAAAAAAACATTACAAAATGCACCTGAAGTTAAATATAATAAAGATTTAGTACCTGCAGTAAGTAATTGAAAAAGTAGTGTTTATTCATATAAAAAAAATGCTATAAGTTTAATACCTATTAAAAGTAAATTTGTAATGAAATTGATTAAAGGTTATTTTAATTCATACCATTTAGAATTAGAATCACTTTTAAGAAAAGAAAGATTACGTCGTAGATTTAGAAAAATATCAATTAATAGAATATTTCTTAGTGAGGGTGAATTTAAGCATACTAATGATAAAGTTAATGTAACTTTATATGTTTATAATAAACAAAAGCTTAATTATCTATTAAAACTTAAAAAGAGATATACAAGATTGTTTAAAAAATCTAAATTTACAAACAAATTGAAATTAATAAGACAGGTAGGTATTGGTATATTAAATCAACAAAAAGTAAAAAGTACTGTATTATCTAATGTTTTACCAAAATATAACTCAATAATACATTCAGTGCAAAATATTTACTATCAAAGATTTATAAAAAAAAGTTTAAAAAGACTAAGATATTATATGCTTTATAAACAAATACTATATATCAATAAAGCTAAATTTGATAATTCTTATTTACAAGGTTTAATAAGTTTAATAAGAAAGATTTATAATAAAAACGTAGAATTCAATATTATTAATCTAAAATATTTTTATTTTAATAGTAGTATTTATTCACAACCATTAGAATTAAAATTAAAGAAAAAAAGAAATGTATTAAGATACCTTAAAGTATTAATTAGAAAAGCAAAATTAAAAAATATTAAATTAGTAGAAAAAACAAAAGAATTTTTTACAGTTAATAGTTTTGATACTAATAATTCAGTTAATGATTTAATGGAGCAAAAAAAAACAAATACAAAATATCTGAAAAAAATTATATTAAATGATATTAAATATAAAAGAGTATCAGGTGTTAGATTAGAAGCTGCTGGTAGATTAACTAGACGTTTTTCTGCTTCAAGATCTAAACGTAGAACTAAATACAAAGGAAATTTAGAAAATGCTTATTCTTCTGATCATGGTTACCCTACACCAGTTTTAAGAGGTAATTTTAAATCTAATTTACAACGTACCGTTATAAACTCTACATCCCGTGTTGGAGCTTTTGGTGTTAAAGGTTGAGTAAGTGGTACTTAATACATACTAATTTTTAATTTATAAACATATAACAATATCCCTTCCTAAATTTAATAAATAAAGATGATGAAATAGTCTGAACCGTTTTGAGAAAAATGGAAATATAAGCAAAAATATTAGTTTTGCTTTATGATAACATAAATTGAACAGGCTAATTTGCGCAAGAGAGTACAAATTGAGTGCGCGGTTTGGCACCTCGATGTCGGCTTAGCTCATCCTCATGCATGCAGAAATCATGAAGGGTTCGACTGTTCGTCGATTAAAGAGCTACATGAGCTGGGTTTAATACGTCGTGAGACAGTATGGTTTCTATCTTCTAGAGGAACATTAAGTAGAGTAAAGATAGCCCCTTCGTACGAAAGGAGTTGGGTATATTGATCCCTGGTTTACCTGTTGTTTATAGTATATATATAAATATATATATCGAATGCTTGTACTAAAGTATTTTTTTGATCCTATAGGCATGGCAGGAAAGCTACATCAGTTAAAGATAAGTGTTGAAAGCATCTAAACGCGAAGCAAACTTTATTATACTTTTAAACGTAGTAGAACACTACGAGTATAGTTGTTATATATTTATATTTAGCAATTTATAGGCTTTAGTTGTAAGAATGAAAACATTTTTAGATATAAAGTACTAATTATTAGGATACTATCTATAATACATATCGTATTATTTATTAATAGGCCTTTTTAGCATAAAAGTAATGCAACCGTTTTGTAATCGGTAGAAGTGAGTGCGATACTTGCATTAGGCTATGATAAAGTTATTAATACTTATTATTTTTAATAATAAAGACCCAATGGTCAAGTCTGGTTAAGACATAACATTTTCACTGTTAGTGCGGGGGTTCAAATCCCCCTTGGGTTAATAAAGAATTAATATTTTTATCTTTAAAAGAGATTAGCTCAGTTGGTAGAGCTGTCGCTTTACACGCGAAAGGTCAGGTGTTCAAGTCACCTATCTCTTAAAGCGGATTGATGTAATAGTTAACATATATGGCTCATGCCCATAAAATTTAGGTGCAACCCCTAAGTCCGCTACCAAAGACTATAGCTTAATCGGTAAAGCGAACCACTCATGATGGTTTGAGTAAATGTTCAAGTCATTTTAGTCTTATTTAATCCGAGTGCTGGAATTGGTAGACAGTCTTAATTTAAGCTTAAGTGGCGCAAGCCGTAAACGTTCGACTCGTTTCTCGGGTATTTTATACTATATATATTATAAATCAATACAAGTTATAATATTTTAATTATTTTGTTAATATAGTGCAATATAAACATAAAACATAAGTGTTAAGTATTCATATATAATTATTATTTTAACAAATAAAAGAAAAGGGGTTATAGTTTAACTGGTAAAACGACGATTTTGCATATCGTTATTTCAGGATCGAGTCCTGATAACTCCAATAATACTATGTTAAGTTTAGTATTAATTAATATATATCGATATTTTATGATTATATTAAATATTAGCTCGAGAAGCTCAATTGGTAGAGCGAATCATTGAAGCTGATTAGGTTGTAAGTTCAAATCTTATCTTGAGCAAGTTAATGGGTATGCTGAAATTGGTAACCAGGTTCCGCTTAGGACGGAATAGTTTTATACTTTACAAGTTCAAGTCTTGTTACCCATATTTTATGTTGTCGACTAATCGGTAAGTCATAAATTTTTGGTATTTACTATTGGGTGTTCGAGTCGCCCCAACATAAATGTATATATATACATATATATATACGAATAATTATATGTTTATTCTAACTTTAGCCAAGATAGTTCAATCGGTAGAACAATAATTTCATGAATTAAGAATGAGAATTCGAATTTCTCTCTTGGCCGTAGCCAAGTTTAAACGGAAAAAACACTGTAGTATAGATAAATCAAACAAAAATTAAAAATAATAATAATAATGAGTAATACATTTTTAAATATTACACCAGAAATAGTATCTGTAGCTATTGAGACGATACAAAATAATTATTCCCTAGTTATGGAATATAATGAAATTCAGCGTTTGCCTGAATCGAACGAGTTAATATTACTTTCTAAATTACCTCACAGTCCAGCCTATGATATATTTAATAGGATAGTCCTACAATTCTTTGTGTATAATTATGGACAATATAACTTTACTTGTAATATAAGTAATACTAGTATACAATTATTATACGATATATATATAAAATTTCAAATTAATACTCAAGGGGTTATTCAAGAGTGGACTTATCTAGGTATTAGTTTTAATTTTAATCCTAGTGCATTATTGTTGAATAATAATTTATCTTTTAACAAATTATGTTATATTTATGCATTAATCAATGATTCTAATTATTCAGGTGTATTGGATAATAATATTTATTTAACTGCATATAGTAAAATAAATATACCTAATCATCTAACTAATATGTGCAGTCAGTTAGGTATTACGTTAAATAGTAATCCTAATCTTGGCTATGAACCTGTTGGTTTTTCAAGTGATGAGCTTGAATTTTATGGGTGTGCTTCAAAACATCAGATGGTTCTTGAAAAAAAAATAGATCAGTTTGCGTGAGGTTGTAACACTGTAAATCAAGTAGATAGTCTTGCTATAGATAGCATGTCAAGAAGCTCGAGCTTATTACGTTACTTAGATAAATAGTTAAGTTATTAAAGTATTATATAGGGGTATAGTTAAGTTATTAAAGTAATATAGGTGGGTATAGTTCAATGGTAGAACGGCTGTATGTGGCATAGTATATCCTAGTTCGAATCTAGGTATCCTCCCAAAAAACAACACTATTTTGTGTGTTTTATTATAAAAAAAGATATATACATATATATGTTTACAATTAAAAAACAAACATAATCGTTATATATATATATATATAAAGTAAATTCAATTAGTTATATATACTTAAAAGTAAGTATATACATAAACAGTAAGTTGTATATAAGTAAAAAATGTAATAATAAAAGTATACAAATGAAAAATTAAATACATTAACCTTTGTCCGGAAGGTTTAATAGCGAAAGTAATAGGCAAGAAAGAGGTTTTTCAACTTCAACAATAAATTTATCTCAACACGGGGCTGCAGAAGTGCAAGGAAACGTGTTTACATTTAAACAACCAACAGAATGACAAGAAAGATGATTTTTATCATCTAATGCTAAAGATATTGGAACATTATATTTAATGTTTTCATTATTTTCAGGATTAATAGGTACAGCCTTTTCTGTGTTAATTAGATTAGAATTATCAGGACCAGGTGTACAATATATATCAGATAATCAATTATATAATAGTATAATTACAGCACACGCTATAATGATGATTTTCTTTATGGTTATGCCAGCATTAATTGGTGGTTTTGGTAATTTCTTATTACCATTATTAGTAGGAGGTCCAGATATGGCATTCCCAAGATTAAATAATATAAGTTTCTGATTATTAGTTCCAAGTTTATTTTTATTTATATTCTCAGCAACTATAGAAAATGGAGCAGGTACAGGATGAACATTGTATCCTCCATTATCAGGAATACAATCTCACAGTGGACCAAGTGTAGATTTAGCTATATTTGGTTTACACTTAAGTGGTATAAGTAGTATGTTAGGTGCAATGAATTTCATAACTACTATTTTAAATATGAGAAGTCCAGGTATACGTTTACACAAATTAGCTTTATTTGGATGAGCTGTTATTATTACAGCCGTATTATTATTATTATCATTACCAGTGTTAGCTGGAGGAATTACTATGATTTTAACTGATAGAAACTTTAATACTTCATTCTTTGAAGTAGCTGGTGGTGGAGATCCTATATTATTCCAACACTTATTCTGATTCTTCGGACACCCTGAGGTTTATATTTTAATTATACCAGGTTTTGGTATAATTAGTACAGTTATTTCAGCAGCTTCAGGTAAAAATGTTTTCGGATACTTAGGTATGGTTTATGCTATGTTATCTATTGGTGTATTAGGTTTCATAGTTTGAAGTCACCACATGTACACAGTTGGTTTAGACGTTGATACTAGAGCTTATTTCACAGCAGCTACTTTAATTATTGCTGTACCGACAGGTATTAAAATATTCAGTTGATTAGCTACATGTTATGGTGGATCTTTACATTTAACACCTCCTATGTTATTTGCATTAGGATTTGTTGTGTTATTCACAATAGGTGGTTTAAGTGGAGTTGTTTTAGCTAATGCTTCACTTGATGTAGCTTTCCACGATACTTACTATGTTGTTGCTCACTTCCACTATGTATTATCTATGGGAGCTGTATTTGCATTATTTAGTGGTTGATACTTCTGAATACCTAAAATATTAGGTTTATCTTATGACCACTTTGCTGCTAAAGTTCATTTCTGAATTTTATTCGTAGGTGTTAATTTAACATTCTTCCCACAACATTTCTTAGGTTTACAAGGAATGCCTAGAAGAATAAGTGACTACCCTGACGCTTTCTACGGATGAAACTTAATTAGTAGTATAGGTTCTATTGTTAGTGTTGTAGCTACATGATATTTCTTAACTATTATTTATAAACAATTAACTGAAGGTAAAGCTGTATCAAGATATCCTTGATTAACACCACAATTATTCAGTGATACATTCCAAGTTAATTTCACAAGAAATAATAGTTCTTTAGAGTGATGTTTAACTAGTCCACCAAAACCACACGCGTTTGCTAGTTTACCATTACAATCATAATATAAATAGTGACATTATATTTTCTAAAATTAATGTAAAATTTTTCAATATACAGCAATATAGGTGTAAGTACTGGATTACACTGCATAATTAAAACAATTATGGTCTATATTTTATACTTAATTATTAAGTATATTGTATTAGTCAGTATATAATAACAATAACACAAATTTAATCATGTGTTAATTTTTATAATAAATAAATAAATATATTTATTTATATTTTTAGGTAAATACTTAAACCCAAATAAGTAAACTTTTGTGCAATAATCTAAAAATTTTTATATTGTGCAAGAAAAAAAATAATTTTTTTTTCTATTTCAGTAAAATTATTATTACAGAGATATATATATGTCCGATTTAGGTTAATATACTCTTGTAAACAAAAAAAAAAATAACCATTTTAATGTATTTTTTGTACAGGTTTTTTTATACATATATAAATATATATGTTACAAGCAGCAAAAATTATAGGAACAGGAATGGCCACAACAGGATTGATTGGAGCCGGAGTAGGTATAGGTGTTGTATTTGGAGCACTAATACTAGGTGTAGCTAGAAATCCTTCATTAAGAGGACAATTGTTTTCTTATGCAATTTTAGGTTTTGCCTTTGCAGAAGCTACAGGATTATTTGCTTTAATGATGGCTTTCTTACTATTGTATGTAGCTTAATAGCTATATTTTCTATACTCCAAAAGAAGGTAATAATTTAATAGTAAAATTAATTACTATTAGGTTTGCCTTATAAGAATAATTTAGGTAAATTAAAAAAAAAAAGCTCATTAATGAGTGAATTTAGTATAGAATTAAGAATATAATTCATTTATATAAAATATATTAGAAAGATAGTTTTGAGGTAATATATAAGTAATAATAAAAATGACAGCAACAACTTTTTTTTTGTTTTTAATACCTGTATTAGGTATAGTATTATTATTAGTTAATTTAATATTTTCTCCAAGTAACGAATACTTGGAAAAAGATAGTGCATTCGAATGTGGATTTCACTCTTTCTTAGGTCAAAATAGAACACAATTTGGTATTTCTTTCTTTGTATTTGCCTTATTGTTCTTATTATTTGATTTAGAAATTTTATTACTTTACCCTTATGTGGTTAGTGCTTATACTAACGGTATATATGGTTTAGTTATAGCATTAGTATTTTCTTTAGTATTAACTTTAGGATTTGCTTTTGAGTTAGGTAAAAATGCGTTAAAAATAGAAAGTAGACAAAATAATGATTTCAATAATGAATCATGAGAATCTTATTCATTAACATATAATTAGTTAATGTAATAAAAAAAAAATAATATATGAGTACAAGCATAAATACGAAACAGTATAAACTTTCAATTATTAAATTAGAAAGAAAAAAAATTTTTTACTACTTAAAATCTATGAATTTAGTTCTTAATTTTTTAATAACAAATATACAGTTGGATGCTCCAACAGCTTGAGGATTATTTTTCCAAGATAGTGCTTCACCTCAAATGGAAGGAATTGAAGAATTACACAATAATATAATGTTCTATTTAGCTATTATATTATTTACTGTTACTTGAATGATAATAAATATCATAAAAACTTTTATAGCTAATAAATCACCTATTGCTCATAAATATATGAATCACGGTACTTTAATAGAATTAATATGAACTATATCACCAGCATTCATATTAATATTAATAGCATTCCCTTCATTCAAATTATTATATTTAATGGATGAAGTTATGGACCCATCATTAGTTGTATATGCTGAGGGTCACCAATGATACTGAAGTTACCAGTACCCAGATTTTACTAATGAAGATGATGAGTTTATAGAATTTGATTCATATATAGTACCTGAAAGTGATTTAGAAGAAGGTCAATTTAGAATGTTAGAAGTTGATAACAGAGTTATAATACCTGAATTAACACACACAAGATTTGTTATTTCAGCTGCTGACGTTATACATTCTTATGCTTGTCCTTCTTTAGGTATTAAAGCAGATGCTTACCCAGGAAGATTAAATCAAGCTTCAGTTTATATAAACCGTCCAGGAACATTCTTTGGTCAATGTTCAGAAATATGTGGAATACTTCACAGTTCTATGCCAATCGCTATCCAATCTGTTTCTATAAGAGATTTCTTATTATGATTAAGAGAACAAATGGAAGGTTAAGTAGTTAAAAAAGATATAAATAAAAAGAGGAATAAAATATGAAATTATCAATCAATTTAATCTATAATTACTTACAATATGTATTCTACAAGGATATGTATTACAGCCCATCTTTAGTAAAAAAACTATTATATTTATACAGATTAATACTAGGATTACTTTTTATTTTTGTTTTAATTAAAAATAACTATATGTATATAGAAAATGTACTTAAACTATTTCTTTATCATTATGTGCAAGAATTTAACGATTTTATTGTTTTAATGGAATCTTGGGGTGATAATCCTGGGGGAGAAGGTTCTTCTTGGAATCATTCAAATATGGGGCCTCCCCCTCCACCAGGTCAACAACCACTAGGATGAAAAGTAACATATTCAGAAGGTGAAAAAAGAAAAAGAAAAAGAGAAGAGGATGAGCGTAAAAGACAAGAAGACGGGCTAAGAAGAGAAGCAAAAAGACAAAAACAAAAAGAACATGAACGTGTAGTCAGAAAAAAAAGAAAAGAGGCACAACTTAAACATCAACGTAAACAAGCTATAATAGATTCACTACGACCTCCTGGTTATAAAAAGCCTAATAGAGCTAAGTGAGGTTTAATGAGAGGTAATTGATTAAAAAGTATCGGGGATTTTAAAATGAAATATAGGAGATTACCTCGTGGTTGACCTGCTTATCGTTATTATGATCGTAATATTTGTCAATTTGTTCATCCTGAAATGTTGCATCAAAATGCACCACAATTAATGTTTTCAAATACTATGAGGGTATATGAAGAAGGTCATCTTAGATATACTTATTATACTAATTATCATAATGAAAAAGATCGTTATTGTAAAGTAACATATCCAGATGGTAGTTATTTATTTATGTATGATAAATCTAGACTTTTCAAACATATAGAATTTAATAAATATAATACTCATTTAGGTTATAAAATGAAGCCTCCATTTATTTTACATGATTATTTTATAAGTCGTTTTGATGTATATAGAATGAATAAAATAAATAAATTTTTCCATAAAAAACCTAATTATGGAAATTCTGGCAACTCTGGAAACTCAGGGAATTCTGAAAATTAGTGGTTTATTTATTATTTTCAATATACTAGTTTAATCTTATAAGTTTAATTAGTTAGGGATTTTATTTAATTATGGGTATAGTACAACAAATGTATATAGGCGTTTGTGTGTAACTATTATTGTATAAATATAATATAAAAATGTTATTTCAGTGTATTTTTTTTTTTACTGAAAATTACATTTGTGTGTATTGCATACTATTTATAGTTTATTTATATAATAATAAAAAGGTTTTATTAACACAAAAATTGTGTTAGTAAAAGGTTAGTTAATTAAATTAACTAATAAGATATTATTATATTTTTTTTGTTAATTAAGTGCATTATAAAATATATAAAATAGGATAGATGTAATTTATAATTATATTAGCTTATTTATAATATATATATATATATTAAAAAATATATGGTTCAGTCATATAGATTGCATGTTTTTACATGTTTATATCGTGTTAATTCAATGGTAGAATGTCATGCTACGAACATGAAAATATAAGTTCAAATCTTATACACGTTAGGTTTAGTCAAACTACTTAATTTAATTATATTTCTGGTCAATAGGATGTTTATTTATCAAGTACTACTGTAGTATAGATAAATCAAACTAAAATCAAAAAAAAAAAAAATGAGTTTCTCAATATTATTATTTTTTATAGGGATAGCAGGATTTGTTTTAAATAGAAAAAATATAATACTGATGTTAATTTCAATTGAAATTATGTTATTATCAGTAACATTTTTAATATTAATAAGTTCTCTTAGTTTTGACGATATCTTAGGTCAAACATTTGCTGTATATATATTAACTATAGCAGGAGCCGAATCAGCAATAGGTTTAGGTATATTAATTGCTTATTATAGATTAAGAGGTAGTATTTCAATACAATATAGATAATGTATTTAACATTGATAATTTTACCCCTTTTAGGTTCAATAGTTTCAGGTTTCTTTGGTAGAAAAGTAGGAGTAAGTGGAGCACATATTATAACATGTGCTTCAGTTATAACTACAACATTATTAGCAATAGTAGCATTTTTTGAAGTAGGTTTTAATAATATACCTGTAACAATAAATGTAGCTAGATGAGTAGATGTAGAATCATTATATGTTTTATGGAACTTTAGATTTGATTCATTAACAGTATCTATGTTGATACCTGTATTAATAGTATCTAGTTTAGTTCACATATACTCTATAAGTTATATGAGTCATGATCCACACAATCAAAGATTCTTTAGTTATTTAAGCTTGTTCACATTTATGATGATAATATTAGTAACAGGTAATAATTATTTAATAATGTTTGTAGGTTGAGAAGGTGTAGGTGTTTGTTCATATTTATTAGTAAATTTCTGATTTACTAGAATAGCCGCAAACCAAAGTTCTCTATCTGCTTTATTAACTAATAGAGTAGGTGATTGTTTGTTAACTGTAGGTATGTTTGCTATTTTATGATCTTTTGGTAATATAGACTACAGTACAGTATTTGCATTAGCACCTTATTATAATGAAAACATTATTACTATTATAGGTATTTGTTTATTAATAGGTGCAACAGCGAAAAGTTCACAAGTTGGTTTACACATATGATTACCACAAGCTATGGAGGGTCCTACACCAGTATCAGCATTAATACACGCTGCTACTATGGTTACAGCAGGAGTTTATTTATTAATGAGATCATCACCATTAATAGAGTATAGTTCAACAGTATTAGTGTTATGTTTATGATTAGGAGCTATTACAACAGTATTTAGTTCTTTAATTGGTTTATTCCAACAAGATATTAAAAAAGTTATTGCTTATTCTACTATGAGTCAATTAGGTATGATGGTTATAGCTATAGGTTTATCTAGTTATAATTTAGCATTATTCCATTTAGTAAATCACGCTTTCTATAAAGCGTTATTATTCTTAGGTGCTGGGTCAGTTATACACGCAGTAGCGGATAATCAAGATTTCAGAAAATATGGAGGTTTAAGAGAATTTTTACCTTTAACTTATTCTGTTATATTAATAGCCTCATTAAGTTTAGTTGCTGTGCCTTTCATGACAGGTTTCTATTCTAAAGATTTTATTCTTGAGTCTTCTTATGGTCAGTTCTACTTATCTGGTACTGTAGTATACTTTGTAGCTACTATAGGTGCTATGTTTACTACATTGTATTCAGCTAAAGTCTTATACTTAACATTCTTAACTAACCCTAATGGACCATTATTTAGTTACAGAATAGCACATGAAGGTGATTTATTTTTAACTATACCTTTAATAGTATTATCTATATTCTCTATATTCTTTGGTTATATAACTAAAGATATATTCATAGGTTTAGGTACAGGTTTCTTTGTAGATAATAGTTTATTTATTCACCCTAGTCATGAAATAATGTTAGATACTGAGTTTGCAGTACCTACATTCTTTAAATTATTGCCTTTTGTATTTACTGTTTCATTAAGTATAATTTCAGTATTACTATCTGAATTCTTACCTAAATTATTAATAAACTTTAAATATTCTAAGTTAGGTTATAATATATTTAGTTTCTTTAATCAAAGATTCTATATAGAATTATTCTATAACAAATATATCGTAGAAGGTGTATTAAAATTAGGAGGTCAAACTACTAAGAGTCTTGATAAAGGTTCTGTTGAGTTAATAGGACCATATGGATTAGAAAAAGGTTTAGTAGCATTAAGTACTAATTTAGGAAAATTAAGTACAGGTGTTGTAACTACATATGCTTTATATACTATATTAGGTTTATTATTCTATGCTACATTACTATACTTCCAAAGTGAGACAAGTATATTTATGTTAAGTATAATAGGTTTTTTTGGTTTATTTAGTAAAAGTCCAAAAACTAATAAATAATATAAATTAATTATATTATTAAATAATTTTTAATTTAAATTTATCTTTTAATTGAATATGCTATTATCTTCAATATTTTGTTTAGTATGATCTAATGCTTTAGCATCTAGACGTGATACTGCTATTCTTTATTCTAGAATAGGTATAATTATATTATTCTATTGTATATTTTTATCATATAATAATTTATTTATAACTTATTTAGATAGTGGTATTGGGTTATTTAGTGGTTTATTTTATACATCTTCTATAACACAAACTTTTCATATATTAATATTTATTATAAGTTTATTAATATTGAATATGACAGGATTTTTTCCTAGAAAATTATTATCTACTGATTTTAATACTTTAAATAAATTATTTTCAAAAATACATATAGTAAAAACTAGAGTTTTAAATGATATAATATATAAAAGAAGTGAACAATATTCTATTGTTGAATATACATTAATGTTATTATTAATAATAACAGGAAGTGTATTTTTAATATCAAGTAATGATTTAGTTTCTATTTTTTTATCAATAGAATTACAAAGTTATGGTTTATATTTATTATGTACTATGTATAGAAATTCAGAATCATCTACTTCAGCTGGTTTAACTTATTTCTTATTAGGTAGTTTAGCTTCTTGTTTTATATTATTAGGTATAGGTTTAATATATGCTAATTTAGGTGTTACTTACTTAGATAGTTTTTATATTATAAATAATTTAGCTGGTATATTAGATGAGCAAGATATAACTGTTTATATACCATTTTGTTTAATAATAATGTCAATAGGTTTTTTATTTAAAATATCAGCTGCACCTTTCCATTTCTGATCTCCTGATGTTTATGATGGAATACCTACAATAGTAACTACTTTTGTAGCTATAATAGCTAAAATATCTATTTTAGCTTTATTACTGCAATTAGTTCATTATACTAATAGTATATATATTACAACACAATATAATTGAACTATTAGCTTATTAGTTAGTTCATTATTATCTTTAATAATTGGTACTGTTTTAGGTTTAACACAAAATAGAATTAAAAGATTATTTGCTTTTAGTACAATATCACACTTAGGTTTCATGTTATTAGCTTTAACAATTAATACTGTAGAATCTACACAATCATTTATATTCTATTTAGTTCAATATAGTTTATCTAATTTAAATGCCTTTATATTATTAGTTGCCATAGGTAGTAGCTTATATGCTTATAATGATAATGATACAAATCATAATAGTCTAGTGGATAAACAAAACTCACCTATACAACTAATAAGTCAACTTAAGGGATATTTCCATATAAATAGTATATTAGCTTTAAGTTTAACTATTACTTTATTTTCTTTTGCAGGTATTCCACCTTTAATGGGATTCTTTGCAAAACAGATGGTATTCTCAGCTGCTTTACAAGAAGGATACATTTTCCTAACTTTAGTTGGTGTATTAACTAGTGTTATTAGTGGAGTTTATTATTTATTTGTTGTAAAAACAATGTTCTTTAGTGAACATTCATATACATTAAAAAAAAAATTCCAAGACTTAATTATGCCAGCTTTAGTTGTTAAAAATAATAAAATAACTAATTCTATAGAATTAAATAATTTTAGTATATCTAGTTCTTTATCTATAGTTATATCTATTTTAACTTTAGTTATTTTATTATTTATGTTTATGCCTAATGAATGATTACATATGTCTAATTTATTAGCTGTAGTATTATTTGTACCAGGTAGTTTATAATAATTAATATAAATAATTATGTGTAATTAATATTTATACACAAAGTCTAATAGGTTAATAATATATATATATATATATATACATATTATGGTGTTCAATTCATCGAAGACTAATAAGTATAAAGTTATACACAACAAAATGAAAAAGTTTTAATAATAAACAATAATTTATTAACTAAATAGATTATAAGTAAAGATAATATATGAATAATAACAAGAAAGAAAGAAAGAAAAAAATAATATATATATATTATATAAAAGTATGTAAATTAAAATATAAAAATAAAAAGAAAAAAAAATGAGAATTTTAAAAAGTAATCCTTTATTAAGAATATTAAATTCATATTTAATAGATGCACCAACTCCAGCTAATATTAGCTATTTATGAAACTTCGGTTCATTATTAGGTTTATGTTTAGTTATCCAAATTGTAACAGGTGTTACATTAGCTATGCACTATACACCTACAGTATTAGAAGCTTTCAACTCAGTAGAGCACATAATGAGAGATGTTAATAATGGTTGATTAGTACGTTATTTACACGCTAACACAGCTTCAGCATTTTTCTTTATAATGTATTTACACATAGGTAGAGGTTTATACTATGGATCATATAAATCACCAAGAACATTAACATGAGCTATAGGTACTGTAATAGTTATCTTAATGATGGCTACAGCTTTCTTAGGTTATGTTTTACCATACGGACAAATGAGTTTATGAGGTGCTACAGTTATTACTAATTTAATGAGTGCTATACCTTGAATAGGTCAAGATATTGTTGAGTTTATTTGAGGAGGTTTCTCTGTAAATAATGCAACATTAAATAGATTCTTTGCATTACACTTCTTATTACCTTTTGTATTAGCAGCATTAGTAGTAATGCACTTAATAGCATACCACGATGTAGTAGGATCAGGTAACCCTTTAGGTATATCTGGTAACTACGATAGATTACCATTTGCACCATATTTTGTGTTTAAAGATTTAATTACTATATTTATTTTCTTCATAGTATTATCAGTATTTGTATTCTTTATGCCAAATGCATTAGGAGATAGTGATAATTATATTATGGCAAATCCAATGCAAACACCACCAGCTATAGTACCTGAGTGATACTTATTACCATTCTATGCTATATTAAGATCTATACCTAATAAATTATTAGGTGTTATCTCTATGTTTGCATCTATCTTATGTTTAATGGTTATGCCTGCAACAGATTTATCTAAATTAAGAGGAGTACAATTTAGACCTTTAAGTAAAATAGCATTCTTTATTTTTGTGGCTAACTTCTTAATATTAATGCAAATAGGTGCAAAACACGTTGAAACACCATTTATTGAGTTTGGTCAAATCTCAACTGTTTTATATTTTGCACATTTCTTTGTAATAGTACCTGTTATTAGTATAGTAGAAAATAGTTTAGTTGAATTATCTACTAGAAAATAGGTATATATTAAATTTAAAATAAACTTTTAAGATGTTAAAAGATAAATATTTATTTAGTAACTACTTGGAGTTTGAGCAGACGGTTCTGCGTTTCGACTGCAAATCGAAATAAAGGGATTCGACTTCCCCGAACTCCTTAGATGTGGTTATATTAATAACAACATATTTAAACATATAACTAATATATTATATTTTAATATATAAATTAAAAACCATAAATAACAAAATACAATATACCCATGAAATATACTAATATATAAGGTATATTGAAAATATTTATTATACATAATAAATATACATATTCTAAAGTTATATATATAATATATTAATAAAAAAAAAAATATATTATTAATATATAAACTAATAAAAGTTATGTAATTGTATGTTAATAAGAAAAATAAAAAATACAAAATGGCTACATTATTATCTATTATTGAACCATTAATTTTAGTAGTGCCTGCCTTATTATCTGTTGCTTTTGTAACAGTTGGTGAAAGAAAAGGTATGGCTTCTATGCAAAGAAGATTAGGTCCTAATGCAGTAGGATTCTACGGATTATTACAAGCATTTGCTGATGCTTTAAAACTATTATTAAAAGAGTATATTTCTCCAACACAATCTAATATAATATTATTTTTCTTTGGGCCTATGGTAACTTTAATCTTTGCTTTATTAGGTTTCTTAGTATTACCTATAGGTTCTGGTTTATTTATATCAGATTATAACTTAGGTATGCTTTATGCATTAGCTGTTTCTTCTTTAGGGACATATGGTATTTTATTAGCAGGATGATCAGCCAATTCTAAATATGCTTTTTTAGGTTCATTAAGAAGTACAGCTCAATTAATTAGTTATGAATTAGTATTAAGTTCTATTATTTTAATAGTTATTCTATTTACTGGTAATTTAAATATGATTACTATAGTAGAATCTCAAAGAGTAGTAAATTTCATATTACCATTATTTCCTTTATTTATTTTATTCTTTATAGGTTCTATAGCAGAAACTAATAGACCTCCTTTTGATTTAGCTGAAGCAGAATCTGAACTTGTTAGTGGATTTATGACAGAACACTCAGCTAGTATTTTTGTATTCTTTTTCTTAGCAGAATATTCTAGTATTGTTTTAATTTGTTTATTAAATACTATTTTATTTACAGGTGGTTATTTATTTATTTTACCATCTACTTTAATATTTGATTTATTTAATAATATATTAGGTATCGATCATTCTATTTTAGAAAATATGTATTCATATATATCTTCTTCTCCTATAAATTTAGCATTAAAAACTGCATTCTTTATATTTGCGTTTATTTGAGCAAGAGCTTCTTTCCCTAGAATACGTTATGATCAGTTAATGGGTGTTTGTTGAACAGTTATATTACCATTAGTTATAGCTTATGTAATTTTCTACCCTTGTGTTTTATTTGGTTTAGATGCTTTACCTACACAAATATTATTGTAATATTTTTATAATATTAATATTAACTATATTATTATAGTTATATATATAATATTAATATACTGCAATATAGTACTACTTAAAGTATACTAGAAATAAAACAAAATTATTATAGTATAATTTAAAAGTACATGTGCTCATATGTATTACATAGAGTAATACTTGTAATATGTATAAAAACAAAAATATTATAAGTAGTAAATATAAAATATATTATATATTCGGATTTAAATGTCTTTATTATTATTATTAATTCCCTTAATAGGGGTAGGTCTTGTAACAATAGAAGCTAACTATGGTTTAGCTGTCATAAATAATATAAAATTAAAATCTATAGCTTTAACTACATCTGTAGTTAATTTAATAGTATCTTTAGTAATGTTTATATTATTTGATTTTAGTAGTAAACAATTTCAATTTATAGAAGAACACTATCAAATTAGTTATTTTGATATTTATTTAGGTGTTGATGGTTTATCAATATATTTTGTATTGTTAACAACAATAATAATGCCTATAGCTATATTATCTAATTGAAATTCAATACAATCTAAAAATGTATTATCCTTTGTGGTAATAATGTTATTATTAGAAACATTATTATTAGCTGTATTCTTAGTATTAGATATCTTATTATTTTATATTTTCTTCGAAAGTATATTACCACCTTTATTTTTATTAATAGGGTTATTTGGTTCTAGTAACAAAGTAAGAGCTAGTTTCTATTTATTTTTATATACTTTATTAGGATCATTATTTATGTTATTATCTATAATAGTAATGTCTTCTATTATGGGTACTACAGATTTTGATGCCTTATCAAAAGCTAATTTTAGCTATGTAACACAATTATTTTTATTTTATGGTATATTTATAGCTTTTGCTGTAAAAACACCAGTTATTTTTTTAAATACTTGATTATTAAAAGCTCACGTTGAGTCACCTTTATCTGGAAGTATTATTTTAGCAGGTATAGTTTTAAAATTAAGTTTATATGGTATATTTAGATTAATCTTACCTTTATTACCTAAAGCTTCTTTAAATTATACATATATAATATACGTTATAGGTGTTATAACAATAATTTATGCAAGTTTTAGTACATTAAGAACAATAGATATTAAAGAACTTATAGCATACTCATCAGTATCTCACGCAGCTGTTTATTTAATAGGTGCATTTAGTAATACAATACAAGGTATTGAAGGTGCTATAGTTTTAGGTTTAGCTCACGGTTTTGTTTCACCAGGTTTATTTATTTGTGCTGGAGGTATTTTATATGATAGATCATCTACTAGATTAATTACTTATTATAGAGGTATGGCTCAAGTTATGCCTATATTCTCTATCTTATTCTTTATATTATCTTTAGGTAATAGTGGTACACCTTTAACATTAAATTTCATAGGTGAATTTATGTCTTTATATGGTGCTTTTGAAAGAATGCCTATATTAGGTATATTAGCTAGTACTTCTATAGTATTATCTGCAGCTTATACTATATTTATGTATAATAGAATTGCTTTTGGTGGTTCATATTCTCCATACTTTATAGAAAATATTGGAGATGTTACTAGAAGAGAATTTATTATGTTATTAGTATTTGTGGTATTTACTGTATTATTTGGTATCTACCCTGCACCAATTTTAGATGGTTTACATTATTCAGTTTCTTCTTTAATATATAGTATAAACTAATATAATGTTTTAAAAAATATAAAAAATTTTGTATTTTAATCTATATTCTTACTAGCTCAATGGCAGAGCAGAATACTTCTAATATTCTGATCCGAGTTCGATCCTTGGGTAAGAATATTAAAGTTAAAAAATATATATATATAAATATTTTTTAGTAATTTTTTTTTTAATTAGCTCTTATAGCTCAACGGTAGAGCGGAATACTGTTAATATTTTGATAGATGTTCGATTCATCTTAAGAGCTTTCTTTATATATAATATAAAAATATATACCAATACCATACAATCTTTTATAGTCCAGATACAGAATAAGAAAGTATCTATAGAATAAATAAATACACTGATATGCCACAATTAGTACCATTCTTTTTTGTTAATCAAGTAGTATTTGCTTTTGTTATATTAACAGTTTTAATATACGCATTTACTAAATTTATTTTACCAAAATTTGTACGTATATTTATTTCACGTATTTACATAAATAAATTATAATTTATTTAAAGTATTTACAAATAAATAAATATTAATTTATGCTAATAACAAATACTATATAGTATTTAAAATAGTTATTATTAATAATAATAAAAATTTATTATTATTATTATCATCTCACCATTGAGTTTTTTTTTGAAATATTAAGAATATATAAATAAATATTTAGATATATAATATTATTAATAATATGCGTCATTTAGATTTTGTATTAAGTCCATTAGACCAATTTGAAGTTAGAGATTTATTTTCTATAAATGCTAACTTATTAGGAAATTTACACCTATCTTTAACAAATATAGGTTTATACTTATCTATAAGTATTTTTATAATTTTAACATATAGCTTATTAGCTACAAATAGTAACAAAATAATACCAAACAACTGATCAATAAGTCAAGAAAGTATATATGCTACAGTACACGGTATAGTAGTAAATCAAATTAACCCAAACAAAGGACAAATGTTCTTTCCTTTAATGTATGTATTATTCTTATTTATATTAGTAAATAATTTAATAGGTTTAGTACCATACAGTTTTGCATCTACATCTCATTTTATTTTAACTTTCTCAATTAGTTTTACTATAGTTTTAGGTGCAACAATATTAGGTTTCCAAAGACACGGGTTAAAATTCTTTTCATTATTCGTACCATCAGGTTGTCCTTTAGCCTTATTACCTTTATTAGTTTTAATAGAATTTATTTCTTACTTATCTAGAAATGTTTCTTTAGGTTTAAGATTAGCAGCTAATATATTAAGTGGACACATGCTTTTAAGTATTTTAAGTGGATTTACTTATAATATTATGACAAGTGGTATAATATTCTTTGTATTAGGATTAATACCTTTAGCATTCATTATAGCATTCTCAGGTTTAGAGTTAGCTATAGCATTTATACAAGCACAAGTTTTCGTTGTTTTAGCTTGTTCTTATATTAAAGATGGTTTAGACTTACACTAAGCTTATAAATATATATATAATTTTATTGATTTTTAACAATCAATAAAGTAAAAAAAAAAAATACTCATATTAATTATTATTGTAATTAGATATAAGAATACAATAAAATAGGAAAGTCCAATACTAATTAAACATATATGAAGAAAAAAAAAAATAATTTTTTTTTCTCTATAAAAATATAAGGATTTAAACAGAAACTATATAACTAAAAAATCGAACAAGAACCAGATGTTTAGTTTTTTAATTAGAATGATTGTAATTTTACAACAGAAACTGGCTTATTTATATCTAAATAAAATAACACATAATAATTAGTATAAATTAAATGTATTACGCAATATAAGTGTTAGTACAACACATAGGATGTGATAATTACATTCTAATAATAAAAACATAAAGAGTTTGATGATGGCTCTAACTGAACACTGTCCAAGTACTTGACACATGCTAATCGAACGACTAATTAGATTTTAAATAATTTATTATTTAAAAATAAATAGTAGTGGTGTACAGGTGAGTATATGATAAATTGGCTACCTTAAAGTTAGGGGAGAAATTCCCCAATAAATAAACAATTAGTACACATTTCTGTTTATTAATTGTTTTAGTAAAGAACAATGACAAAAACTAGTTATAACTATCCTTAACTAGTTAGTTACAGCTAACTAATTTATATATCCAATATTAAAATATAAATTATAATAGCGTGTTTGCTTTAGGATGTAAATTTTTATCTCGGTGAGTAGTAGGAAAGGTAATGACTTTTCTAGCAGTAACCGTAGTCGTAACTGGAAAGTTGATCGACCACATTGGGTCTGAGAAAAACCCAATGCTTTTTTGTACAGCAGTGAGGAATATTGGTCAATGGCCGAAAGGCTGAACCAGTAACTTGGAAGAATGAAATTGTATTTGTATAAATACAATAGTGGTTAAACCACATAAAATTCTAAATAGATTATATATAATGACAAAATCTATTTATAAGTCTTGACCAAACTACGTGCCAGCAGTCGCGGTAATACGTAGAAGGCTAGTGTTAGTTATCTTTATTGGGTTTAAAGGGTAAGTAGACGGTAAATTAAACTCTAAAAGAGTACTTATTTACTAGAGTTATATGAGAGAAGGAAGAATTCCTGGAGTAGAGATAAAATTTTTTGATACCAGGAGGACTGTCAACGGCGAAGGCGTCCTTCTATGTAATAACTGACGTTGAGAGACGAAGGCTTGGGTAGCAAACAGGATTAGATACCCTAATAGTCCAAGCAGACAATGATGAATGTCATACATTAGATAGATTTTAATGTATAAACGAAAGTGTAAGCATTCCACCTCAAGAGTACTATGGCAACATATAAACTGAAATCATTAGACCGTTTCTGAAACCAGTAGTGAAGTATGTTATTTAATTCGATGATCCGCGAAAAACCTTACCACAGCTTGTATAGCAGTTATGAAAAATTGTTACAAGCGCTGCATGGCTGTCTTTAGTTAATGTCGTGAGATTTGGTTAACTCCTCTAATTAACGAAAACCCTCACTTTATTTATATATATAAAGTGGTTCGCTATTACATTGGTTGATAATAGGGATTAAGACAAGTCATTATGGCCTAAATGCTGTGGGCTATAGACGTGCCACATACGCCTTTACAAAGGGATGCGATATTGTGAAATGGAGCTAACCCCCAAAAAAGGAAATACTATGGATAGTAGTCTGTAACTCGACTGCTTGAATAAGGAATTACTAGTAATCGTGAATCACCATCGTCACGGTGAATTATTTCTCAGTTAGGTACTAACCACTCGTCAGGCGCTGAAAGAAGAAGATGCAGTAAGTTTGATGTTTTCTGTGTATGATTATACATAAAGTTGTTGTATAACTACGCAGAAAAGTTTTCGTATGCAAAACTTTGATTGGTGTTAAGTCGAAATAAGGTTCGTGTAATGGAAATTGCACGGGGAGTATAAAAATTAAAAAAAAAAAATAGTATACGTATATAATTATATGTATATATCTTTATAAGGAAAATTGGAAGTCATTTCCAACTGGTTCAAATCCAGGAAAAGATAACAAAAAAAAATTTTTTTAAGGAAGGGTCCGTATGTTGGTTTACGGGTTGAGCTGTAAACTCAATGGCTATAGGCCATCGAAGGTTCGATTCCTTTTCTTCCTAATTAGATATAATTTTCTAATCCTATCTTGATATTTTATTTTTAGTATAATATAATGATAGATTATATATTTTTTTTCATGTATAATATCTTTTTATTAAATGATAATATTACTAACGGATTTAGTGCGGGATTACCTGACATTATATACGTATTAGCTTTACTTTTAGCATATTGTACTATAGCTAGTAAAAATCCTATTGTTTCTGTACTATATTTAATAGCTTTATTTGTAAATATAGCTAGTTTATTAATATTAGTAGGATATAATTTTTTAGGTTTATCTTATATATTAGTTTATGTAGGTGCTATATCTATATTATTCTTATTTATTTTAATGTTAATAAATATTAGAACATCTGAAATAACACATAATACTAGAAAAGATACACCTTTAATTATAGGTGTAGGTGCTAGTTTTATAATGACAATAACTCAAGCATTACCTACAAATCTTACAGAGTTTGCAATTTTTAGTGAAATAGCGAAAACATATGTACAAAGTTCTATAGAAATAGACAACGAATCCGTAAAAATAATGGATTTAAAACAACACATGGGATTTGTAAGTAGTAAAGGTTGAGATAATTCACTTGTAGAAGCTACACATATAGCAGGTATAGGTAATATTATGTATACAAACTATGCTATTTGATTAATAGTAAGTTCTATGATATTATTAACAGGTATGGTAGGAGCCATAGTTATAACAATTAAACAAAAACAATAATACAAGTAGTATTAACTTAAACATAATAAAAAAAAAATGATATATAGATCAAAAAGTAATTTTCAAAATCATCCTTTTCATTTAGTGTCACCTTCACCATGACCATTATTTACTAGTGTTTCATTATTTATATTAACAACAGCCACAGTATTATTTATGCACGGATTCCAAGGATTCGAGTATTTAGTACCTGTTGCTGTGTTTAATGTAATGTACGTAATGGGTTTATGATTTAGAGATGTAATATCAGAAGGTACATATTTAGGTAACCACACAAATGCTGTACAAAAAGGGTTAAATTTAGGAGTAGGTTTATTCATTATTTCTGAAGTTTTCTTTTTCTTAGCTATTTTCTGAGCTTTCTTCCACAGTGCAATTTCACCTAGTGTAGAATTAGGTGCACAATGACCACCATTAGGAATTCAAGCTGTAAATCCTTTTGAGTTACCATTATTAAATACAATATTATTATTATCTTCAGGTGTAACTATTACATACGCTCACCACTCATTAATACAAGGTAATAGAAAAGGAGCTTTATATGGAACAGTTGTAACTATAATATTAGCTTTAGTATTTACATTCTTCCAAGGTGTAGAGTATTCAGTTTCTTCTTTCACAATATCTGATAGTGTTTATGGATCATGTTTTTACTTTGGAACAGGTTTCCACGGTATACACGTTATGGTAGGAACAGCCTTCTTAGCTGTAGGATTATGACGTTTAGCTGCATACCATTTAACAGATCACCACCATCTTGGTTACGAATCAGGAATATTATACTGACACTTTGTTGACGTAGTTTGATTATTCTTATATATTTCTGTTTATTACTGAGGTTATTAGAATTAAAAATAATGTTATAATATAATTTAATTAAATGTTATAGAGACTTTAGTTTAATGGTAAAACATGTGACTTTTAATCATTACCATATGGGTTCAAATCCCATAAGTCTTAAAGGATAAAAAAAAAAATATTAATTAATGACTATAAGTTAATGGTAGACTGCTTATTTACCATATAAGATGTGCTGATTCGAATTCAGCTAGTCATAATTAGTTAAGTTAATATATTTATGGCTATAAGTTAATGGTAGACTGTTTACCTTCCAAGTAAAGTGTGTCGATTCGAATTCGACTAGCCGTATCTTAAATATTCTAGGGTTAGTAACTTAATTGGTAAAGGGTTTTCTTGTCGAGAAAATAGATGCCGGATCGAAGCCGGCCTAACTCGTATTTAGGTTGAAATACTAAAAAAAAAGGAAAAGTTGCTATTGGTAGGGTAAGATATTTGCTAAATATTGTGTTTTTACACGTAGATGTTCGATTCATCTCTTTTCCGAAGAGCATAGTTTAATAGGCAAAACTGTAAGCTTCAACCTTATATTTCTTAGTTCAAATCTAAGTGCTCTTGAGTGAAAAAAATAAAAAAAAAAAAAATATATTGGTTCTTTAACTTAACCGGTAAAGTGTATTCTTGATAAGGATATGTTCAGTGTTCGAGTCA
>Ga0055528_1000363_pt1 | contig 36814 bp, 49 predicted proteins | sample AraplaCol_mMS_r2_2_FD_55006 | JGI IMG/M metagenome (GOLD analysis project Ga0055528, IMG submission 55006) | Arabidopsis root microbial communities from North Carolina, USA - plate scrape MF_Col_mMS_r2 | ecosystem: Host-associated > Plants > Roots > Endosphere | place: USA: North Carolina...
TCGATCTTCTTCGCGAACGCCTGGTCCAGCCCCTTGGCTGGCAAGCCTGCGGCAACGGCCTCTTCGAGAAAGCGGCGGTGCAGCGCAAGCGCATTGCGGCGACGCGCGACGGTGATATTGGGCACTGTTCAAAAACAACAACAAGACAAAAAAAGATTGTCCCGGTTGTTGACGCAGTCGTAAACACTATTTACAGTTGCCCTCAATCGCGGCCCTAAGCCGTACCATTTTTCCAACCCCTAACGGCCGACAGCGGCAATTTTTGACCCAGGACCCATCGTGAACACCGCACTGAACCTCACCAGCATTCGACCCGCATCGGGTCGCTCGCTCGTGCGCGTCTGGGCGTGCGGTGGTTTCGACGGCATGCCGTCGGTCCGATCGAACCAGCACCAGAGCCACGCGTATTCCACGAAAGCCGCAGCCAGCCTGCGTTTTGGAAAACTCGAGGATCAGGTGCTACCGGGTGGAGGTTGCGCATAGGCGCACACCTTCCAAGCTCTCTCATGTGGAGGCCCGGAAACCGCAAGGTTCCGGGCCTTTTGTTTTGGTTTTTCATTTCGGGTGTGCCTTCACCACACCGCCAGAACCCACCGCGTAGACGGTCTGGCGGGATGTGCAGGAACTGATCACTCCTGTGCAGCGACGTCGTACGGGACAGCGCCCAGCGTGCTGTCCGTCGCGTGAGGACACAACCGAAATGGAAAGCGGACCGCCGTTTTCTCGAACGACGACATGACCGAACCCGAGCGGGACGGGGCCATGCAGATGGCCCTCCCGTGGAAACCGGCCGCAAAGATTGGGCGGCGCCGGAACTCGTAACCGGACACTTTTTGTTTTCGACCCGCGTTAGCTCAATGGATCAGAGCACTTGCCTACGAAGCAAGGGGGTGCACGTTCGAGTCGTGCACGTGGGGCCATTTCTTCGCTTTTTTTGTTCGCTGTCACATCACCGAGGAGCAATCGCCATGCGCAAGCGCAATACCCCGATCCGGATGATCGCCGTCCGCCCGGCACAGCCGCGCGAGCGCAGCACGGTGCTGGGCCTGGCCCGCCGCTTCGGCCTCATGGCCGGTCCCCGCTCCCCGAGTTCGTGCGAGCAGGGGCGCGAGTCGCCGCTCGAAGCACTCGATCTCGACCAGCGCGTTCGCGCGGTCGGCGAGTGGTAGCTGGTCACCCGTCTGTTCTTCATCTTCATGGTGCACGTAGCTCAATGGCAGAGCCGCGGGTTGTGGTCCCGCTGACGACGGTTCGATTCCGTTCGTGTACCCCATGGCTTCGTTCCTTCATTCACCAACCCCGCAACCTTCGCCGCGAAAGGAGGCGATTCATGCACCCTCACGTCCTGCAACTCGACATTCAGGGCACGCCGCAAGCCTGGATTTCGCTGGAGCAGGCGGTGTTGCACTACGCGACTGGCTCGGTCGCCTGGGAAGACGGCGACCAGCCGCTGGCCACGCTGCGCGGCGGGTTCAACGTCGCGCGTGGTGTGCAGTCGCGCATCGAGGTGGCACCGATCATCGCGCTGCGCGGTGCGTCGAAGATCAACCTCTTCGACGTGATTCCGAGCGTCACCAAGAGCAAGCTGCTGCGCCGCGACCGCTACACCTGCGCCTACTGTGCAGGCGTCTTCCACGAGCGCGAGCTGCAATGCGAGCACGTGCTGCCCGAATCGCGCGGAGGTCCGTGGACCTGGACCAATCTCGTGAGCGCATGCGCAGCCTGCAACAACCGCAAGGCCGCGCGCACGCCGGAGGAGGCAGGCATGCCGCTGGTGTATCTGCCTTACGTGCCAAGCCGCTACGAGAACTTCCTGCTCGAAGGCCGCAACATCCGTGCGGACGTGCACGAGTGGCTGGCGAAGCGCCTGCCCAAGGGCTCGCGGCTTCAGTAGGGGCTGGATCGTGATCCTGTCCTGCGCCCATGAAAAAAGCCCGCTGTCCTCGGGACGGCGGGCTTTTGCTCGTATGGACGGGGCCGAGTGGTCAGCGCCCGATGCCGAAGAAGCGGTAGGCGACCACGCCGGCTGCTGCCAGGCCGCCCACGATGGCCAGGATCACCTTGGCCGCACGGCCCGAGCCGCGCTTCGAGCGTGGCCAGTGGTCCGGCCCGATCAGGTCGATGGGAACGGTGGGTTTGCCTATGTCGGACGCCTTTTCCATGGGAGGAAATATAGCTCACGCCCGAAGGCGTGGTCCGAGGCCGGGCGCATTCTGTCGCCTCGGTGCATCGTCCTCGAGTCCGGCCGTGGCCGGACAAAAAAATACCCGCATGAGCGGGCCGAACGAGCCTTGGCGGCTTCGAGTTTGCTATCCCTGGGTCTTTCTTGTTCGATGCGTGACAGCAGGTGCAAGATGCCACGTCGGATGGAGGTAGCTTGTAACTCGGAGGCGAGCGGCATGTAGCCGATGGAGTAAACCGTGAAATATTTCCTTATGAACAAAGAAATCATTCTCGAAAGCCTGAAGCGCGCATTGGAGAGCTGGGTTCGCAATGCTTCGGCAGCGCAGCTGTGGCAGGTGCATCAAGAGGGCGGTCTCGGCGCGTCGATCGAGGCGGACGAAGACGTGGTGCAGGTGCGCATCGTCCTCGGAGGCTCACGAGATGCGTTGTCGCCCATCGGCAAGACCGATGGGCGATTGCCGGTCACCGAAGCCTTTCTCGGCAGCGCCGCCTGGGGAGCGCCGCCGGCACAGGGCAGTCCGGAACGAGAGCAGTGGTTCCTGTCGAGCGAACTTGCGCAGACGCATGCGCGCCAGTACCTGGTGGCCGAGGTGAGCGAGCGACACGACCTGCTCGAGCGCTGCGTCGACGAATGGATTGCGCGGCGGGGGAACTGAGCCCGAAGCGGGCTGGTGACCGGCGCAGCCAAACAAAGAAAAAGCCTCCTCACGAAGATCATGAGGAGGCTTGGACGAAAAAATAGCGCGGAGACCGCGCTATTTTTAGTGTTGGTGGTGGGCCCTGAGTGACTCGAACACTCGACCTACGGATTAAGAGTCGTCAGCCTCTAGGCTAGGCTACAGAGGAGAAAATCTAGGCTACTTCTCTAAGGCGTTGATTTTGTTGATGATTCTAGGATTGTTGAGTCGCATTGAGGTGTGTTCAGGATTGCTCTGCCGTAGCCTATACGTAGCCTAAATCCCCATCGCGCGTTAAAGTGGACCCATCAAAACACGGGGTTCACCATGGCTGAGAAGCTCACAAAAACGCTCATAGACGACATGCCGCTTGCCACCGATGGCAAGCAAATCACGGTGATGGATTCCGTAACTCCAGGCTTTGGCATCAGGGTAGGAAGCCAGTCCAAAACCTTCATCGTGGTCAAGCGGATGCCTCATGGCACACCGAAGCGGATCACCCTCGGGAAGTACGGCGCACTCACCCTTGAGGCTGCTCGCAAACTGGCTCAGGACAGCATTGCCAAGCTTGCCCACGGTGTTGATGTCAATACTGAAAAGAAGGCCTTGAAGCTTGAGCAAAAAGCCATTGTTGAAGAAAAGAAGAAAGAAGAATCTGATGACAAGCAGACGCTTCAATGGTTGTTTGATGAATACAAAAAAGAGCACCTCATCAAGATTAATGGTGGGTCTGAAGGCACTCTTGGATCAATGAATGATTGCTACAAAATGATGGGTGCTCGTGAATGCCAAACCCTCATCTACAACGAAAAGAAGAAAACTTGGTCTGAGGGCAATATCGTTAATCTTGATGATTGGCTTGTTCGCCCACTGCGTTCAATCACAACACAAGAAATCCTTGAGCGGTTTCAGGTGATGTCAATTACTCGCCCTCAAAAGTTGATTGGTGGTGTGTTGAAGCCCATGGTGCGTACTCATCAAGTTGCCTATAAGTTCGCACAAAGTGCTTATGAATGGTTCATTCCTCGCAACTATCATCAAACCAACAAAGCGGAGATGCTTGAGAATCCCTTCAAGATTCTGAAGGTGTTCAACATGTGGAAGCCTGTTGGCAAGAAGACACGGATTGTCAACTTTAAAGATGCTGAGATTTTTGGCACTTGGTGGAATGCCATTGAAAGCTATCGTTCTGTTTGCCCTGTCGGTGCTGACTACATTCAATTCTCAATCCTGCAAGCTGGTCGCAGTATTGAAATGGTCAACATGACATGGGACATGGTGAACTTCAAAGAAAAGCATATCGTCTACGAAAAGACCAAGAACGGTGATGACTACACCATGCCCTTGTCAAAGCTTGCTCTTGAAATCTTGGAGCGAAGAAAACGAGGCAACCCGAAAGAAAGCAAGTGGGTTTGGGACTATCCAGATTCTAAGACTGGTCACATCCCCAAGGACACCAAGCATCACTTCCATCAGCTTGAAGAAAGAGGCGCGGTCTATGTCAGCACTCATGACCTGAAGAGAACATGGGCTAGTGCTGTAGCTTCTTTAAACAAGTATGGGGATCGTGATATTGATTACATTCTCAAGCATGCTCGTAGCGATGTCGGAGTCCACTACTTCATTAAGAACGAAGTTCTGCTGACTGAGATTCTTCAAGCCGTTGAAGACATGTTTGTAGGGCTGGCTGCAAAACACAACAAGGCAACAGCTTAAACTTTCAGCCGGTTCACCAAACGATCCACTATCTCCAAGATCATCTCTCGGTCTTGTGCAGATAGTGGGTTTAGTTTCTGGGCAAGTGCTATGGCGTGGTCAGTGCTCCTGTCCGAGCTGATAAGAAGCAAGTCCTGAACAGGGCAACCCAGCGCCTCAGCGACTTCTACAAGCCTTGGAATGCTGGGCATGATCGCGCCCCTCTCCATGCGAGAGATTGCTTCAATTCCAAGGTTGAGGGTAGTCCCCAACTCTTCTTGAGTCATTGGTACAGCTTTCCTGCGGTCGGCAATAGCTTTGCCAACCTTCACTGCCAATGCTGTTTCTCTGTCCTTGTCCATGTGCACCACCTAGACATAGATGGTCGCGTCTCTACCTGATGGGTAGAAGGACGAAACGGGTGGATTGTCTACCTGTTCTGTCCGGTCTGCGTTAGAGTCCAGTTAGCTCGTCCTGGTGGAAGGGCAATCACTTGAAAGACTGATCATGGACAGCAGGATTACTAAAACTGTGAACTCAAGGGTTTTTATTGGACTTCAGCGCACTGCGCGAGACTACCGATAGGAAATCACATGAAGTTCAATAAGTCCGTAAGTGAAGATGGTTCTGTTGAACTGTCGTTTCAGTCCAAGAACATTCCCGGCTCTCCTCTTGGATTGCTTGCAATTGCTATCCCGCTCGGATGTTGGCTTGCTTGGAAGTTACTGCTCTTCATCAATCCAAATATGGAGGGTGGTGGGTTGTTTGCCTTGTTGGTGATATTTAGCGCAGTTCTTGTCGTTGGTGGCTACATCACCCTCAAAAACATCATCTTCGTAAAAAGCCATCACATCAAGGTAAACAAGCCTGAGTTCATCACCATTGATGGTAATTCAATACCCTACAAGCAAATTCAAGGTTTTGGACTTAACAGGAAAAATGAACAAGCAAGAATTTTCGTAAGAAGAGATGGAAAGGAGATAGGATTCACGGGATGGATGAATGAGGATGATGCCGAGAAAGTTTTGGATGCAATCAGGAAATAACATGAAAACCCAAAGCTATGTGAAATCTGGCAAGGTGGTCACCGATCATTTGGGTCCCATCAATGCCACTATGTTTATTGCAACTGGGACATTGCTTCCCATCATGGACTTCATCCGCCCCTACTTTCCATACATCGGCTACGTAGCGGGTGCAGTTGTTCTGTTCTTCGTGGTGCTGTTCATCATGAAGCTGTTTAAGGTGCCACCAAACCGAGTCATTCCTTCAAGCATGGTGTTCTGTGCGGGTGTCTGTGCTGTCGCCTTCTCGGTCGGCGCCGTAGCCTCTAGCAAGCATGCAAGTGATGGTGGATTCATTGCTGCAACATCGCCTGATGCCCGTGCACTCCAATCCAACATGCTGAACCTTGAAAGGCAGACTCAAGCTATCAATGACAAGTTGGCAGACATTCAGGCTGGGAAGTCATCCAATCCTCGTGTGGAGCTTGCCAACATGGGCATCGCATGGGACTACAACAAGTTCTATGATGCTGCAAAGCGGGGTGATGAAGTTGCAGTTGATCTGTTCTTGAAAGGTGGTATGCCAGTCACCGATTCGGCTGGGGAATACTTCTCTTCAATTCCAAAATCAATTGTCAATACGAATTTGCCTAATGCTGGAAGGTTGCTTGAAATCTTTGCCAAGCATGGTGTGGACTTAAACGATCAAAGGCTGGTGTCAAGAACCGGCAAGCCTGAAGCTCTTACGCCGCCCAATCTTTATGCCTATGCGATGAGAGAAAAAAGCCCACTGGCGGAAAAGCTGGCAAGTCTGGGAGTTAGCACGAAAGACTATCCATCGTGGAAGCAAGCCATGGATGTTGAAGACAAGAAGCCAAAAGCCTATTTGTCTGGCATTCTTTAATGAATCTGATCGGGCTGCGCTTCTGACCTTTCTATGGCAATCTTGGTTGTTAGCGAACAGATTGCGAGAAATGAGGCAAAGTCCTTGAAAGTGATTTCGTTTTTTTGTCTTTTGTTGACAAGCAAGAAGATGTGCTGAATGAAAGCTTGCTCGACAGATTGAGGATCGATAAGTATATCAAGTGCCATGTCCTGAGCTGCCGTTTCCATGTCTGATATGTGATTCATAGTGTCCCCTTGTTGTTTTAATGTGAGTATTCAATTTAATATAGCGCATTAGAATTGAATATCAATGCATATATGTTAAAATAAACATAACAGAAGGAGGCGAACAATGTTTGATGAATACTTGGATGTGATATTTGACAGCTTCAGTATTGGAGACTGTCTGGATGCTCTGCAAGATGAAGCCACGGCTGAGGCTGGCTGGAATCGCTATGTTGAGCTGGTGGGTAGCAATGCTGAATCCGACTACTGGAACGAAGGCAGCAATGTGCATGAACAGTGGGACTACAGCGAGTTTTGCAAGCACTGCACCACACTGATGAAGATCAGGATGGAAAGCCTGTCTTTGGATGAGCTGCTCAAGGCTCTGGAGTGCGGTGAGGAAGTGATGGACTATGCTGATGCTCAAACAAAGTCGGTGTTTGATGCTTGGAAGATGCAACAGAGCTTGATGGCTAGCCTGAGCGAGAAGTCTGCCAGTCGGGTTGTGAAAATATGAGCTTTAAAATTCTGGAATACAGAAAAGCCAGCTAGATGCTGGCTTTTTTCATTTGAAGAACTCAATGACTTTGGGATGGTAGCTGTCAAGCTTGCCGTACTCCAATTGCTTGCTTGTTTCGTAGATTGCTCGTTTGCAAAGCTCTCCTAGGTTGATCCCTAGTCCTCTTGCCATGCCTTCAGCTTTCGTGAGTTGCTGAGGTAGAAATGGCAAGAACACAGACTTCACTTGTTTTGGCTCATCCGCTTTCCATTTTGGTCCCTGGTAGCCTTCTAAGTCGTAGATGTAGTAGAGACAGAACAAGCATGCTCTACTATTACCAATCTGGAAATGTCTGGCTATCGCTTGTAGTTTTGCTGGGTTGTAGTCGTCGCTTGATAAAAAGCTGATTTGTCTTACACTGAAATCAATCATGGTGTCTCCCTTATCTGATTATTTTTGATAGAAATTGTTGAGCACGGGCAGACTTAGGGTTGGCAAAGAAATCTTCAGTCTTCGCTTCTTCCACAATCTTTCCATCTGCCATGAACACAACCCTGTGAGCTACCTTCTTGGCAAAGCTCATCTCATGGGTTACGACTACCAATGTCATCTTCTTGTTAGTGGCTAGGTCAGTCATGATGTCCAATATGTCCTGAACGGACTCGGGATCTAGGGCACTGGTGGGCTCGTCAAAGAGCAAGTAGTCAGGCTCTGTCACCAAGGCTCTGGCAATGGCTACACGCTGTTGCTGACCACCTGAGAGTTGCGCTGGGTACTTGTCCGCATGGTCGCGCATGCCTACGGCTGCAAGCTGCACCTTCGCCTTGAGAACGGCGTCTTCACGGTCAGCATGGTGGACATGCACCTGTGGAGCTACAAGGTTTTCCAGCACTGTCATGTTGGCGAACAGGCCGAAATCCTGGAACACCATGCCTACAGTCTTGTGCAGGCTCACTGGCTCCATGTGTCTCGTGTCCATCTTCTCTAGAAAGATGGTGCCGTTGTTGATGCTTTCCAAACCGTTGATGGTCTTGATCAGCGTGGACTTGCCTGAGCCTGAAGGGCCACACACCACTACCACTTCGCCTTCTTTGATGGCTAGATTGATATTGCTGAGAACTTGTACGTCGCCATAGCTCTTGCTTACATTGTTTAATTGAATCATTTTTCTTCCTTTTCTTGTTGTTGTTTTCTCTCGTCACTGCACCATGCAATGTTCTGAATCTTTTTGACCAGTAGGTCTGTCTCACTCTTCGTTAGCTCTAGATTTCTGACCGCTTCCAGAACATCGCTTATTCGTTCGTTGAAAGTGATGTTGTTCCATTCATCCATGACTGTTGCCAATTCATCATGGCTTAGCTTGGATAGAGCAATCGCTAGCTGTGTGGGAGTGCTTTTCATACGGCACCTCTTTGAAGCGTGTTGGCAACTCTTTGAAGCGCTACGCAAACCACAAGGTAGACCGCACTGCCAACCATAATCATTGCTGGCATGTTGCCTTGCATTTCACCAGTCTTGACCATGGAGCCGAAGAAGTCAGTCAGGCCGATGACATAGACAAGTGCTGTGTCCTGGAAAAGAACAATGCCCTGAGTCACTAGAACTGGAAGGCTGTTCTTGATGGCTTGTGGAATCAACACATAGCGGTAGCTCTGCATAGTGGTGAAGCCATTGGATTTGCATGCTGCCATCTGATTTTTAGGAATGGCATTAAATCCTGAGCGAATAATCTCTGCGAAGTAAGCTGCTTCAAACAAGCTGAAGGCAATCAAGGCGCAAGCCATGCGAATGTCACCAGTGATGCCAAATAATGATTTGACGATACCTGGAGCCACCAAGTAGAAGCCAAAGATGATGAGAACTAGGGGGAGTGAGCGGAAAGTGTCTATGTAGAACTTCGCCACCTGGTCAGCTACTGGAACTTTTAATGTTCTGCACATCGCTAGAACTGTTCCAAGTATTAGACCGAAGACCAAAGCAACTGCCGTGATGGTTGCCGTGGTTAAGAATCCGTTGATAATGATTTCCATATTGATGTACCTTGTTGTTATTATTTAAGATAGCAAATATATTGTGAAAAGCAATATCTCTTGAGAAATAAATGGGCAAGAAAAAAGCACCTCGTAAGGTGCTTGTGTGAGTGATTGGTGCTTAAGCAATCTTTGTCTTCTTCTCAATGATGTATGCAAGCCCTTTGACTGAGAAATTGATGATGAGGTAGCCAATCAAGATGCATGCGAAAGCTTCAAAAGGCTTGGCTGTGTAGTCAATGATGGTTTGGGCTTGCTTGGTCAAGTCCATAAGACCAATGGTAGAAATCACTGCACTGTTCTTCACAGTGTTCATCGCTTCGCTGGTCAAGCTGGGAGCAATGTTCCTGAGAGCTTGAGGCACAAGAAACTTGGCATAGGTTTGCACCTGGTTGAAGCCCAGTGCCTTGGCCGCTTGCCCTTGGCTCCTTGGAAGGGCTTGGATGCCTGCTGTAACCTGTGCCGCGATACGGCTGCTCATGTGGATGGCCAGGCTCAAGGTGCCCACTGTGAAGATGAGGGTGTCTGGGTTCATGGTCTTCACTGCCTCTGGGAAGAGGATGACTGGAAGCACGAAGTAGCCCATGAAGACTTGAGCAAGAAATGGCACAGAGCGCACCACTTCAAAGTAGATGTCTGCCAGCTTCTTCTTCAAGCCGGTTGTAGTTCTCAGTGAGCCGATGACTATGCCAAGTGCAAGTGCCAGCATGAAAGCCAGTCCTGAGACTGCCACGGTGTAGCCAGCTCCACTGATGATCCATTCCAGATATGTTTGGTTTTCGCCCGTAGCAACCTTTTCAGACAAAAAATTAAAGTCCATGATATTCCTTTTGTTGTTATCTCAAGATAGCAAATATATTGTGAAAAGCAATATCTCTTAAACAATAAAAAAGCACCCGAAGGTGCTTTTCTGTTTTTGGGTTGGGATTACTTGCCCATCACTGCTTTTCTTTGTTCTGCTGTCCATTTCAAACCTAGTGGAGCAAACCATTTGGTGTACAACTTTTCCAAAGTACCATCAGATTTAACCTTGGCTTCAAACTCTTTGAAGTCTGCTGTGAATTCAGCATCTTGCTTGCCGTACATGATGCCGATTAATTCAGCCTCACCTACTACAACATTGTTCAACACTTTGAACTTGGTAGTTTTCAATTTAGCAATCTCGCCAGCTAACAACACGCTGTTAGTCACCAAACCTACTGCACGGCCTTGCTCAACCAATAAGTAGCCTTGTGGGTAGTCTTTTGCAAGAACGATGGTTGTGCCCCATCCTTTTTCAGCATTCAATTTCTTAAATATTTTTTCGCCGGTAGTTCCTGCCACGACTGCAACAGTTTTGCCTTTGAAGTCTTCCAAAGATTTGATGGAAGTGTCAGTAGATAAGACTGCTGGAACAACTGGATCAGCATCAATAATCATGAAGTTGACTGCTCTAGCTCTTTCTTCTGTGTAGCTTGTAGAGCCTGCTTCTAAGTCAATCACTTTGTTGACAACCAATGGTTGTCTGGTTTGACCGTTCACACCTACCTTGCTCACTGATAAATCAAGGTTGTATTTTTTGTCCAAGAATCTTTTGAACTCTGAAGCCACATCCTGAGAGTAGCCAATGTATCTGCCTTGTGCGTCTGTGTAGCTGTAAGGCACTGATGTTTCTCTAGCGCCGATGTTGATAGTGCCTGTGGACTTCAACTTGTCTATGGTTTCACCAGCAAATGCGGATGCGGATAGGCTGACTGCCAAAGCTAATGCTGATAATTTGAAAATGTTCATAATGTCTCCTTTATGTTGTTATGAATGACTTCAAGATAGCAAAGATATTGTGATTGTCAATATATCTTGCTATTTATTTGACTCATTTTCGATTTCTGCTAATTTAATTGCATTAATCAAGTGAGGCAAACATGGCAACAAAAGGAAAATGGGCGAAGAAAGATAAAGACTACGAACTGAAGGACTATCACAAAGACCTAACTGACAAGATGATATTCAAACTTGAAGATGCTATTAAATGGAATAAGCCATGGGTAACTTGCAGCTTGTTGCCATACAACCCAGTGACTGGAACCAAGTACAAAGGCATCAATCAGTTGGCTCTGATGGCGGCTGAGTTTTCAGATGCTAGATTTTTGACACACAACAACATCAAGGAGTTGTCAGAGAAGCTTGGCAAGCCAATGCATATTAAAAAGGGTGAGAAAGGGATTCCAGTCTTCAAAGCCGTCAATTTCGTTGTGAATGATGGTGAAGAAGAGGTTGGAAGTGGGGATCAAGCTCAACCTGGTGTCACTCGTAGCTTCTGGAAGCAGGTTTATGCGGGCACTGTGTTCAATGCGACCCAGATTGAGGGCATGGAGCCTCTGGTTGCCCATGAGAACAAGGTGGTGGACCACGCCGAGATAGAGGCTCTAACGGCTGCGCTGATGGCTCGCACGAATCTACAAGTCGTCCATGGCGAAGGCGGTGCCTACTACTCGCCAGCTCGTCACATGGTCAACATGCCACCCAAGGAACTTTTCAAGAGCACTGCGGCGTACTACTCAACCCTCCTGCACGAGGAGACTCATGCAACTGGTCCTGCCCTTGGTCGGGATCTCAGTGGCAATTTCGGTTCAGACTCCTATCGCAAGGAGGAACTTGTAGCCGAATTCGGAAGCTATTTTCTTGGAGCTGAACTCGGTGTGCCCTATGACAGCACTGGTCACGACAACCATGCGGCTTACATGCAGTCGTGGCTTGGAATGATGAAGGAAGACAAGAACCTGATCTTCTGGGCAGCTTCAAAGGGAAGCAGGGCAACTGAATATCAGCTTGACCATCTCAAGGAACACAAGCTTGAGCTTGAGATGAAGAAGGATTGGATTTTGGAGAAGGTTGTTGCTCCAGCTCGTGCAGCGGAAATGAAGAAGCAGCCGGTTATGAGCATGTGAAGATTAGATCTTCAGCTTTCTGGCTGGAACTTCAGCCTTTAATGCAAGCTTGACTTCAAGAGATTTCGAGAATTTCTCTTTTTCAATCCCGTCAGTCAGATTGGCGACTTCATTAGAAGTACCTGCCATGGCTTGTATAACTGGCGAGGCATGGGACAGCACAGCATGAAGTTGCCAGTCTTGGGGGTCGCAGTTCTTGACAGCCTCAAGGGCAACTCCTCTGTCATCGCGCAGTTCTTTTGATGCATCTTCAAAGGAAAGTGGGAATGCTTTAACTGCAACCATTACACAGTCTCTGTCTGCTCGTATCGCATCGCTAAAAGCTGGCAGGGAGTCACCGGACTTAGCAAGAAATTCAAGTGCAAACGCTTTGTCATTTTTCAGGCGGTCAGATGCGAACTTGATGCCAGTGTTAGTAAGGTCATTATGTTCAGGTTGTATTGTTTGAAGTAACAGTTGTTGGTGGTCTTTGAGCTGTGCTGGCGCAAATTCAAGAACCTCTGGCTTGCTTTTCATCGCACTAAAAGTGACATCAATATCATCTTTGAACCTATTTGGAAGTGTCTTGTATAACCATGGAGCATAGTGAACAGCTTGAAGAGTCACGTCTTTTTCATTCTTGAGATTGCCTGACAGATGGTTGTAGTTTTCACCACTCATAGTGGAGATTGTGAATAAAGCAATATCTCTGTAAGAGGGGCATTCTGGAGAAACATACTTCATCACTTCTTGGCAATGTTCTCTAGATGGATGCGCCGATTCTTTAATAAATTTATCTTCCTGCTTCTCTGCTTCAGACATTTTTGAAGTAGGGACTTCTAACCTGCCCATGAAGCTCATTTCATTATGGATGGCATAACGCACCATCTTTTCATCCTTGGCATATGGTGTGTTCTCAATCGCTTTGATACCGTGCTTCAGAATCTTCTCTTCCATAGCTTTGTCTTTTCTCTCTGACAGATAGCTCTTGAGGTCGTTGTAGCTCTTCACAAGTAGGTTTTGCTCCTCCATAGGTTGACTGCTTAGTTTTTGTAGTTGTTGTGCGAATCCCATGATGTCTCCTTAAATGCTCATTGTTTGTTGATTTGTTCTGACTGCTGTAGGTGTAGCTGCCTTGAATTTGATTTCTGTGGATTGGGCTGGTGTTTGAGTCCATCCAAGTTGTCTGGATAGATTCTTCTCAAGCCAGCTATCAAGCTGTGATGGTGACTCTGTGAAGAAAATAGTTTTCTTCTTAATGTCGCCTGAAGCATTGGGTACGAATGACTGCACTTGGTAGCCATACTCAATCCAGTCACCGCCTTGCATTTCGTTGTTGACTATCTTGTAGCCATGCTTCTTTAGCTTGGTGTTGAGATGATCTATGTGATCTTCACAGTACAAGTCACTCTTTGGATTCTGTGATAAATAGATGTTGGAAGCGATGTCCTTGGTTTTGCTGGATAGCTTGTCAAGTGCCATGGCGAAGCGTGATTTTGGTTTGTCCATTTTGTTCTCCTTATATTTTTATGGATCTTGTTGGTGCTGACTGTTTGACTGCCATTGAGTTTTGAAGTTTTCGCTCCAGAGTCATGATGTTCAGCACTTTGTGCGGATCATCGGTTTCACATGCTTTTTGAATTCGGTCTGATGCGTACTGAAGAATGGTGTCATCAACTAGGTAAAGCTGAGACTGATCGGCAATAAGCTCTTCTTCGCGCTTGTAGCCTGCATGCACAACTTCAGCATCATCCTGAAATTTCTTAAAGTGCTCTAGCATGTTGGGATCTTTAGAAACGACATTTAGAGCTAGGCCACGGTCATTGAGCAATGGATGGTCTTTAGGAAGTCTGCTGACATTGCTTGGAAGCTTGTCAATAGCATTCCTGCAATATTCATGATCTGAAAACAGACTCTTTCCTGAATAGCCAAACTCATGTGGCCTTTCGTTGATGATGTCGTTCATCAATGTTTTATTTGAGCGGATGGTTTCGTTTGCACTTCTAATGCTCGGCAGTGCTGAGGCAAGCAGACCGATGTCATCTTTGATACTGTCTGGGAAGTGGCTTAAAATGTCGCTTCTCTTCGCTTCAGATGAATAAAGAACTGCTCTGGCAATATCTTTGTCTGCTAGCTTTTCCTTTGAGAGAAACATCACTCTTTTCGGCTCATCGGTGAGATGCTGGATAAGTTGCTCTTTTTCTGTGTGGATTGCAGGAAATTCAGTCATGCTCACATCTCCTTCGTGAGTTTTTTGGCTCTCTTCGCAGCAGGCTTCTTGGTAGCTTGCTCAACAACTTGTGATGGCTCAGGCTTGGCTACTGGCTCTTTGACAGTGCCCAAGTAGAGATCCTTGTCCTTGAGGTCGTGCAACCACTCTGGACCTTGCTGATTGCGAAGCTGTTGGAGTAGTGGGGCATCCGCCTTTGGCACTCCTGGATAGCTCGCCTTCATCCACATGGCACCCAGCTTTTCTTTCCATTCAGCGCCGTGGCCTTCACGAAAAGCCATCAAGGCATCTTTCTGCTCGCGGGTGATGGGTAGGGCTACCTCTTGCTCCACGGTCTGAGCCTGCTTCGGTTTGTAGTCAGCCACTGAAATTCTTCCTCTGTCGTATTGAGTCAGATACTTTTTGGAGCCGATGGGAAGCTTGGCTTTGACCGTTTCCTCACGGTTCATGAACTCTTCTTTGCCGTGCAAGATAGAGTTGGTTTTGATGACCTGGAAGAATCGTTTATCGCCATCCACGCCTTGCTCAAGCACTCCAAAATATTTGCCAGCATGAACGACTTCGCCAACCATCCAGCAAGGCTTGTTTGGTGATGGTGGATGTTTGAACTCAGGTGTTTTGCCGTTGGCTCTGTCAAAGCTCACGATGTAGGTCAAGTCATCCCATTCCTTGGCAATCTCTTTTGTTACTTGCCTGGCTGTCATAATCTTCTGATTTAGATTCATCACCAGCTTGTCACTTCCAAGCTCATTGAACGGAACACTAAAAACTTTGATAGATGGGTTGTCGGTGCGGATCTCTTCAGCGTATGTAATGCCATCTTGATTTCTTCGTGAGAAACCCATGTAGATGTCAAAGCTGTTTTTCGTTTCTATGATGGCCCTTTGGTTCTGGTGATCAACAATCACATTCACTCCGTCTATGTTGCCTTCATTAATTTTTACTGGTTCTCTCATGGCATCTTCCTTGTCTAATTGATTAATACAAATCAAATTAGCAGAAGAAATCATCTAGTCAAATTTAGGCAATAAAAAAGCACCCGAAGGTGCTTGATTTATAGAATTCCCGGTAGGAACACATGTTTGTATGGTGCAGGCTTTGGCTTGTCTTCTGTAATAGTTAGATTGAAGGGCTTGCCTGCTTTCAACAAGTCTTCTTTGACATCACCAAACTCATCAACCACTTGTGCTTCGGCTGGCTTGCTGGTGTCAATCTTCTGTGAAGCAAGTTTGGCAACCTTGCTGAAGTCTGCTGGAGCTGGCGAGGTGCCTAGAAGGTATGTGTATGCCTCTGGACTGGTGAACAGTGCGGCAAGGTAGAGCTTGCTTCTGGAGTCCGTGTAGACCTTGCCATTGAGGGTGTATTTGTAGGTGAATGTGTCAGCGACCTTGAGCTTGTTGGCTTCGCTGGGATCTGCCGCATAGACCTTCAGTGCGGAGAGCATGCCGGTGTACTTCGCTGCACCTCCACCACCGACCTTGTAAGCGTGATACACCAATGCATCTTGCTCGTTCTTCTTCAAGCTGGCGAAGCTCGGGACAAGCTTTCTCATGGGTGCCTCGTACTGCTCCCTCATGAGCATCACGGCTTGGCTACCCTGCTCGGGGGTTATGGAAGCACTGGGAAGACTGGAAGGCTGCTGGATACCGGATAGAGCCACCAGTTGAGCGGCCGGCGCCGAGGCCATGGCTATGGCTCTGGTGAGTTCTGTGTTCTTTGCGGTGGACTGCTGGCCAAGGTTCCAGCCCATGCCAATCGCAGCACCTTTGTTGTCGTAGTAGGCACGGCTTCTGAAGCCTTCCACCTCTGCCACGATGGATGAGAACCAATTGCCCTTGGCTGCTTCTACAAGTGCTGTGGTGCGGGCTACAGACTTGTTTTTTGGGGTGTAGCTGGACACGACCTGGCTAGGTGGTGTCGGTATCGCTGACTGTACCTGGCTAGGTTCAGCACCCACATGGTCAAGCAAGTTGATCGCTGGCTTCGCTGGTGCCTTGAAAGCGATGGTGGGAAGGTCAGGCAGAGCCGTCACAGGCTCAAAGTTCTGTAATGACTTCTTGCCAGCAAAGTAGAAGCCAGCACCTGACAGCACTACAAGTGAAGCTACAAGAATATGAGATTTGGCAATTTTCATGCTTTACCTCCAAATCTTGCTTTTGCTGCTGCTAGCTTGTCTTCATAAGTAATCTTGATTGGCTCAAAGTTTACATCCAATGGGTTGGTCTGAATGATGTCTCTTCTAGGTGCTCCTCCACGAGATAGCATGGCAATCGCATGAAACTTCTTGGTCATGACAATCTGTATGTCCTTTTCTTGAAGGATGTGGATTGGCTGATCTGACAATTGCATGGTTGCATATCTTTCGCCTAGTCCAGCTTTGCCTTCTCCTTGAAGAGTGCCAACTGTGCTGCGCTTGAAGAACTTCTTGATTGCACCCATTGAGAAGTGCTTCATCCATCCGCGATATTGATTGTTCGGATCAAACATTGGGCTAGCCATGTTGAGCTTGTTGCTCAAGCCATAGGAAATCATGCCTGTCTGAATTTGCTCAACCCAAACTCTATCTTTGCCGATTCTTCCTTGGATGTACTCGTAGGTTTGCTCTGAAGACTTGAAGCTTATGATTGAAGCAAATGAGTCAATCATGGCTAGGGTTTTCTCTTTGGTTAGCTCGGCGTAGTAAGAGTCGATATTTTGTGTTGCGAAGACACATGACAAGCCAAGTGAGCGGGCGATAGGAAGCATTGCCAAGTCTGATTGGTCAACGATTCTTTGAACTTCGTCAGCAATAAAGAAAACTTTGGACATGCCAGCTTTCTCCCATCTGTCGCCACGCATCTGAATAGCTTTGAATAGCTTGGCTTTCAAGAACTTGCAAACCATGGCTCCAGCAGTTGGAAAGGTGGCTTCTGGCAAGCAAACACCAATACGTTGGCCCCACAAGATTTTGGTGACATCAATGTCTGAGGTTTCGCTGTCGCACCATTTGCGAAGAGCCTTGTTTTGGAAGAATGGTGCAAACCATGCGGTCACTGAAGTCATGATGTTCTTCAATGTCTCGCCATCATTGTTTTGTATGTCGGCAAAGGACAGTGCTGCATCTGTGAGCAACGTGGCTTCAACGCCAAAATCTTCATGCCCTTTGATGAGAGCGATTAGGTTGTGTTGCTCACCTTCTTTAGGCTTGAGGGCAAGCTGGGTGACTATCTGAAGGAGAGTGCTGAGGTTGTTCTTGGCTAGCCCTTGAGCCACCATGGCTTCCTGGAAGACAGCAGCAATGAAGATGAAATTTCGGGCTGAGTCGGTGAAGAACTTGGAATTGCCCGTTTCGCCACCGGCAGGAGCATTCAAAGACTTGAAGAGGTCTGCGATTCGCTCAGGTGTTAGCCCTTCCAAAATATTCATGTTCGGCACATTCTCATCAATAATGCTGTCCAAATACTTGGCGCAGTCAAGAGCAAGAAAGCCTTTGCCATCCATCATGAAGATGCCGTTGCGGGCTCGTGTATATGCTTTCTCTAAACCTTTGACGATTGGTGTTTTTGTAAATTGCTCCATTGTTGTCTCCTTTAATTTGCGATTGATTTAATTATTGTTCTAAGCTCTGTAGTCTTGCCGGTGCCAGTAGATCCAAAGATTTGCATGTGTGTGCCCATGTCGTCTTCACTCATGGCTACTGGCAAGCCTTGGTCAGGTGCGAAAGAATCCCCATTGAAGCTAAGTGCCCCTGTAGCAGTCCCAAAAATGATGAGTGGAGATTTATCCTGATCGGCGTTCAATGCCTGGATGTGTCTTTCTTCATTCATAACGGCTTTGGGTGCTCTGATGATTGCTCGTGCATTCATCGTTCCTTGATAAGCAAGCTCTGAAGCTCGTGTGCGAACTCTCAAGATGTAGTACGCCAAGGGTGCGAAAGCAGGAACGAGATTCAAGATGTCTTGAATGAAGCTAGTCTTCATGCCGACCATTGCGAGTGGTCCAGCAGCGAAAGGAAGCACTACGGCTGAGCCCAAAGTCACTACTGCGAATAACAGGGTTGTGAAAATCCCGAAGTAGCAGAAGAACCCGATGAAGTAGCCAAGTAGCAGGATGGGAGCCGCGAAGCCAAGTCCTAGCTGTGGAAGCAGCCCAATGAGGACGGCCACAAGGGCATACAAGCCGATGTATAGAGGTAGTGCAGGACTGGCAGAGCCGACACCCACGTCGTCCATGAGAACCTGTCCTGCAACTGGGTAGCCATCAGCATTGAGTTGCCATGTGCCTTCTTTGTCAGCAAGGTCAGCAGGCACGTTTGGGCCGTGTGGAATGTCATGACGGTATGAAACATCGTCAACGAATTTGCTTGCTTCAGCTATTGCGGACTGAAGCGGGAATAAAAGTGATAAAGCTTTGAATTTCATAGTGCCTCCTGTAGTTTTTTGTATTCTTCAGCCAAGGCTCTCTGTCTTTGTTCAAATGTTGCTTGATCTACCTTGCCTTCTGTCGCTTGTTTTTGTAGCTCAGTAAGCTCAGCTACGATTTCTTTGGCTCTTTCTTGAATTTTTTGTTGTTTTTGAGCGGTGCTTGCTTGAGCCTCTTTCGCATCATCAGCTCTGCTTTTACTTCTTAGCTCCGATACGGTTTCCTTGCCTTTGATGATCCCTTGAGTAAGTAGCGAACCACTAAAGAAGATTGCAGCACTTGCAATAGTTGCAGCGATAGCCATGTGCTTGAAAACTCTCATCCTCACTTGGTCAATCAATAGATTTCTTCTCATGACTTTCCAAGTGCCTATTTTTTGGGGATGAAAGTTGCGGGGGTTGATGACAGGTCTTTCATTTGCAAGTGCATAGAACTCTTCTGCACTGCAATCCAAACCAAATCCTCTAGGGTCGCCATAAACTACTTTTCCAATAAGAATGAGTAGTCGTGAACGTATTGATATTTTCATACTTCGTTTCCTTTGTGTTGTGCATTTATATTTATCAGATATATTGCAAAAAGCAATAACTTTGCTAGTATTAATTCAAAATCAAGGAAAACAAATGAATGAATTATTAGAAAAGCTACCCAAAACCCCGTTGTATGAGAACTTCACTAAGTATCTAAACTCATTGAAGAGTGAAGATAGTGAAGCCATCCTTGGCTATGTGCTCAATTCCAAGATCCCCGGCAATCCAGTTCTTGAAGAGCTGTTCATGCGTGAGCAGTCAGCCGTGTTTCAACTGCTGGTGCACAACGAGGCGTATGGAGCCTTCAGGGAAGATGTAGATGCTTGGATTGCGGGGCTGGAGCCTCGCTTCCAAGGGGCGGCTGAAGAGTTCTTCAACGGCTTGACTGACTTCGTGGGGGATGCGGCCGCAATACTGAAGAAATCCGGGGAGCAGGTATCCCATGACCTGGTGCAAGCTCAAGCCACACTGGTGACTGAGACTGGCAAGGTGATACAGGCGGGTGCAGTCCAGCTCAAGGCGGCGCTGGATGCTCATGCTCAGGAGAAGATGGCTGAGATTCAGGCTCTAGCCGAGAGCGAGAGGAAGAACCTTGAGGCTGAGAGAAAGCGAGTGGCGAAGGTGCTGGTGGACAGGTTTGATGAAACCATTGCTCCTCACATCAAGAAGTCGTTCCTGGCCAGCACTGACGAATTCAGGTTCAAACGGATTGCTTACCGTGTAGGAGAGTTTTTTGTAGCGATCTCCATCTTCCAAGGACTGAAGATATTTTTCTTTTGAAAAAAAGCACCTCAGGGGTGCTTTTATATTTTCAGCTTCATTGATTGTTGCCTAGTCTCAGGTTTAGGCTTCATCTGAGTATCAAGCTTGTCCAACAAGATTTCTGCATTTCTAGCCTTGATGACTTCATCGCATTTCTGCTTCATGTCGTGAAGTGTGAATCGTGGCTTGTCTGTGGGCACGTCTGCCTTGATGAGAAACTCTTTATCAATGTCGGTGGTGCTACCAACTACTCCACCTTGAGAGATGGATTTGGTAAGTGCCTCTTTCAGAATTTTTGGGTAGTCATCACCATAGGTTGCAGTAGTGCCAAGTATTGGAATTGCTTTCATTCCAAATTTTGTGGCTCCGTACATTGCGAACTCAACATCTGCTCTGTACTTTGGGTTGTCAGCAAGCTGCTCATATTTTTCAAAGTCATCCATTACATGCTCCTGCTTAGAGTAGGCTTTTTAGTGATGCCATTCTTCTCTCTCATCGCAAGCATCTTTTCAGCAAAAGATGGAAGTTGAGGAGCTTTAAAATTCTGGGTTTCTAATTTCTCAACCTTGTTGAAGCTGTCAGTTTCAACCGCCTTGGATTTCACAAGGATATGAGTGTTTGGGGCAATGCCTTGCTGCTCAGCTTTGTACTCTCTGAAAGCTTTGTGAGCATCCTTCTCAAGCTGTTCAATAGCACGTGGAGCAAGTGAATCTTTTCTTGAGTGAGCCACATCGTATTTGGCTTCTTGAAGCTTGAAGTAGGACGACTCAAAAGCATGCTGATGTTTGAGAGTATCGCGCTGCTCCCAATCGGCTTTTAACATCTCATCTTTGTGAGTGTTGAGCATATTTCTGTATGCCAAGTCATTGGCAGTTTGAACACGCCATTGAGCATTGGAGTCCTGCAAATCAGCATGTTTTTCTCTGTACTGAAAAGTGCTCATTCCAGAGTGGATGCCAAAAGCTTGTGCAGTTTCTTGATTCTTCGTGTTGTTGAAGAAGTCTCGGGCTTTGCGTGGGTCTTTGTGAATTTCAAAGTTCATTTCTTGGACCATGGCATTCACGGTCAAGGATGGGTGAAGCTCAGTCTTTTGAACATGTGACTGCGCTTCTTTCTTCTTCAACTCGGCTCTTAGAAAATCTCCAAAATCTTGTGCTTGCATTCTTTCTTGCTGTGTCATATTGGTCCTTATGTTGTTCTAATAGTTGTAGCAAAAAAGAAGTGATTGTCAATGTTTGGTCACTTCATCCAATCCATCGCGCTTCATTCGCCAAGCATCTTCAGATTTCTTCTTGGAAGTGGTCACATTTCGTTTGGCTTCAGTAAAGATATCAGCCGCATGTGAGATGGACTTTGCCAAGCTGCCTCCTAAAGCTTCCATCGCAATGTCTTTCATCAATGCGCCTTGCATGCCCTCATCTTCAGTGGGCAGGTTGTAGAGCGGTGCTCGTTCAGCTCTTTTGTTTGAGGCTTCCATGGCATCCAGCTCTTCAGGTGAGAAGTCATCCTCTGTCATGTCGCTGGCGGCGTCCTGGATGATGTCGTCTTCATCTATGTAGGCATCGCCGTACTTGTAGGTTGGTTTGACGGGCTCAGGAGCTTTCTCCTCGGGCTTCTTGCCACCACCAGTAGCCTGTAGCTCCACCTTCAAGGTGTCCACCGTGTATGGCCGTGGCTTGTAGCCCTTGCCACTCATCCATGCAGGCGCTTCAGGGACATAGTTCTCTGGGTAGTCAGTGACGATGGGGGTTGTGAGGATGTAGGCATTCGCCACGTTGCCGGGGATGTACAGAAAGTGGATTTCCGCATTGGCGCCGGTGCCACGTGGACCAAGCATGGAGTTCAACTCATCTGGAGTCATCACAAGCTCGCCGTCATGCTGCTGGAAGTTGCGGCTGGTGGACTTGCCGTTCTCCTGCTGTGTTTCAGAGATGTGGGTTTTCATGATGGTCTTCTTGCCAAGGGCATTTGAGATCAGCTCTGCTGACTCGCCTTGGTTCGTTCCCACAATGAACGTGTTGCCAGTGTTGGCCTGCAAGAACCTCAGGAAGTTGTCCCCGTAAATTTCCTTGAGCTGACTCAAGTCCTGGCATGACAAGTAAATCGTGACCCCCTTGGATGCAAACATCTCAAGTCCTGGCCCGATAAATTCTTTAAGATTGCCAAGTGACTGGAATTCATCGCAAAAGACATGAAGATTACGAACAGGTAACAGCTTCGTTTTGTCTTCAGGAAAATACTTGTCATTGATAAGTGTTGTCATGTAGAGAAGCACGCCACGAATAACACCTTCAAGCTGGCTCTTAAACCTGCCTGACGGTTTCAGCATGAAAATCTTCTTGGCTGGGTTCTCATCAAGCAACCATTCACGAATTGAGAATCTCTCTCTTGATTCGTAGCCATCCCAGATTTCAGCGTACTGCATGATGGGGAGAATGTTAGCTGCATGCTGGCTGAGATAGGCCTTGTCAACATGGAATAGCTGAGCTGGCTCAACCCAGTCTCTGCATGCTTCAACTTGCTTTGCAAATGGCTCGGATAGCTTGGCTTTGAGATCAACCCACTTCCAATTTTTATTGCTCCTTGTCAGTGCCTTGATGTGTGCGAAAAGAATGCTGGATGTGCAGATGTTGTAAGGGATTTCAACCGTTTCATCCTTGCCATTGTTGTCAATGACTGCTGTTTGTGGGAATGCTTTTGCAAGATACCAGTACAGCCAAAACTCTTTCCTGAGAAGTGCTGCACTCATCTGGTGGATTGCTACCTTGTAATCATAGCCGTCCCAAATTCTTGCCACATCATTCATGAACAAGCATGATGATGAAACTGTGCCCATGATGGACCCTAGCGGGCCTTCGCCCATGCTCATGGTCTGATTCATCTCAGGATAGTATTTCTGCATGATTGGAATCAACTCAGATACAGGCAAGTCTTTGAAATAGGCGAAGTTGTTGTAGCCCCAGTCTGTGCCAGCTTCAGCAATTAAAAACGCACCTATGCCAGTGACAATGCCACGGCCTGATGTGCCCCAGAATGGATCTTTCTCTGAGACTTGAACAAGTCCAGCAGCAAATTGAGCCATGTCCTGTTTGAGTAGCAAGTCATGTGATATGTCATGAGGCACTGCAAACTTTTCGTCTGTGGCAACTTGGACAAAGTATTTCTTCTTGAAGAGTCTTGAATACTCGCCCTTTGGGGTATCAATGATCATCAGCTTGTACTGAAGTCCAGCACAAATCTTGTTGTAAATCTGGATGACATGCATCTTGTTGAAGACGCCCTTACCTCTGCGTGAGCCTCCCAAAATGACATAGTGGGTGCGGCGCTGCGCATCGGGGTAGTTGATGACCTTGACCTTGCCGGTGTATGTGGCTGGCACATTCGCCCTGTAGCCCTTGCTGGTGGCTAGCACCAGTCCACGAGGTGGCTCTTTGCCATCCTTGCCCACTGGGCCAATCTGCTTGTCAAACACGTCCTTGAGGTCGTCAAAGGCTTCCTGCCCTGTAAGGAGCTTCTTGCCTCGGATCTGCCTTTCCATGTGCACTGGCACCAGTCCCAAGATTGCAAGCTTGTAGCTCGCATAGATACCAGCGGCCAGGCACAGCACATAGCGAATGCCAAGCCCTGCAAGCTGTCCATGCTCAGCCAGCCATTGCCACTGCGCTCCATAGAGCCTGTAGGTCGCTCCTTGAGTCATGGGTAGCAGCTTCCCAAGGAATAGGAGGAGCATGGCTTTCATGTGGAACCACACAGATAGCCCGTTGGATGGCACCTGAAGAATGGGGATGAACCACAGCACGAAGAAGGCTAGGCACATACCAAAAAGGAACCCGAAGGTTCCTAGAAATATTGCTCGGCTCACATAAATGAGTGGTCTCGTGCCGTCATACATTGTTGTGTTAAACGGCGACACATAGATTGGCTTCTTATCCATGCTCAATCCTTGCCGAATAACATTGATTTGTAGTGAGCTTTAAAGTAAGTCCATCTGTCGGTATCTGCAAGAGAATTGACTTCTTCCTTTGCTTCTTCGCATCCGGTGTTCGCCAAGTCCTCTTCAATCTTTAGCATGCTGGCATCGTTGTACTGTTGAGACTCCTTTGGATCTGTAACTGACAAGATGTCGTACTTGCTTTGAGGATGAAAAAGTAGGTTGTACTCTTTCAAGTAAGCTGTTTCCTTGATTCTGAATTCGTTGGTTGGATCAATGCATTTAACTTTCACGATGTCGGCTTTTTCGGCTTGAATTCGTCTGTTCTCCATTTCTGCTGCACCTTGTACTTTGGCTAAATAAAAGTCCATAAACCCAAGTGTGCTAAATAAAAGTGCTCCTGCGATTGCTGTAAATGCGATAACTTGTTTTTCTCTTTTTTCCATCGCTCTCTCCTTAAAATAATGAAATGATGTTGTTTGTTGTTGTGACTAATCCGATCATGAAGAACATTCCCACACACATTGGTGCGAAGAAGTTCTTAAAGTCGTAGAATTTTTCTTCTGCAACCCTTGCCATGTAGTCCGCTTTGATTTGTAGCAACTCATAGTTGCTTGGCTCTACATAGCCACTCATGATGACTGGTGCAACATAAGAGTCTCTTTCCTCGTTGCTGCTCATGTAGTCTTCATATTCTTGAATTGGGTCTGTGTTCATAATGTTCTCCGAATCTTGTTGTTCTTGCTTTTAAATTAGCAGATATATTGTGATTTGCAATACCTTTGCATAAATAATTTAGGCAACAAAAAAGCACCCTTAGGTGCTTGAATGTAGAAATCTAAAATTTTAAAGCTCGTCTACAAGATCGGTTATGAAGGGGTCGGGTTCGGGGACACCTTCTAAAGAAGGGGCGTTCTCCTGCGGAGACTCTTCCTCTTCAGGCTGATTCTTGTCGCATATCCAGATACCACCTGGATCATCAGTTGAATGAGTGATTGTGAAAAATGGATGGCAGTAGCATCTCACATCAGTTGTAGTTGCATACCAAGTAGCATGAGGACAGATTGCACATATCAAATTATCGGATGGAGCGTGAACTTTCTTGGACAGATTCTCTATGACAAAGCTTCTATGCTTAATTTTTAATAGCTTATCTTTAGCCGCATCAGGTAAATCAGGATGCGGGACAAACCCAGTCCATTCCTTAATCTCCATATTTGCAATCTTATCAATCGTTGTTCTTTTATTCATGGCTAGTTCTTTCTTGTTGTAGTTATTCAATCTAGCAAATATATTGTGAAAAGCAATACCTTTACAACGTCTGGCTCAAACCTTTCTTCTTGCCAAACTCTCTTTTCTTGGCTGGCTTGTTCAAGTTGTTTAAATCTGGTGTGAAGACAGGTTTCTTCACAGTAGCCTTCATCTGAGGAAGCTCGCTGATGTGCTTGATGTCGTTGATTGACTTCGTGGCAGCTTCAGGAGGGCGTGTGAAAGCATCACGGGCCTTCTGTGCCATCACTACCGCCTTGCGGACAAGCTCCTTGGCTTGAGCTGCTGCCTTGGTGCTCAAAGTGACCTGTACCTGGTCAACCTGGTGGACTGGCTTAGGAGGTCCCACGGACTCAGGGGCAACCTGCTTGGTGTAGCCGCGCTCCTCACGGATTCGCTTGTAGGTGTTATGGGCTTTGCCGTCTGCAAGCTCGTACTCCCATGTGGTGCGCTTGTAGTTGGTCTTTGACATGCTCTCCGCGATGGACTTGAAGTCGTCCAGCACAGATGACGCTCTACGGCCCTTGGCGGGATCTGGGTTCTCGTAGTGGGTGTCCAGCCATGCACGAGTCTCCATGAAGCTTTTAAGTGTCTCTGGGGGTATCTCAAGTCCTTTCTTCTTGGCTGTGATGGTGGCAACCTTGAGCATCATGGCTGTGGGTGGCTTGCCCTGCATTTTTGAAGCAAGGGTTTCAACCATATCTTCAGACAGGTACATCTTCAGGTTGCCACGATGGCGCGAACAGGCCACATAAGCAGAATGCAAGCTGTTTAGGTTCTTGCTGACCCAGTAATACGCATTTTCTTTGGTCTGGCCTTGGCTCTTGTGCACTGTCACAGCATAGGCATGCTTGATGCTGTGCTCTTTGTTCAGATTCAAATGGTGCTTGGTGCCGTCATCCATTTCTATCTGGATAGCATGAGCTTTGCCATTCAAGAATCTGCTGATGGACAGCACCTTGCCAGTTTCGGAGTTGGCTAATTTCTTTTGCTCAACATTGTCACTCTTCTGGTTCTTCGTGAAGATGAGGCGATCACCAACAGAGAACTGTCTGTCAATCCCATCCTTTCCACGTAAAGTAATTTCATCTTCGGGAAGTTGCTTGAGCTTCTTAAGTTCCTTGCGAACTTCACTGTTTATCCTTTCCAAATCATCATTGGTTGCTGCGATGATGAGCTTATCTCTAGCAGGTGTCTTGTCGCTCACATAGTCATTGACAATCTGTGCAAGTCTTCCTTGCTCGGTCTTCTTGATGACTACCTTGCCATTGGCATATAGCTTGTCTAGAGCATCATTTGCACGGCCTGAGGCAAAGTCTTCCACCATTTCACGCTGCCAGTGATCTCTTTGGCGATTGATGTCTTTGACAGGAGTAGACACGAATCTTTCAGTCATCACTCCAAAGCCTGCTGGAAGTCCAACACTTTGAAGTTGCTCTTTCTCGCCCACAAGAATGATTTTTCCGCCAACATTGTTGATGGCTTTGTTCAACTTGTACAAGCTCTCCAAGTCCATCATTCCAGCTTCATCAATAACAAGTATGGTCTTCTTGTTGAACTTGACCTTGCCAGCCTCTAGGCGCTTGATGAGATCTGTGCTGTTGAATGCCTGACTGGACTTCATGCCAGTTGACTCAGCCAAGGATTTGGTGGCTGTGGAGCTGATGGAAGTACCGTAAAGGTTGTAGCCTTCTTCCTCATACTTCTTAACCACCACTTTGATAAGTGTGGATTTTCCAGCACCTGCACGACCTTTGATTGAACTGATTGAGCCCGGTGCAGTCATACACATGATCATGGATTCTTTTTGACCCATTGAAAATTGCATAGGCTTGCCCGGTTTTGACAAAGCTCTTTCTTCAGCCAAGATGGCTTCTAGAACAGTGTTCTTGGCAAGAATGAAGCCTCGCTCATCTTTGCGCTGTTCGTGAGACTCCACGTTGTACTTGTCCATCATTAAAATTGCGCTCGTAGTGAAGACAACATCACGGCCAAAACGAATCTGCTTTTGCTTTCTCTCTTCTGCGTTAGTGAGTGTTTCATCCAAGAAGCCTTGGAAATATTCGGTTTGATTCTTGTCAAGCGACTGATGGCACTGAGTGGAGAAAACATACTCCGCATATCTTTCGGCGGCATCAGGTGGACAGATATTGATGAGCTGCTTGAGGACATGGCTCTTGAGCTGGTCTTCGGTGAAGTAGTTTTCCTTATGCTTGCGCACGTAATTGGCAACCATCAACTCTGGATCTGGTAGCTCCACCTTTGGGTCGTAGACCTGGTTGAAGTCCTGGTGCTGAGCGAATGACTTGGCAGTGAAGCCATGCTTCGCATACTGCTGTGCCCAGTGCGCCTTGAGTTCGCTAGGGGACATCTCTGTCTTCGCATCACGGGTTTCTTTGCGTGCGATCTCCAGTGCTGAGAAGCTCTTGACACCATGCTTCTTCATTTCAGCATCCATCTCTTTGGCTCGTGCCCCTAAGTCATCACGAAGAGATTGAGGAATGAACTTGTCTTCAACGTCCCATGAGGCAATGTTTTTCTCATGATCTTGAAGAAATGGGTTGTCTCTGTCCTCATCTAGATAGACAGGCTGGAAGGTCAACCCAAGTTCTTTCTTGAGATAGGGCATGAGTTCACGCTGAAGCAATGCTGTGTACTTGTCTTTGTTTTGGATAATTAGGTCATTGCACATGGAAAGCAACTTTTCGCCTTCATCGTCCAAAGCCACATTCATCAAGTCAAAGTGCCAGTGCTTGTAGGCTTCTGGGCCTTTGCCTTCAGTTCCACGGTTCTCTGTATGGTGGTAGACCACTGCTAGAAGCTTTGACACATAGTTAAGCTCAGCGCCGTCTGCTGCAATCCGCACATAGGCATCACGTTCCATCTCAGGCATGATGATTTCTGAGAAGATGCGGTTCACTTCCGATGTGACTTTCATTTCCACTTCAGGATCTGCAAGCTCCAATGCTGTCAGCACGTTTGAAGTATTGCGGCCTAAACCAAAAACAAACTCAGTGCCTATGCGGCGGTCTTTCTCAGCCTCTTCAACAAGGTAGTCACCATTAGGGCCGATTGGAGTAGCAGTCTTGTTGAACTTGACCATCAGCCCTCTAGGTGTCTCAACTGCGAATCTTTGCAGGCTCTGTGCTTCATTAACTTTGGGCAGATATTTCGCTGGACAGTAGCCGTTTGACATATCTCTCCAAAGTTCAAGTGTCATGAACTCGTCTGCAATTCCAAGTGACTTTGCAAGTCCTCCAGCAATCAATGGGGCATAGGGCATTGATTTCACAATGTCCTTGTATTTAGGATTGTTAGGATCTGGATTGGGGTCGTCGGGAAACCTTTGCTTGATTTCGTTTAGAAGACCTTTCATGTTGTAGACGATCTGAGGTTCGTGATATTCGCCATTGACCATTTTCATAAAGTCAATGCACATCATGATTTGCATCCTCCAAGCTCTGACTTGAATTCAATCAACTTCTCTATGCGGTTTAGAGTTGCCAAGGTTGATGTGAAAGCTTCTGCCTTCTTGAGATACTCCACAATCATTTCATAGCGCTTCTCAGGCATGAAGGCAATGCCACAGTCTTCTGAAACTATTACTCTGCCGTATAGAAGAAGTTCAGTGTGATAGTGGTTGAGTGGGTAGGAAGGATCAGTTTCTGGCAATGGCTTTTGACGTCTCACAATGGCAATTTGAAGTCCATCCGCTTCAAGTGACTTATTTGCCTTCTTTAGAAATAAATCAATCGTTGCTTCTTTGAGTTGGTTGTTGACCTTTAGCCTGGCTGAAAGCCCTGTCATTTCCTCTGCTATGGCATAGCTGGACATATAGAGAGTGTTGAGTTCGGCTTTTACAGCCTTGATGATGTCTTGGTTCATATCTTTGTCTTTCTTGTTGTTGTATGTTCTTTGGGTGTTAGCTCAGCTTCAAGCTTTAGACTAATTTCATTGCCACCGATTAGATAGAGTGGTATCCATCCGCATTTCTTGGCAAGTGGTACGTTTCTGTAATATTGCCCGCTTGGCTTGTCGTTTATCACAAGGTTGTTCTTCTTTGCATAAGCCATAGTTGTGTAGCCCATAGATTTCCATGCGAGTTTGTTCATGTTTGGAAGATCAGGGTTGTATGTGTGGTGTGTAGGCTTGCTCATTTCATCTTCTCCTGAAGAATGAAATAGAGCTGCTGGACTTGCTGAGTAAGAGCTTCAACCTGATTGGCAAGATTGCGCTGTTCAACTGGGATTTGACCTATTTCCATGTAGGTCTTCAAAGCGATTCTGTGAGCCTTGGAGCGGCCAGTTTTGGGATGAAGCTTGTGATCCAGCATGATTTGCTGAATTGCTTTTTCATCTTCTGCGAAGATTTTTACGCCATCCATCTTGAGGTGCTGTTTCATGCTTCACCTCAGACGAATCTCATGGCGATGAGCCAGATTGCTAAAACTGAGACAAGGCTGAAGGCTGCTTGCCAGTAGTAGTTGCTTTTCTGTAGTCGGTTGATTTCAACTGTTGCAAGCTCTAGTGCATGAGCCTTGACTTGTGCAGCAACAAAGAATTGCTCCGTGTTGCGGTCATCAAGAAGTGCTGTGTTGGCTTCAAGTGCCTGAGCGAAGGTTAGTTTCTTCGCTTCCATTTAAACACCTGCTCTTGAAGAGCCATATCTTCTAATGATTGCATCTGCCTCTTTGCAGACTTTGGCATAGTCCACTGAAGAGAAAATTGTTTCTTCAATGTCAGCGCCCATGATTCTTTGGACGAAGTTGCCTTTGCCACTAACTTTGACCAATGAGTAAATTGGTCTGGTTTCTGTTGAGAAGGTATAAAGTCTGTGGTTGGACAGTTTCAAAATCTTGTTGTAATCGCTTGCTGTTCTCATGCTTAACTCCTGTTGTTGTATCTTTAGTTAAGCAGAATATTTTAATAAATCAAGGTTTAACCTTTCTTTTTTGATTAATGGCTAGTTTCTCCTCTGAAAATGAGGTTAAAAGCAAAATAATACATTTTAATGTGTTAGGTGCTTAGGAAATTCGAAACGGCGAAGACGACACGAATATAGACAATCGAGACAACATGTGAAAGATAGAGAACTGTTGTGAAATTAAGTGATTGAAAGAGAATAATTGAGGCATTCTGAAATAAATAGAGGCTCAAAATTTGACTATCTCAACATCTTGCGCTAAATGTATGTAGATAGACAGGAGGCTACATGAATAACAAGAAATCATTGCTTGAATTAACTGAGGATGCGATTCAAAAGGAGGAGGAAACTTCTGCCTTTAGTTCTGTTCCTGGTTCAATCGCTCAAGCTGTAAGAGACAATCTGGATGTCTGGGAGCAACGACTTTTTCCGTTGTTGAAGATTCAGAGAAAGCCTGCTTATGCATTTTTGGCGAAGTTGTTCGCTGAGGCTGGCTATGAGAATGTGACTCCAGATCATTTGGCGACATGCATCTGGCGTGAGAGGAAGTTGAGGAGCAAGCATGCAAAATCTGACTGAACGAACTCTTCAATCAATCTCTGTGCTTGAAGCTGATCCAGAAATCAGGAACATGCTCAAGCTGGTGGATCAGCACTTTGACTTGTGGACTGAGCGACTTTTTCCGTTGCTTCAAAGCAAGCGCATTGCTTGTTATCCGTATGTGGTGAAGCTGCTGCATGAATCAGGGCATACGGTTGCTACGGTTGAGCTGGTGCGCAAATACATCTCCGTCATCCGTGCACGCCGTGGCATTCCTGCGAAGCCTTTCAAGGCTCCTATAGGCGTTACTCCTACCGTTACTTTTACTAGGCCAGCTCGAGAAGTCCGAGCTGATCCGGCTGTCCGTGTGCAAGCTGCGCCAGTAGCTCAAGCTGAGGCTGTGCCTGGTGTGGTGCCGGTGGAAGTCACTGACTGGCATGCGGAGTTCAAACGGCTGGACTCTGAAGAGCGATCTGCTCCTTGGAACGGCTCCGACCAATGGATGTGGAACTGGCTCACTGAGAAAGCTCGTATCCGTGGCTTGCACCTATTCAGGAATGCCCCTGATGTTGAAGAGATGTTGACGATGACTCAGAAGAGTTGCTACACCCACTTGCTTACGAAGTATTCAAGATTCCACAAATGAAAAAGCCAGCAAATTGCTGGCTTCTTTGTTTGCTGTGCATCATTTCTTTTTGGATGGTGCTTCATCTTTGTAATGTAGTGGCTCTACGTTCTTGCCCCTTGCAATGGTTGTAGTGTCAATCTTCAACCCCTTTTCCATCTCGGTTCTGTCATCAATGATTTCCAAGCCAAGTGCTGATGCAAACTGGCTATCTGTCTCTCTTGTTAACTGATGCATTAAAGCAAGGTTCATGGGTGTTGCCCCTTTCTTGGTCAAGAACTCTCTTAACTTCTCCTTCTTGACAATCTGTGCGAAGTTTGGAGTGAAGATTGTTTTGAGAGTAACGACTGTGGCTGAGCCATCTTCATACTGTGCATTGGCACTTTCGTTTTTGCTGAAAGCTTCATGGACTTCCCCCTGATTCTTCATCGCACCTTCAGCTAACACATAGACTTTACGTGTAGGTGCAGCGACTCCACTTAACAAGCTTCCAAGTCTGTTGATGGATAGCATGGACTTATCTGAGATGACTGGAAGAACAAAGTAAGGGATTGCTCCAAACATCATGAATGTCTGAACGAAAGCCTGCATATTTTTGAAGACTTTGTATAACTCGTCCAAGCTACTTGCTGGAAAGTCCACAATGATGTGCTCCACATCATCGCCTAAGATGTTGATTAACGCCTCGTGATCGTCTCGGATGTTGAAGTATTGAACTTCATCCCCGTAGGTGTCAATCAACTCTGTATGGTCTTTATCGCAAAGATAGGTCTTGTGCTTTAAACCTCTGCGCATGAGCATCTCTTTGATGTACTTTGCAGTTGTGGATTTTGTTGAGCTACCCTCATTGCTGATAGTCATATAAACGTGTTTCATAGTTTTTCCTTTTTGTTATGATGTTATTCAAGATAGCAAATATATTGTGAAAAGCAATATCTCTTGACTGATTATTTGCAGTTGCTACCATGCTGGCCATGAGCACTAACGAAGACTTTGATGACCGTGATTACGATGAGCCATCTAAGTACAGAGATTTTGAAAAGATTGAGCCAAGTGAGCTTTTCACTGCTCTTGGCAAATTGGTCTTTTTGGAGTCTGATCCATTCCTTCGGATGCAGGCGTTCAATCTGGGCATGACTGACCAGTTCATCATGCAGATGGAATACAAGGTTCTTCAGGAACTATGGGCGGAAGAGCGGACGCCTGAGCTGGCGCACTTTCTCAATGCCCAATCTCAGATGTGGATCTTGTCAGCCTATGAGCTGCTGAGGACTTGGAGGGAGTCCATCAAGGACATATTGAACCTGCACAGGAATGGAGGATTGCCAAACAAAATCGCTTCACTGAAAGCTCAGGAGCTGGCTGACTCAAACATCGGTGTGGTTTCCCGTGTTGAGCAACTGGAAGAGGTTGTTGCTAATCCTCAACTCGTGGATGTGATGAAGGCTCATCTGGACCACACCTACATGAGCTTCACGATGCTGGAGTTCCTACGGGTCAACCTTGCGAAGAACACCACACGCAAGAAGCCGAATCTCATCCCTATGCTTCCCCATGGCCGCATCAACAAGGAATGTGGATCACTGGACTTTCAACTTGCCGTTGGCATCAATATCCTCGGTGAGATGAATCGTAGGGATGTAGCTGACAGCATTCGTGGGCTTGACCTATCGGCTCCAGTGCCAAGTGATGAAGACCAGAAATCTTTTGAGGCGTGGATAAGAGGGCCAGGACAGCTCCCTTCGTTTTAGAGTGTCAGAACTCAATGTTCTTGCATTTATGAGCTTCGTCATCTGTGAACTTGGTCATTAGAAAGCCAAAGTCATTCTTATTGAGGTAGGTGAGATCAAGCTTCCAGTCGTGTGAGCTTCTTTGTTTGACTACAGACTTGGCGTGAGCAACGAGACTTTCCGCGTGAGCGGCATCTACCTGGTTGACCTGGCAAAGGTGTGCCATGGCAGCATCTCCGTAGCCTTGGCGTGTGGCCAGTCCCAAGTGCTTGACCTTGTGGCACATAGGACAGATGGACTGCATGCCCATGAGCTTCTGAGTGTGAGTAGCCTCATCAAACTCCCATAGCTCGTGACACTCAACGGGCCACTTGAAACCTTGGCTCTGCCCTGAGGCATTGCAGATTTGGCATCTGTAGTTGTTCCTGGCCTTCTTGTGAACGACTGAGCAAACCTTCTTCCATTGGTCTGCTGAGACTCTTGAACGGACATTGCATCCGTGCATCGTGAACGGGACAAGCTCAATGCCTAGCTTGTGATCATGCTTTCCCCCCAATAGCTTTTTGAGCCATCCTATTATTCTTCTTATCATTGCTCTTCCCCATGTTGTATATATCAACATAGAGAATTAAAAGCATTTGTAAATATTCAGGCGTAAAAAAAGCACCATGTAGGTGCTTGATTGGTTTGTGGTTGAGTTTCATGTGAAGAGCCTGATAACCCATTCAAAGATGATGACTGCTACCTTGCACATGCCAACAATGCTGAGAGCTGTGAATAGCATGACAATGATTGGCTTGAATCCGAAGTCGTTCATATCAATGACCTCGCTATTCCTGAGATGATGTTTATGAATCCGATGAATGCGAAGGCTGAGCCGACAAGCAACACCGACTTTGGAGTGACTTCATAAAGGTTGTTCATAAGTTTCTCCAAGGTTGAGCTGCGATTGCTTTCTTGATGGTCGTCAAGTTGGCGATTTCTCGGGCAAAGTTGTTGCGGTCTTCCTTTGCTCCATTCTTGGAAGCTTCTTGAAGTCTGATGAAAGTTGCTTGAATTCTTGTGATGACTTCAAAATCAGGTGCAAGTGGGCTTGCGAAGATTTCAGCTTTTAGTTGTGATAGTGATTTTTCCATTTTTTGTCTCCTTGTTGTTATGCTGTTTGAAGTGTTCTGATGAAAAGCTGATTCAACATTGAGCATCTTTCAGCAGTCGCTTCTTCTTCCTTGTTCATTTCTTCAAAGTAGTCCAATTCAGCTTGAGAGATGACTTCGCTTGAAGATACTGCGAAACCACAAAGTCTTTTAAAACGCTCTTGGTTGTTTCTGAAGATGGTGTAGTTCAATTGGTCTTTCCAGTCGCCTACAGATTTCAACTCTTTGTTAATTTCAGTGATTTGTGCTGGAGTGAAGATAAATCCTTGTGTGCTCATGATGGTTCCTTTTTGTTGTTCTTATACTTATATATTAGCAAACCATTTTAAAAATTCAATAGACAGAGTATAACTATCAGATAAGCGGTCATTTTAAAAAACAAGTGGATTGATGGCGGTGGCTCATGCACTTGTGAAAGGCGCTCTTTAGAGCTGGAGAGGGGTGACCTGGCTGGGTTTCGCTTCTTCTTAAGAAGAGTCTTTCCCTGATAGGGCATGGACTTCGTATGGACGTAAAAAAAGCACCCGTAGGTGCTTCATCTTCATATGCTGTAAAGAGTTGGATCATCTTCAAGAGCCCTTATTACTCTGATGCTTGCATGTCTCAATGGCGACCATGAGCTTGCTCCACGTACATCTAGCTTGAATGGATTTGATCTTCTCCATTGTTCGGAGTATGTACGCTTGTATTTTGACTCTTGCTCTTTTGCCCAAAGCCTCATGACTGATGTCACGAACTCCACGTCATCTTTAAGTTTGTGGCTTGCATACTGGAGATCCTCAAGGTCCCCTTGTAGCGCCAACATGACTAATGACTTGTCGGATAAAAACTCTTCGGAGTTAACATTGTGGATGTTGCCTCCATGCATCCTTAGGGCAGTAACTACATCTTCTCTTTTAGAGTAGTCCCACTTGTCATTTCTGAATGGAATTGCTCCTGAGCTGCCCGAATTGGCATGACTGTCCGAGCAATGCTCTTCTGCTTCTCGTAAACTTTTGAATGGCTTGGATTCACTGATTGATTCGTATATCAATCTGTCATTGCCTTGTATTTTGTATGTCCATGTTCCATCTTCTGCTTGATAGTATGTGTCTTCGTAGCCAGTACTCATGATCATCTCCTTACTTGCTCATAACTCGTTCAATCGCTGTGTAGATTGGCTCTTTTGCTTTTACCATGACATTGCGAACACCTTTGTTTGTGCTCATGTCAAACTGCATCTTTAACCAGTTGCCTGAGAAGTTTTGAATAGTGCCAGCATGAATGATGATGTCGTATCTTCTTTCTAGTCTTGTAATATATGAGTTGTTCATGATTTATCCTTCTTGTTATATATTCATATTAGCAAATCATTTTAAATAATCAATAGACAAGAATGATATTTAAGATAAGCGGTTGACTAATGGGTTAGATGTCTTTGCGGTAGCTCGTGCCCCATCGGGGAAAGGTGCTCTTTAGAGCGGAAAAAGCGGAACCAAGCAGGCATAAAAAAAGCACCCGTAGGTGCTTGGCTTGTCTTCATGAACCCTATTTAGTCGGCTCGTAGAAGATGGCATCCAACATTGATGCTCGTGCTTGCCATGCTTGAAGGTCCTTGCCAGCCTTAGGCGGTGGTGATTTCCACCATGGGGAGTCCATGAGCCGCACGACCACCTCATCCCAGTAGCGGTCATAGTCCAGCTTGTCAGCGCGGCGAATTTCTACATCGTCGGCAAGCTTCCTGAGGTTGGCTCCATCCACGCACAGGAACTGGTCTGGTCGCTTCATGCTGAGCAGCCTGGTGGCGGTGCCCAGTCCATCCCGGCCGTTTGGAAAAGCTGTGAGGTACTCGGTGATGAAGGCTTGGTACTGGTCCTTGGTCACGGTGCCCGTAGGCGGGATGAAGTCCAAGGCTTGCGAGAAGGCTGGCTCTGATGAGTTCATGAGCTTGTAAAAGACCCCAGCTCCTACCATGGAGCCAAACCACTCGGAATGCTTCAGGGACTTGCTCCTGAGGCCGGCAATGCCTAGGCGGGTGTCTATCGGAATGTCGTTGAACGTGGGGTGACTGGTGAATGACTTGCGCACCTGTGCCAGCAGATCCAGACGGTCATCAAAGCCGTGGGTTTTGTCCTTGTGGATCTCGGCCAGGAAGGTTGGCCAATCCATCCCCATGACCTTGGATTGCATGGCTGACTTGGTGGGTGGCGTGCTGCCGTACTGATCCACGAGTTTGAGCAGCTCGGGCTGTTTCGCAGTCCAGATGTTGCGGTATCGCTGAGCCTCAGCCTGGTCAACCCTCTTGGCAGCGGTCCAGTAGCCGTCTATGACCTTCAGTAGCTCATCCTTGAGGCTCGGGCTGTCCTCGTGGGTGATGAGGGTGGACACCTCCGCATTGGTGTTCAGCGCTCCCTTGGTGAGGTTGGCACTTCCGATCACTGCTTCAAAGCCTTTGTCATCCCAAAACACGTAGACCTTCGGATGGAAGACACCCGTGGGCTGGAGCATGAATTTGACGGTGGCTGAGTCCGTGAAGCTGTCCAGCACGTCAGGGTGCGTTTGGTAGAAGTGGGTGCCGATCACTGCTTTGGTGATCTTGTGCTTGTTCGCCAGTAGCTGTGTGAAGGCATCAGTT
>Ga0055528_1000404_pt1 | contig 35025 bp, 32 predicted proteins | sample AraplaCol_mMS_r2_2_FD_55006 | JGI IMG/M metagenome (GOLD analysis project Ga0055528, IMG submission 55006) | Arabidopsis root microbial communities from North Carolina, USA - plate scrape MF_Col_mMS_r2 | ecosystem: Host-associated > Plants > Roots > Endosphere | place: USA: North Carolina...
GATTTCGGGAATTCTCGTTGCGTGACGGGAGGAAAACAGGGCAGCCGCAGGAGCCTCAACATAGTGGCCCGAAGGGGAGGCGGGATCGACTGCCCCCGCCCGTCGCGCACCATTTTGCCGGCCACACCGCAGCCCGGAGCCAAGCTCCTCCGTAAACGCAGATGAAACCGGGTCCGACATAGGTTGAGACGAAACGAGGGGATCGGAAAGTGGCGAAATCAAATGTGNTTCCGTTTAGAAAGCCGCCGAAGGCCGGAGGCGGTCGCGACCGGCAGCGCGCGGGTGGAGGACTGCTGAGATCTGGNCGGAACAGATGGCGTAAACGCTCGACGGCAGTTCTATGCACCGTGATCATTGCTGTTGGGGGTTGGCTTGCCTATGGCGGCGCCGACGTTCTNCCCGATCTCGCCACTTTGNCCAAGAAACCGANGACGGATTCATTGTCGACCGCATTTTCGATNTGCGACGGAAGCCATCGAGCGAACTGCGTCGTCGACGGCGACACATTCTGGTTCAACGGCGAGAAAATCCGCATCGCCGACATCGATACGCCTGAACTCAGCCCGCCCCGGTGCGAGGCGGAACGGATAAAGGGTGAGGCGGCAAAATCCCGCCTGCTGACGCTGCTCAACGCTGNAAAATTCTCGCTAGCGGCCGGGTTCCGTGACGAAGACAAATATGGACGCAAACTGCGAACCGTATTTCGTGCAGGCAATTCGCTGGGCNATGCCTTGATCAAGGAAGGGCTTGCCCGATCATGGGATGGTGCCCGACACGGCTGGTGCCAGGGCGGGTGACAGCCATCATCACCTTCCCTGCACGGGAGAGGGATAGGGGTTTGGGGAAAGGGAGGAGGGAACCGTCTCCCTTTCTCCCTGGGAGGAAGTTTGAAGGAGGGGCATTGCCCTTCCTTCATGGGGTGAGATCGAGAGGGGCGGCAGAGCCCCCCTTTCATAGCCGCTCCGCTCGGTCGATCCGGCTGGAGGGGCTCATGTGAATAGGCAAAGACCAGAGGCGACAAGCCGCCTCTGGTCTCGACCTCAGTCGCTCGGATCGAAAGGCTCTTTGTCCTCAAGGCCGNTGTGCCATCGTTTGTCGGACCACCGCGACGGGAGGTAGATCTCATCACCGCCGAAGTGCGCAATGATGATCTCGCTGGCCTCGTGGAACAAACCGAAATCGACCTTGTTGTCGACTGCCCAAAGCAGCGCTGCAGACAGAAACTCCCGCGAGATATCGGCGGGAAGATGCACTTCCGCATCNAAATTTCGGCGCAGNCGTTCAAGCCAATCCGGCTGTTGATCCGGCCGCTTCTGATCTTCTTCCACCACACGAGCGAATTGATGCTTTGTCATCAGAGTCTCCTTTTCGTTTTCTGACGAAAGGTGTCGGCACCGTAGTCCGTGAGGGGTCAGGGACCGCGGAACGCGGCCGCCCTGCGGCGAGCGGAGGAACCGATTTTCTCTGTGCCGCTTGCGGCGTTGGGAAAATTGGNGGGGCCGCGATGTCCTTGACGCCGGAACGGCGGGTGCAAAATGGGACGTNAGAGAGAGATAGAACCGCGTCCTGAAGGGACGCGACCGCTTGCCATCTCCGATGGCGACGGGAGGCTCCGGCTGTCTCCGGACAATGAGATTTCGCAGAGGCATGCTTCTTGCTGCGAGAGGATCGTAACCCGGCGGGGCGGAGACCGCGTGCGGGCTCCGGTCGCGGTGCGACCACAGCCGTGCGCCATCGGCGCCTCGCCCAAGCCCCATTCTTCACGAAAATGAATCGGTCGCATCTGTAGGATTCACATATGTCGTTGGACGTAGCGGCGCCGTGTGACGATCATGCCGGCATGATTTCGCAACCATACCAGCTCTATGTCGAACGAACGGATCCAGCCAAGAACATGGCGCGGTATTATGCCATGGAGATCGAGCAGACGATGTTCGGAGAGGCCTGCCTGACCCGGCGATGGGGACGGATCGGCAAGCGTGGACAGGAAAAGCAGCATGTGTTCGAACGGGAGGAGGAAGCGGTTCGCTTGTTCCTTGAGCTGTTGAAGCAAAAACGTGGTCGCGGCTATCGGCCAAAAACAACCTGCCGATATTCGCCGAGCTGACGATGATTGTGTTCCGCGTTCCAGCTGGTAGAGGAGGGGCCGCTGAAGCGGCCCNCGGCGTGTTATTCGCGCCGGTTCCAGTCGGTCTCGAACGACGCCTCGATCTCGACGAAGAACGGAATCTTGATGGCCAGTTTCAGGCCGAGTTTCCCCTTGCGGAAGTAGTGACAGATCACCTTGCCGAGGGTGCGGAGCCGACGGCCGGTGGCGGTGAGGAACTGAGCGAGCTGTTGCACGGTATTTTCTCCTTTCNAAATGCGGATATCGCGGGGATAGGCCGCATGGCGGACAAGGAGGGACGCACCTGAAAGGACGAAACGAGAGTGAAGGACCTGCCGGCGCCAAGAATTTGGCACGCGAGGAGCCGCAATACGGCGGGGAAAATTCTGGCGCCGGCAGGTTGCGGGCGACGGACGGGATGCANCATCCCCGATGTCGATGACGGTAGATCGAAAGGAGAGTCGCAGCGGATCGCCCCTCTCGGGATCCTGGATGCCGCGGTCCCCCAATGCTGGTGGTATGCCGCCCTCAGAAGGGCGGCTCGGCGTCGATGGAACCATCCTGTTCGCCAAGCATCATGATCAGCTCGGCCTGGGCGATTTCGAGCTCGGCTTCGATCTCGCGACGCTCGGCGGGCTCGATGCAAGCGTTCAGCTCGGCGCGCAGTTCTTCGATTTGTTGTTCGATCATCGTCATCTCCTTGATGTTTGAGAAAGATGACGCCCGCCGGCGTGGCGGTGGGTCAGGGTCAAGGATCGCGCATGCGACCGCCAGCGGCGGTGAGTGGGGGAGCCGAAATGCGCCGGCATTTTGGGGGAACCGCTCGTCCTTGAGGCTGTCCCGGCTCCACGGCACGATAGGCCCGATATGAGCAGACCCCCACNTCTCCGTATGGCACCCTAAAAGTCGGCCGCGGGCTCGACGCCCGTTGCCGGCTTTCTTAAAGCGGCCAGTTGGCCCCGCCTCGGTGGCGGGGCCTTGTTGGGATCTCAATCCCGATTGGGGCGGGACCAGATCANCTGGTAGCCGTCCTCGCCTTCGACCTCGGAGAGCGTTGCGTAGATCGGGGCGGGGAAGCTCGGGTCGTCCAGCTTGACCGAGAGATAGTCGCGGTCGCTCTCGCCGGAGCGCTTCTGCCAAGCCGCACCCAGCTCGACATTGCCGGCGTAGATGCGGAAGTGCGGGCCCTTGTCGGAGGGGCTGTCGACGCGGGCGATGCGGGCCTTGACGTTGAGTGCGAGGGTGCGGATCGAGCCGGTGAAGCCGTTTTCGTTTGCGGTGAAAGTGCCGATGGTAGCCATTGTCTGTTCCTTTCGGTTGTTTCGGGCCGCGCCCTTCGCGGCCTCGATGGCTGTCGCAAGGATCGGGGACGATCGGACCGCACCTGGAAGGCCGTAATGAAATGGAGGGCGGTCGGGAGAAACTTTGTTGTCGCGCGAGGAATGCGAACGCAGTTCGCTGGGGAAGAAANTTGCGGACGGCCGTTGCGGGAGAACGATCGAGGCGAAGCCGGTCTCCGATCAGACATGCCTCATCGAGCCCGCGGAGGGCGTGGCCTATGACAGCGGTGGAAGGAACTTGGTCATGGCCCTCGCCGTGCGTTGCCCCGGCAGAACAGCCCGGCCGCGAAGCCGTTCCCCAGGTCTCTAAAGCATAGCGTCGGCTTNGGATGCGACAAACTCGGCCGTCCGGGCAGTTGTCTCCTCTCATCAACGCAATATTGTCGGGCCGCGATTNGTCGCCTGGAGGATCTATGCGTCAGCAGACAAAGCCGTTTACCGTCGAAATCAAGCAGTCCCGAAAGCTGAAAGCCAACGATCGGAAACCATCGATCTGGGGGAGGCTGGACCTCACGTCCGATGAGCACGCGCTCGCGGAGAGAGCGCCGAAAGAGCTGTCGGCCGTTGTGGGTGACAACGACCGACCTTGACGTCTCTTACGCGGCCGCTCTCTCGTCGGCCTGAATGGGCTGGAGACCGTGCAGGAAGCTGACAGCGCGCTGGGCATGCGCCGCGGCTTGGAAGATGGCCCGCTTGTCGTCAGATAGAACCTTCAGCCACGAGTCCAGATAAGACGCATGGTCCAGCCGTGGCTCCAGCTCCGGTGCGATCCCGAGATCGGCGCATAGGAAGCAACTCCCGAGCTCCGCAATCAACTCTTCGCGAGCCCGCTCGGTCTTGTCCTTCGCATAGCGGCTAAGATCGCGATCGACGCGATCGGGGCGCGCAGTCCAATGGCAACTTTCGTGACTGAGCGTGGCCACGTAGGACGCCGCGTCTCGGAATGTCTCGAACGGCGGCATCTGGATGTGATCCGTGACCGGAGAGTAATAAGCCTGCGAGCCGCCATGCCGAATGACGGCGGCCGTGTTCCTGAAAAAGTGATCTGCGTGCTCGACGCGCTCGACAGGATCGAGCACCTGTGTCGGTCGGTGATGGTAGTGTTCGGGCAGCCTGTCGATCTGTTCGATGTTGAAGACCGTGTAAGCCTTCAGAAACGGGATCTCCCGGTCGACTTCTTCACCATCGCCGTCCGCCTCGGACTTGGTGAAGCGGCCGGCGAAGACGACCGTCGAACCGGTCTCGCCCTTGCGCACCGCCGCTCCCAGTTCGAGCGCCTGCTTGAACGTCATCCACGTGGGTGACGTGAAGCCGCGCGCCATTCCCTCCGACCATAACAGAAGAATGTTCATGCCCGAATAGGGCTGACCGTTGTGGCGCAGCGGCCGGGTAATCCGGCCATCCGTGTTGGCCGCGTGCCAGGGTTTCATCCAGGGTTTTACGCCCTTTTCGAGATCGGCAACAATTCTATCCGTGATCCGCGCATAGATGTCGGCGCGTTCGCCTTCGGCTTTCCTGCTCATGTCGTGATCCTCCGTTTGGAGGCCGCCCCGATCGCGGCCCCGTCGCGGAGGTCCGAAGGCAGGAGCGATCAGGTGGTCGGCCGCACCGGAACGGCCGGAACGGAGTGAAGGACGGCAAAGCCGTTGTGGCAGACCGGCGGCTCCTGCAGGACCGCCGACAAGGACGAGGCCGCGTGGCGGGCAGGGCTCTTGTTTTTCCTTCCGTTGACATGGAAAAGGCCGGTCCCAAAGGAACCGGCCCAAGGATCAGTGAGAGGGAGATGGCGGAGCCGAAGCTCCGCCGGAAGCGCCTCAACCGAGAGCCGCCATCTGTGCCTCGGCCGCCTTGCGGTCGAGCGACTGGCCTGGATTGTCGACCGGGCGGTCGAAAGGCTTCCAGGCTTCGCCGATGACGTGGCGATAGGCTGCGACTGCGCCCTCGGCGGCCATCCGCAGCGCGTGGGACTGTATGCCCATGTCGGCAGCGAATTCGCGTTTGCGCTGGGCGGCGCTGTCGTAACCCACCGGGCCATNGAGATCCTCGTCGCGGGGATCGTTTGCCGATTTGGCGGTCGCGTCTCGGGCTTCGGAGACTGCTCGACTGTAGAACNGGCCGGCGCCGTGCGCCGAGCCGACATACGCACCGACGATACGCTGGAGATGGATCTGCATCGCCTTCTCACCNAGACCGTCCGAGAGGCTGTCGGCGGTCTCAATGATCAGGCGCTCGTGGAGTTCACGGATGCCATCGCTGTCGACTACAGCGGTTCCGAAACTCTCAGCGATCAGCATTGCCTGCGCAGTGTCCGGGCATGTGAGCCTGACCATTTCGAGGGTGGTACCCTTGCGGAGCGGCACGACGCGGGCGGCAGGTCGANTGGTTGCGGGCTTGGCCATGGGATCTTCCTTTCGTGGTTTCACCGAAGCGGCNNCGGCCCCTGCCGGTCTGCCCTTCGATGCGGTCGACAGGAACCGGCTAAGGACGGGCGCTTTCACAGGTCCGGGACGGCCGGGCGAGCGAAACGGGTTTGCGGACAAGCGGGGTAAAGCCCTGCGAAGGACGCGAACCCGTTTTGCGAGGGAGGCTGCACCGGCCGCTTCGCGGCGCGCCAGCGGCCTTTAAACGACCGGCCGCCGGTTCAGACCGCAGCGAAAACGAAGGGCAGACCGGCGGGGGCGGGCTATGGCTCCGAACCCCCGGAGGAGAGAACCTCTTGCGAGCGACAGCCCGCATCCCTTCCTCCAGCTCGGACCGGCCGCCACGAAAGCCCCCATACGGTCGGACTCACGCCGCCGCACGCCCTGCGACGGTCCCCATGGCGTCGAGCAGTTCATCCGAACAGTCTGCCGGTGAAGTGCCCGGAGCTCGCGGCTGTGCTCGGCCTGTTCGAACATCCGTCCTTGAAATTCCGTCTCATCCGCAACGGCGCCATGATGCGAGTAGAAGTCGTCGCGCTTAAGCTCGGAAAGCGGCCGTGACACGCGCCAGGCGCTGATAGAGCCGATTGGGGCGAGGTCGTAAATCAAAGACGCGGACATGCGTATTCTCCTGTTTTGAGGTGAGGAAACAAAGCCGCCGCCGGTGATGGCCGGCGGCGGTATCGATCAGTACGGAGTTGTGGGGCAGGGTTACTCGGCCGCAATTCCGTAAGCGGTATCGGGATCCTCAGTGCCGGTGTCAGCGTCGGCTTCATCCAGCTCTTCGAGCTCGGTGTCGGCTGCGTTGCCTCCGACCTCGCCTTCCGGATCATGGGGTTTGTCGACCAATTCGGCTTCGATCGAGGGATCAGACTCACCGTCGGCACCGTCCTCGATGCCGCCCATCGGCCCGTCGGCGGGTGCATCGTCGTCATCGCCCCCATGCTCNNTGTTCTTGGCCAACCATTCGCNCATCTTCACGTCATCGGGTGCGAAGAGGCCAGACGGATGCACGAAACNCTCTTCCTTGAAGTGCTCGACAAGGGCAGCCCGGGTGTCCCTGACGCGCGGGCGGGGAGCGACACTCCTACCGCCGCAGGACGCTTCCAGTGCCGGACGCGATAGGCACGCGAGGAATTGCTCCGTGCCCATGTTCGGAAGATAGGTGTCGGCGCCTATGGCATCGCCGGCGATCCGGGCGACAATGCCGCTGTCCGTGCGGTTGGTCCGCGCCGACAGTGCGTCGATCAGGGTCGACCTGGCCACGACACGAAGCGTATCTGTATCGAACTGCAGCTTGCCGCTTTCACCGATCAGNCGGACGGCGTGCCGGGCGAAACGCTTGGAGCCGTAGAGATGGTTGGAGGTTTCGGAGCCGGAATCGACCGAGACGTTCTGCCCGGCGAATGCGAGGACGAGCAGCGCCAAGAGGGTATCGTCTTCGATCGGCGCTCGTGCCAGTGCCTCGTGCAGAGCGTCTGTGCGGAAATCGCCGATCATGTCGAGGCCGTTTCGGGTCACGTCGGGACGGGTCTTCCCTGCAACGTCGATGGCCTCGTTCGTGTCCTCGCCGCCGGGCGCGGTCGGATCGCCCTTTCGCTTCGCCTTCTTGATCTCCGGCAACCGGAAATGGGCGGACTGCACCTTGCCCTCACGATCGAGATACATGGCGGTGCAATCGCCTTTGCCGGGCTTGCCGTAGATACGCTCCGCCTTCGGCGGCAATTGGGGTTGGCCCCAATTGTTGAGCTCGACGATGGANCCCTCCTTGGGAAGATTGCTACTCATCCATTCCTGCTGCGCACCGAGGAATGCTTCGACGTTGGTGGTGTAGCGGTTATCCTCGTCNGCCGGTCCGAACAGGTCTTCTGCCCACTCGATGCCGTAGGCCCGGCGGAGATCATCGCCGAAACTCGCATCGCGCGCGAACATGCGGGTCTTGGTGAGGCCGTTGGCGATCGCCCACCAGGATGCTGTCTCACCCTTCTTCGGCTTGTGTGCCTTCCAGACTTCCTTCTGCTCGTCGAGTGACGCTGCGGAAATCGGGCGAAGCTGCTGCTCGCTCGGCATGTCGCCCTTGGCCATGTGATCTAGCATCGCAGGCAGCACATTGGCGAGCAGACGAAGCTTGCGGATCTGTCTGACCGGCAGGGCCAGCGCAATCGCAATAGCTTCCTCGGTCCAGCCGAGAGCAACGAGGCGCTCGATGCCGCGCCATTGATCGACGGGGTTGAGCGGTTCGCGCGCGANGTTTTCGATCATCGAACGCATCGCGCCATTATCGTTGGCCGCCTCGACGACGATAACATCGATTTCCTCGATGCCGGCGGCGATGGCCATGCGGGTGCGCCGGTGACCGGCTTCGATGACATAGCCGTTGCCGCCGGCTTCGGCGAAAATGACGGGCGGCTGGATGACGCCGACGGCCTTGATGGTCGCAAGCAGCAGCGCGTCGGCCTGGGGCGTCGACTGCGACTGGCGCGTATTGTCGGGATTGTCCTTCAGCGCACGCGGATCGACCTTCATGAGTTGCATGGGAGTGTTCCTTTCCGGGGATGCGGACGCGGCCTNCTGCCGGTCCTTCCTGTCTTCATTTTTTCCTGAAGACATCTCCCGGAGCGCAAAGNGGCCTGACCGGCGCAACTGCGGGCGAGCTGCCCTGCCGCGAAGGACAAGCGGGGCTAACAGCCTTGCGAAGTACGAGTGGCCGGGCTGCGTAGGCCGCGGTTGAGCGCCAGCGGCGACGGGAGGACCGATCTGCGACCGGTTTTTCTTTCACCCTCTTTCCTGTTTTTTCAGACGGGCGATCCCATGCGAAGGTCAGAATTCGGGTTGAGCGGGAACAAAAAAATGGGCCGTCGGAAGAACCGAGGCCCATGAAGTGTGAAGGTTATTTAACCTCCAGAGGGGAACAGCCGTTGCGGCGGCACTGGGAGGAGACCGCCATGTGCATCAGCTGTGTGCACTATGATGATATTTTGATCAGATGGAAAACATTTATTGTGCAATGCACCTATGCACATGCTGCACTGCTTCCAAAATCAGGCTGACTCCCTGGCAGAGGCCCCTGCCTCGCGCGCCTCGGCCGCGAGTTCCGCCTCAACCTCCCGGAGCTGGCGACGCTTTTCGGCCAGCTCACTCGCGAAGGTAAAATCGCCACCCTGACGGGACTGGTAGGAAGCAAGACGCCGGCGCGCTTCCTCCAGCCGCTGGCGATAGCGTTCCCGCTCCCCGTCGAAATCATCCAGCGCATGCTCGAGGCGGAAGACGGCGCCGATCGGCGTCACCGTGACGGCGAGATCGATCTCGTAGTCCGCGCCCGTGCGCTGAAGCATGGTGGTGTAGCGATAACCGTCAGACTTGCCGAAGCGCTCGCCATCGTAGACGAGATCGAAGCCACCAATGGAGGCGACGACGATCTCGCTCTCCTGTTGAAGCTGGACGAGGGTGAGGATTTCCTTCATCAGCGCGCGGCCGGCTTCCTTTCGCTCGTCGTATGAAACGCCTGTGACGGTCATCGTAAAGGCATCTCCCGCAGTCGGAACCAGCCGCGCGATGTCCTTGCCGATCTCGCCGATCCGCCGGAGCGATACCTCGATGTCGCGTTCGGCGTCCCGGACCTGGCGGCGCACCGCGAACAGGTCGTCATCATGGGCGGCGCGCAGCCGTTCGAGCCGAGCGATATCGGCTTCGAGCCCGGCCTTCTGCATCAGGCGCTCGTCGCCCGAGGCAATCGCCTTGGCCATGGCAAACTGGTTGGCCTGGCCCTCCCCAAGGTCGTCCAACCTGCGGATCGAGNTGTCGCCGGAAAGGGCGGCGGCGATGAAGCGAGCCTTGCGCTCGTTGTTCTGCCACATCGCAGCATCAAGTGACCCTCGCGTGGCGTAGGCGAAGACGTCGACGACATCGTGCTGATTGCCCTGGCGTACGATCCTGCCCTCGCGCTGCTCGATCTGCGATGGGAGCCACGGCACGTCGAGGTGATGCAGCGCCTTCAACCTGAGCTGGGCGTTGACGCCAGTGCCCATGGTCTCAGACGAGCCGATCAGGAAGCGAACCTTGCCCGAACGGACGTCACCGAACAGTCGCTGCTTGGCCTCGGTCTTCTTGAAGTCCTGCATAAAGGCGATTTCCGACGCGGGCACGCCTAGGCGGATCAGTTCGTCACGAATCCAGCGGTAAGCGGAGAAGCCGCGCGTCTTCTCGACATTGATGGTGCCGAGATCGGAGAAGATCATCTGCGCCGCGCCTGGAAGTTCATAGGGCTTGCCGTCCGGACGAAGATAGGTGTTTTCGCTCGTTTCCGTCCAGATGCGAAAGGCGTTCTCGATGAGGAGATTGAGCTTGTTGTCCGGCTCGTCGTCGTTTGCCGGAATGACCAGGCGCAGGTCGATCGCCGCGTGTCGGCCGTCGGTGATGACGGACAGCAGGATATCGTCGCCGGGCTGCGCTGGCCCCTCTCGCATCTCAATCGCCTTGATGCGGCTGTCGAGGATCTGCTGATAGAGTTTGAAGGCCGGCGTCGGTTGCGCCGTCAGGATCTGCCGCCGTCCGGTCGAGACGTCCGGAACCTTGACATATTGCTTCAGGTCCTCCGGCATCACGACGTCGGCGAACGAGCGGAACATCGCGATCAGCTCCGGCACGTTGACGAAGCTCGCGAACCGGCTCACCGGCTTGNATTTGCCCGACGGCTGGATTTCGAGTTCGGTCGTCGTGTCGCCGAAGGTCGAGGCCCAGGCGTCGAATTCGTGAAGCCCGCGTTCGCGCAGCGCCTCGTGGCCGAGCAGGCGCTGGATCGAGAACATCTCACCGAGAGTGTTGGTGATTGGCGTGCCGGAGGCCAGCACGAGCGCGCGGCCGGGATTCTTGGTCTCGATATAGCGGGACTTGATATAAAGGTCCCAGGCCCGCTGCGATCCGTTCGGGTCGATGCCTTTCAGTGTCGACATATTGGTCGCAAAAGAGAGTTTGCGGAATTCCTGCGCCTCGTCGACAATGATCTGATCGACGCCAATTTCCGAGATCGTGAGAAAGTCGTCCTTGCGGGTTGAGAGCGCTTCCAACCGCTCTTGCAAGCCTTCCTTCAGGCGCTCGAGCCGCTTGCGCGACACCCGATCCTCGCTGTCCACCTTGGTCAAAAGCTCCTCGTAGAGCTCCAACTCTTCTTGGATCATGTGGCTTTCGAACGCCGACGGCACGGCGATGAACCTGAAGGCCGAATGGGTGATGATAACAGCATCCCAGTTGGCCGTGGCGGCTCGCGACAGGAAACGTGCCCGCTTGTCTTTGGTGAAGTTGGTTTCGTCGGCGACGAGGATACGAGCGTTCGGATACAGCGCCAGGAACTCGCGCGCCGCCTGTGCGAGGCAATGGCTTGGCACGACCAGCATCGCCTTGGCGATTAGGCCGAGCCGGCGCTGGTCCATGATCGCGGCTGCCATCGTCATCGTCTTGCCGGCGCCGACAGCATGGGCGAGATAGGTCGAGCCGGAGGAGATGATCCTCCAGATTCCACGCTTCTGGTGCCCATACAAAACAAAGGCGCCGGAGGCGCCGGGAAGCTTTAGATGGGAGCCGTCGAATTTTCGAGGCGCGAGGTTGTTGAAGCGGTCATTATAGACCCGCGCAAGCCGGTCGGTGCGGTCTGGGTCAGTCCAGACCCAGTTCTGAAAAGCCTCCTTGATCTTTTGCAGCTTGTCGCGCACTGCTTCCGTGTCGACGACATTCAGAACGCGGCGTTCACCGCCAACATCCTTGAACACGTCGAAGATCTGCGAAATCCGGCTGTTCAGCGCGTCGGCCAGCAGTTCGCCNGCNTGACGGCGGCTTGTGCCCCATTCGGAGGTGCCGCCGGCGCTATAGGCAAACTGGCGTGCCTCGACGGTCCATGACCCGAGTTCCGGCATATGGTGAATCCTGATGTCCACATCCATCGTTTGCTTGACGAAGGCGACGACATCGGCAGCCGGAATCCAGGGTGCGCCGAGACGGGCGGTGATATCCGACGGTCGGAGGTCGGCAGGCTGGACGTCCTGCAGCGCTCGGACATTGCGCTCAAACGCCGGATCGAGCGCAGCCGCCGCTTCGGCGACCGTGAGCTTCGTGCGGACCGGGCCGGAGAGATAGGCGTCGGAGGTCTGCCAGGAGCCATCCGCGGGATCGCGGAAGATGGCGTCACCGAGTTCGTCGATCACAGCATCCGGATCACGGTGCAGCAGCTCGGCAATATGCTCGGGATCGACGCAGCCACGCTCGTTGAGAACGACGGCGAGCGCGTCGGCAGCCGAAGTTATGACCGGCGGCGCGGGAGGAGAAATCACCCGCTCGGTGAAGATCGGACCAGGCTTCGCCGTATCGGTTTCGAGGTCGTAGTCCTCGATCGAGGCCACCAGCCAGCAATCGGGATCGTCCAGGAACGGCTGGAGATTCGGCCGACGATGGGTTTCGCGGACCTCGCCGCTTTCCTCGTCCTCAGAGATCGAGACCGTTGTGTGGTTGATCGGCCCGAAGTCGCGGATGAAACTCGACCAGGCGATACGCAGCCGAACCTGCAGATCGCGCCACGGCTGGTCGCGTTCCTGCGCTTTCAGCACCTCGCGGACGGCGTCGCGGATCGGAATCAGCTTCTTGATGATCCGGACATGTTTTTCGGACAGGCCTTCGCCTGACCTGCCTTTTCGCACCGAAACCGCGAGCGGGGCTCCGTCGATCATTTGCATGAGACCGTGGCGGTTATTGAGGAAGAAGCTGCCCTCGCGGACCTTGTCGTTGGCGGGGCGGAGGTCGACGATCTCGCCCAACTCCTCTTCCAGATCNATGTCGACCGACGTCGGCTCGCCGTCATACCGATCCTCAGGGAGAAGAGCGATCACGGCCTTCANTGCCGTTTGCAGGTCTTCACCGGCGCGTGGCCGGCATGTATAGGTCTCGCCGAACGGGCCAGACGTTGAGGCGTGCTCGCCGAGCACGAAATCCGGGTGCCGCGCGAACCAGCGGTTTACGCGGATCGCCCCCTCGTCGGATGTCGCAGGACGAACCTCTTCGAGTTCGAGCCATGACAGATCACCCTCCGGCTCGCCGGCCTTGCGCTTGCGAAAAAACAGGATGTCCACGACCACATCCGTGCCAGCGTCGCGGCGGAAGCTGCCCTCGGGGAGGCGGGCCGCTGCGATCAGATCGGCAGACCTGGCGATATGCTCTCGCGCTGTGCTGTCCACCTTGTCCATCGTGCCGCTGCTTGTCACGAACGCGGCGAGTGCACCGGGCTTCAAGAGATCGATCGACCGGGCAATGAAGTAGTCGTGCAGCCGCAGACCGAGCGGACGGTACTGCCGGTCCGACCGAACTGTTCGATCGGAGAAGGGCGGATTGCCGATCGCGAGATCATAGATCGCGTTGAGATCGGTGCGCGCGAAGTCGGCGTTGATGATGCGTGCCTTCGGCTGAAGAAGCCGGACAATGCGCGCTGTTACCGGATCGAGTTCGACCCCGGTGACATAGCTTGTGTCACGGAGCGCCGTTGGCATCAGCGCCGGAAAAAGGCCCGTGCCGATTCCCGGCTCCAGCACGCGGCCCCCGCGCCATCCGAGCCGCCGCAAGCCCGCCCAGATCGAGCGGACGATGAACTCGGGAGTGAAGTGAGCATATTGGATGCCACGCGCGAGCGAAGCATAATCGGCGTCGGTGACGGCGCTTTCCAGCGAACTGCCGAGGTCACCCCAGCCTTCCTGGAAATCGACGTCGCCTGGACGCCGGAACATGCCGTTTGCGAGTTCCGATGCGCCAAAACCGGTAAAGCGGATCAGTTTTGCCTGTTCGTCACTGGTGGCGGGTCGATCCTGCTTTTCGATTTCGTTGGCGGTCAGGATGGCCACAAGGTTCGCCTTCGCCCTTTGCTTCCAGTCGATCGCAAGTCCACGATCGCCATTGTCGAGATAGAAGTTACCCCGCAGGCCGTGTGTCCGCGGCGCCGGCTGCTTCGCAACTGGTGGAGGCAATGCCGGCGCAGGGGAGGGCGGCGGCGGATCGGGATCGTCGTCGTTGGCGGCGAAACCGCCAAACGCGGTGACGCCCAAGCCAAGGCCGGACGACAACGCGCTGCTTACAAACATATCGAGGGTGAAGGGATCGTTGGACATTGAAGACTCCTTTTCGAGGATATGCGCCATCGCCCGCAGGACAGGTCCCGCGGGCGATGGCGGATGAATGAGGTGAGGAATTTGGATCTGGTTCGTCCGGCTGCAGCGATCGCCAGCTACGAGCGCGTGACTACGGAGAACTGCATGGTTTCCGACGTAAACTGCGCCCGCAGATGCGTGGGTTCCGGGGTTGTGGAAAGCATGGCTTCCAGGCTCGCGCCGGCGATGAAGACTATCCCGTCGTCTCCCTCGAAATACCGACGCTTGTAATGCCAGCAGTCCGGATCGGTCTGCGGATCGCACTCAGCGTCCTTTGACCTTCTGCCGGTTTGCCATTGGACAGCAGATAGACGCCTTCGTCGCCGACGATCCACAGACCCGGCCGTTCGACCCGGGAGTAGACCATAGTGGGGGTTGCGGAAGCCGCCATTGGCTTCCGCGTCGGTACGTCCGTGCACGATCACCGCACTGACCTCGACCACGCTGAAAGTGAACATGGCCTCCCCCTCACGCGGCGATCTGGGAGGGAAGGTGGCGAAGATGCACCGGCAGCTTCGCAGCAGTCTCCCCGTCCGTGAGTTCGTCGAGCAGCTTCAGCAAGGTGCCTTCGTTGCCGCCATAGAGTATGACGGTGCGCTTGCCGCGAGCGGACTGCGGCCACTCGTCTCCGGCATAGCCGCGGTAATCGCCGGCAGTGATGCTCCAGATATGCTCGAGCCGCTCTTGCCGCGTCATCGCCCGGACCGCTCGGCTTTCGCGCTCGATGATGGCGACGCGCATCGTTTCGACGGATGCCTTACCGGAAAGATCGCAGTAGCCATGGAAATATCGGATGGACGCCTCGATCCTGAGCGCGAAGAATACTGATGTCACCGAGCCAGTCATGAACTCGCGCATCGCAAACGTGGATCCTCGGATCCACAATGGTGGAAGGACCTCGAACATGTAGTCATGTTCGGTCTCGCCGATCTCGAACCATTCGCCCGAGTAGAACGGCGCGGCATCACCATCCCAACGCTTTGGGCGCTCCGCGTGGCGGTCAAACATGCGGAACATCTGTTGGCGGCTTGCGACGCCCTGGAAAACCTTGGTGGTTGCGGGAGAGGGGATCATCTGCGGCTCCTTGCGCGTTTTCGGACCGAAGCGCGGCGCCGTCCTATCGACCTCGCCATCCCCTTCAGTCCTTCATGACCCCTTGCCTGGCGCCGGCATCGCGACTGGCTGGGTCAAGGGCCGGCTCAGCCGGGCGAAGCCTCCCTTGACGCGGGCGGTGCGAATGCGGCACGCTTCCTGCCTTTCTTTCCCCCTTTTCTTTCTCCCTGACCTTCAGGGTTTCGTTCCAGTCCTCCTCGGCCGGGCGCAACCGGGTCCACTCGCAACCGGCATCCTCGGCAAGCGACCGCAATCGCGTGGCAAACAGATCCCCTTGTGCATTGGCGTCCGTCGCAGCGACCAGCCGGGCGTCCGGTCGGGAGGCCAATTCCCGCAGNGCGGCTTGCGTGGCCGGCGACCACCCGCCGCCGGTGCTGAGATAAAGCGTGCCGTCATGCAACCCTTCGATTGCCGCAAGGCTCATGGCNTCGATCGCAGCTTCCGTGACGGCCAGGCGCAACGCAGTATCCAACCCTAGACGGAAGAGAACCTTCGCTCCTCCAGAGGCGAAGCCACGGTATTGCGGTCCGCGCGCCTCCTATCCGGTCACCACGCCGGCATTATCCGTATGCGCTGCCCATATGCTGCCACGCGGGCCTTCCCGAAGAAGCCCCGCTTTGATCGCCTCACAGAGTATAGGTGGTGGCAGCCGGCGCTCGCCGTTGAGGTAGCGCCACGTCGATGAACCGGGCCATGGGCTGCGGCGCGCTTGCCAGCGCTCGACAAGAGAGAGGTTGCATCCTCTATCGCGGCTCGCAGGCTGCCACTCCGGTTCCGTGATCTCGAAACCAACGAGATCCGCAACCCTATCGGCGCCTTCGAGAAAACCGACATGATCGAGATGCTCGACGAGCCCGAAGACATCGCCTTTCGCATCGCTGAGCGGATCAAACCATCCGCGCCCCTCATGCGCGACGATGACGATTTCACCACCACGGCGAAACTTGACTGCCCGCCGGGTGCTTTCCTTGATGTCGATGGCGAACCTCGCCTGTTCAAGAACGGCCGCGCAGCTCACCTGCTCACGCAGCTCCTCTATCTCTCTTCTTTTCATTTTGCTCCCGATCGCACTGCGATCGGCCTCCATTGCCTTTCCTTGCCCGTCGCTTCGTGGGCACCGTTCGGCCCACCGCGAAGAGCAAAGACTGCAAGGGCGCGGCTGGCAATTGTCGGATCATGCAATGCACGGCCGCGGCGAAGCCTCCCTTGCGGCCTGCTGCTCGCAAGCGGCACGCCAAAGGCCGGCTCGATGCGCCGGCCAGGGGAAAAATTCATGAGCGATCTCAAGGTCGTCGTCGGCATCGATCTCGTCAGAGGGAAAGACGCTGTATTCACCCTCGACTTCAAGGACGGTGACCGGACCATCAGGTCATGGGAGCTGGAAGGCGCGGGACTGTGCGAGGAAATGATCGAGCGAGTTTAGAAGGGCTCCAGTGGGAGCGGGCCAATTCCCGCTCGATGGCTCCTCAAAGGCTCGGGACGGGCGCGATCACCGCGCCGCGGAGCGGCAGCGGCCGCAGCTTGCGAGCGGACCTTTCAGCGTGTTGTTCGTGGAATCCGGAACTCGGCAAGGACCCATCACAAACGCGCGGATTGGCTTGCTTTCGTGGTCACCTCGGTTCGGCTGCGTTCCGCCGAACGCAGGAGCCATTCTCTCCGTGTTTTCAAACCGATGGCGCGATCTTGCTGCGGGCCTGACGTTGCCAGAACGATGCATTTGCAGGCAGCATGCAAGGCAAGGTGAAAGCGTCCGGCGCCCGCAACCACACTGCGATCAGCCTGATCGCGCAAGCTTCACTTTCTCAAGCGCCTGTTCCACTGATTCGGCGTTGAGCGATTTAACCGCACGCTCCACGCACGCCTGAATTTCAGCGGTATCCTTTCCCTCGATCAACGCGATATCAGCCACAGTCCAGCCTCTCGATATCCAATGGAGACAGGTTCGTTCAAACGGCGAGAGCATTGCTATCTTCATGGGGCGCTGGTTCCACTCAGCTAAAGCCCAGCAGGTTTGCGGAAAACATCGACCTTACCATTGGAGAACCTGTGCAAATTTGATCCGAAATCGCCATGACCGCTTGCCTCAACTTCAACTCAAACTCGGGAGTCAACACCACGAGATCTGCGTCGTCTTCAGGTACAAGCCGACCTTTGTGCTCAGCATGCTCATAGCCTTTGCGGGTTCCGCAAGCGGAGGCTTATTCGTCAGAGCGATCGAGGCTGCGATGACGCGCGTGGCTGCCTCGGCAAGGCAGCGCCGCGACCAAAGCTGAGCTCGATATCGTAGATTGAGGGGAGTGACCCTCGAATCGAAGCGGCGGGCAATTTCGCCCTCAGCTCGATGGACTATTTCAGGGACATAGTCGGACAAGCCGCACGCGACTGTGACGACGAATTCGGAGTCCTCGGCGCGCAAAGCCGCACCGGTGGCAGCGAAGTCTTTCGCTAAGCGATCGAGCAATCTGGCCGCAGCTTCTGGAATTTCGTCGATCTCACGGCGCATGTTCGTTTGCACGGTGGCCTGCATGATAGGATCCTGTCTTGTAAGAGAGCGGTCAGTTTTCGAGAAAGGTGAGCTCGCTGACAAAACCTTCGGCATCGCCTCGAAAAAGTGAGCGGGTGAATTCGATTGCACGGCCCGAAGCAAGATAGGCGACGCGCTTTGTCAAAAGACCAGCCGTTCCAATCGCGACGCCAAGCAAGGTGGCGTCCGGACCTTCGATGTTGGATGCGAAAGTGCGCTGGATCGCACGAACGGGTCTGAAGTTTGCGTCCGCGAGTGTGTTGCAGATAGAAGAGGTAACGGCACGAGCGTGGGGCAGGAACTCCGAGGAAATGCATGTGCGTTCGATCGCAAGCGGCTGGCCCGCCGAGCTCCGCAAGTGGGTGATGCGCACGACGTGACTGTCGCCTGACAAGCCGAGTGTCATCATCTCCTCTGGTGCGGGATGAGACGTGCTGCGCCCGATGCACTCGACTTTCGTGTCCGATCCACGCCAGGAAATGTCACCCGTCAAAGAGTTAGCGCATAACGGAGGCCGATCTGCGCGCACCGCCGATCCGGCAACGAAGGTTCCTGAGCCGCGCCGGCGGACCAGAAAGCCGTCTTGGACGAGATGGTCGATTGCTTTGCGGACCGTTACACGGCTAACGCGGACATGTTCAGCGAGGTCTCGTTCGGGATAAAGAACGTCGCCCTCTTTGAGTTTACCCGACAGGATCGCCTTTTCAAGCGCCAGGCGAAGTCTATGGTAGAGCGGGCCGGCGCCCTTGATGTCTATGCCCCATCCTGGAAGCATGGCCGCAAGCCTGTCGCTCATTCGATCGCTTTCAGATGCCCGAAGCGCGACACAGCCAGGGCCACGGCCCCGCTCAGTGCATCGCCTTCGGGCGTTACCAATAGACTTTGATGCCGTGCAGCGATCCAGGACGAATACAGCGGCCCCAATCCCCCGAGCAGGCAAATCTTCTGCGTTCCTCGCGCGACTAGACGATCAAGTGCTTCGTCAACTGAAACAGCAGCTTCTTGCAACAGGCGCGCGGCGACGGCATCGCCCTGTTTCATGTGCTCGAATACGCGCGGCGCATAGCGGCCGAAGGCGCCGGGCTTTGCCTGCCGCGCAAACTCGACGATATTGCGTGGGTCATTTTTGAATTCGGCAAGGACGGAGGCGGTCATCGCGGACATGTCGTGAATGCCGTCATATGCGAGCAGCGTTTCTTGCAAAAGCGCATGTCCAATACGAGCGCCGCTGCCGAGGTCGCCCACAGTAAAGCCCCATCCGCCGACGTAGGTCACCGTTTCGCAGTGGCGGGAAATGTAGATCGTGCCTGTTCCTAAAATGGCGACGGCTCCGTCTTTATCACCAAGCGCGCCTTGTAGCGCGATCAGCCCGTCTGACTCGATGTCCGCCTGGGCGAAGGGTAGCCTGTTTTTCACGTAGTGAACGGCCTCGCCGACATTATTGCCCGCGACCCCAAGTACTGCACGCGCCGAGGCGATGCTACGCGCATTGATGCCAGCTGCGTAGAAAGCCGCGTGGGTCGCACTGGCAATGTTGTCGAGGGCCGTATCCGGATCGGAGAGAATGTTGGCTGGCCCGGCTTGAGCCCGCGCAAGGATACTCCCGTTCGCACCGGCGACTGCAGCACGGCAGCTGGTGCCACCGCCGTCGATTCCGATTAGGTAGACAGTCATCCGCGCNTTCCTTCAGGAGGTCATCTGACACAGCGTCGATCGCCTTCGGGCCGCACCAGCTGCGCGCATCTTGTTCGTACGTACGTCGCACAAACATACCGGATTGTCAACTGGAAACCGGCTAGAGAGAGTATGGGCGACCCAGCTGAAGGAACCCGTAATGCCTTTCGACCTGAATCCTTTCCCCGTCGCGAGTAACCGGCATGCAATTTGGGAAATGCTCGTGCGCAAAGACGTCGGCGGCTTCGTCGCCCAGGATTGGAAGATCTTTGCTCCGTCGTTCAAGTTTGAAGGATTGTGCGGGACGGCCTCGTGTCGAGGCAGGCGCTATCCAAAAACAGCCATGGCACCGAAACTTTGATCTGGATCAACTCGCGGTCCCGGCGAAATTGGTAATCATCAAGCCGCGCCGGAAGAAATCGGGATAGCCGAACCCGCAATCGCGGCGTAATCGTCTGGGGTATGCCCAGCATGCGCAGCCACATCATGGCACACGCGGATTTTGAAGGGATCAGGAAATGGACGTTGCACGCAGTAAGGTTTCCGACGCCGGCGCTCCCGTCGCTTGCGCTTCCTGCCAAGCGCGGCACGGCGTCGTCTGCGGCGCGCTGTGGAGCGGCCAACTCCGAGAGCTCGGCCGCCAGTCGCTGCGCCGCACGGTCGATGCTGGCTGCGAGATAATCGCTCAAGGGTCGGAAAGCTCTTTCTATTCGAACATCATGCGCGGGGTAGTAAAGCTCTGCAAGGTGATGCCGGACGGGCGCCAGCAGATCGTCGGCCTGCAATTCGCCCCCGATTTCGTCGGCAGGCCCTTCGTGCCCGAAAGCATGCTGTCGGCTCAGGCTGCGACCGACGCCGAAATCTGCGTCTTCCCCCGCGACCTGCTCGACCGCATGATATCGGAGACGCCGAAGCTGCAGCGCAGCCTGTACGATCAGGCGCTGAAGGAGCTGGATGCGGCGCGCGAATGGATGCTGACGCTCGGCCGGCGCACCGCCGAGGAGAAGGTCGCAAGCCTGCTCCACCTCATCGCCACCCACGCCGAACCGCAGACCGCCACGACCACCTCTTTCGACCTGCCGCTGTCCCGCGCCGAGATCGCCGATTTTCTCGGTCTGACCATTGAAACCGTCAGCCGCCAGTTGACCAAGCTGCGCAAGAGCGGTGTCATTCGCATCGAGAACTTTCGACATATCATCGTCCCCGACATGGATGAGTTGGAGCGGATGATCAGCGCATAGAACGGGATCAGCTGCCGAATTCGGGGTCAGCGCGTGATCACGACGCGGGTATTGGCGAGGCCAGCCTGTGCGCCAGCGAGAAGAACTGGGCGGCATTGTCGGAGTGCAGGCGAACGCAGGCATGCGAGGCCGGCCGGCCCAAGCGCTTAAGGTCGAAGGTGGCATGAACGGCGTAACCGCCGTAGGCGATCGAAATTGGCTGAATGGGTATCCTGCTGGTGAAATTTGCAGTACCGTTCACCAGATCGATCAGCCGTTAGATGACTGTCGCGCTACCACCTTGCCAACTACAAGGTGGTCTGAAACGTCGTTGGCCAACAGTCGCCGGCGAGGATTTCTGCCTGTTGGAGGATCTCCGCCTATTGATTGACGGCACCGACGTAGCCGACAGATTCTTTCGTCTCGACTGTCCATCCATCTGGACCGCGGAACTGTTCGGGGTCAACGCTGCTACCTTTGTCACGACGTAGTGGAGGATTGTCGAGGGTAAGCGCATTCGCCATCATGCGCTTTTCCTCTCGCGCGCCTCGGCGACCATCTCCTCGAGCCTAACAGCAACACTGTGAGCGCGGCGATAGTAGGCGGATTCTGGAATCCCATACCGGTCCATTGGCGTCTCGANGTTGAGCGGAGTCTGATAAGGAGTTGCGGCGATCGCCGAGGTGATCGTGTGCCAATCTAATCGTCCGTCGAATGGCAAGAGATGGTTATCCATTGCTCCGAAATTGTCGTGAATGTGAGTAGCGATGAGGCGATCCGCGAAACGCTCTAGCACGCTGAGCTTGCCTGGCTCGATCAGTTCCCAGTGGCCACAATCGAAGCAGACGCCGATGAACTCCTTGCCGTATCGANCGAACAGCCGATCATAGAGGTTGAGGAAANTCTGAGCGTTGGCGCAAAGAAGAGTTTCCGCGGCAATCTGNATGCCCTTTTCGACGCAGTAAGGCCTGATCTCGTCGAGAGACTGGAAAAGGGGGTCGAAGAACGCTCGTTCGGCGGCTTCGCTGCCGAAGACGTTGTCGTTGATATCGATGTGCAGAACAATATTGGGGGACTGGAACGCGGCCGCCAGGTCGACACGGTTACGCAACAGCTCGACTCCGCTGCGGCGCTGCCATTCATGCGGCGACAGGAAGTCCTTGCGCGTCTCCATCGCGAAAGGGCCAGGGTTTTTGTGGCCGATCTCGGTGATAGGATTGCGGCCATTGCTGCCATGAACCGAGTGCACTTTCAGCCCAGCATCGGCCACGATCCTGCTTGTAAACTCAATCTCGGCGTCGGCCAGCCAGTACGAACTGCCGGAGTCGGGATTCCAGTTGATGTGTGTGAAGCCAGCTTCCTTGATGAGGGTCAGCGAGTTGCGAATGCCTTCGTCGTACCAACGCTCCTGGTGCGGCCAATGCCAGACGGTGATGCAGGTATCCAATGGATCAGTCTCCGGTTCTACAATGTTGTGGTTTCTGGACCTTTGCCAAGGCCGATGCGCTCGGCCAACAGAATGATCGCCAGTGAAAACGCCATGATCAGAGTGACATAGACAAGATTGAGCGCGGCCTGCTCAGGATCGACAGACAGCGAGCTGTCTACGATTGCAATCGGCAGCGGTTTGTTGTTGACGTTGTATAGAAACGCCGACAGGGGGTATTCCGACAGGAGATCGTTGAAGGCCATCCCGGCGACGAGGATTACAGTCGGCGCCACAATCGGCAGAATGATGCGGCGATAGCGATAAAGACCAGTGGCGCCCATCGAGCGGGCCGCCTCGTTATAGGCCGGATCGATTCCTACGAAGGCTGCCCGCAGGAACCTCACCATAAGCGGCAAGGCGACGATGGCGTAGCCAATCGGCAGGAGCCAGTAGCCGCCGAGGAGGACTGCGTTTCCAACGAGCGGGTTTGGCGTGTCGAAGGTGACGATCAGCCCGACAGCGAGCAGAATACTAGGAACTACCCATGGCAGGAAGAAAGTGATGTCTAGAAGGCGCGTCAGCCAACTGCGCCGGCCAAGAATAACCGGGACAGCAAACAGCGTAACGACCAGCGCCGCCGATACCGCGGCAAGGCTCATCACTATGGAGTTGAAGAACGGAAGAAAGGCAGTGCCTTCGGTAAAGACGCGGGCATAGTTCTTCAGGGTCAGGCTGGATGGGATCACTTCGATGCCGATGCTCGCGGCCGGGGCGAAGGAGAAGAGTACGACAAGAGCGATCGGCACCGCATAAATAGCCACAAGAAGATAGGCAAAAAAATGTAGCACTGTATTGCCGATCGGGCTGCAAATTTTGCGTAGCTGGATGGGCGCAGTCGCTTTCGCGCCGCCGACATAGGAGCCGCGCGCTTCGTAATATTGAGACAGCAGGATAAGCGCCATGAGACACAGTCCCATCATAAGCGCCAGTAAGGCGGCCATGTCGGGACGGCGCAGGCTGTTCAGAGTCAGCACCATCTGGCTCAGCATGTGGAAATCGCGACCGCCCAGCACCTGAGGGGCGGCGAAAGAGCTGATCGCGGTGTAAAGGGTGAGAAGGGTGACAGCGAGGAGCGTCGGCATGATTGCGGGCAGTACCACACGCCACAGGATCGTATATTCCCAGGCACCCATACTGCGCGCGGCTTCGATGGTTGCGTAGTCGACGCGGCGCATCGCAGCACGCAGAAAAAGATAGTAAAAGTTGGTCATCAGAAAGGTATGCGTGAAGAGCACGCCAAACCAGCCGATGAACCAGTCTTGCGGGAGGCTGGAAACGATCGCCTTCACCAGATGTGTCACCGCACCGCCGGGACCATAGGTGAAGTTATAGCCCGCCGCCGCAACGACACCGCCGAAGACCAGCGGCGTTGCATAGGCGATTTTCAAGAGTGCGCGACCGCGTACGTGAAAATATTCAAGGACGACCACCTGGAAAATCCCGACAATGGTCACCGTGACCATGGTCGCTGACGTCATCCAAACCGTGTTCCAAAGGGCAGCGCGCACTCTTCGTGATCTTGAAAGTTCGCTTAGGGTCTGACCGACCACCAGGCTGCCGTCCCTGAAAAATGCCGTTTGAAGTGACGCGACGAGCGGCAGTATCAGGAAGGTGACGACGATCCAGATCAGGGCCGCCAACCCGATCCAATAGACTACGCGCTCGACGGCAGCCGCGCGGTTCATCTGTCCGCTTCCTCGAAGATATGCACCGAGCCCGGCCGGATCGTCCAGGACACGGTCTCACCGATTTCGGGTAACTCGTGCCCCATCCTGGCGGCCGAAATGAAGTATCCGCCGGTATCCAGGTCGATACGGCTGTGGGCGCCAAGGAATTCCACATGACGGACGGTCGCCGGCAACCCGGCTGGTATCACTTTCCCAACGAGTACATCTTCGTGGCGAACAAAAATGCGCCCCCGAACGTCGCTGCCCAGGATTTGCCCGGCAAGCGGCGTGGGCAGTTCGTTGGCGGTGCCGATGAACTCGCAGATAAACGGCGTCGCCGGCTCTCGATAAAGAGTACGTCCGTCACCGATCTGTTCAACGCCACCGTTCGCCAGCACGACGATCGTGTCGGACATCGTGAGTGCATCTTCCTGATCATGCGTGACAAAGACTGCCGTGAAGCCAAATTCCTGCTGGAGCCTCTTGATCTCGCGGCGCATCGTCACTCGCACCTTGGCGTCGAGATTGGACAATGGTTCGTCGAACAAAAGCACCTTGGAGCCCGCGACAAGCGCGCGCGCAATCGCGACCCGCTGTTGTTGCCCGCCTGACATGGTCGCTGGCTTCTTGTGCAGCTGCTCCGTAATCCCGGATGTTTCGGCGATCTGGGCGACGCGCTTGCCGATCTCGCTCTGCGGCATCTTCGCCACACGCAAAGCAAAGGCGATGTTTTCGAACGCCGTCATCGTTGGAAACAGCGCATAGTTCTGGAATACCATACCGACATTACGGCGCTCCGGCGGCTCGTTGGTGATATCTTTTCCTTCAAGAATAATCCGCCCGCTCATGACCGGATGAAAGCCGGCGAGGGTCCTTAGAACGCTGGATTTGCCGCTGCCGGAGGCCCCGAGCAGAGCAACGAACTCTCCTTCGTGAACCTCAAGCGAGAGGTCGCGGATGACCACCTTGTCGCCATAGCCAATATGCAGTTTATCGATGATGAGGATCGGGGTCGGCATGATCATACTCCTGTGAAGCCTGGCGATCTGTGTCGCCCGGTCCTGCATCCTCACCGGATTTCAAGCTCGATCTTCTGCAACCAGCCGTCCAGTTTGGGCGCGACGGCATCCCAGTCGATAGGCTGCGCCTTGACTAGTTCCGCATTCGCCTGCACCTCTGGCGGTGATTTCGCCAGCGCCGCCGGTAGCACCGGAACCTGACCGAACTTTTTGGCGTAGCCGGCCATGACATCGGCAGAGCCGAACCAGTCGACGAATGCCTTTGCCTGCTCCAGCTGATCGGTTCCCGCCATGATCGCCACGCCTTCGGAGATGACGGGCGTGCCACCTTCCGGGTCAATGACCTTGACTTGCATGCCGAGCTCCTTGGCGTCTTTGATGACGCCGCCGAACCAGTTCAGATTGATGATCGCACCGCCCGATTTGAAGGCTTCTTTGCGCGCATCGGCGTCATCGACAACGATGGCGTTCGCATAGAATGCGCCAAGAAAATCCCATCCAGCCTGAGTGACTTCGCCCTTGTCGTCGAGGAACCGGGCCAAGATGCCGGCAAGATAGACCCTTGTCGTCTGCCAGGCGGTGTTGCCGATGACGTATTTGCCTTTGTATTCGCCCCTTGTCAGGTCCAGCCAGCTTTTCGGCGCCCGCTCAGCGGCAAGCTTGTCGGAATCATAGGCGATGACAACCGGTGTGCTCCAGAATTTGTAGACAATGCCTTCTTTGTCCTTGTATTGCGCAGGGAGGTCCGCTGCCCAGGCTGGTGTGTATGGTTGGAACAGGCCGTTCTTTTTGAGCAGAGCCATAGACGTGTCGACCATGCCGAGTACGACATCGGCCTGGGGGTTGTTCCTCTCGGCGACCAGCCGATCAAAAAGTTCTCCTCCGGGTGCGCGCAGAAACTGCACATCGTGACCGGCGGCTTTAGCCTGGTCGATTATCCACTGAACGTTCTCTTCTCCCTGAGGTGAATAGACGACAAGACTATTGGCCAAGGCCGGAGAGGTGACCGCGATCAGGACGGCTGCGATGGTCAATAAACGTTTGATCTGATGCATGGTGTTCCTCTCGTTTCAGTTTGGCCGGTCATCCCCGGCTTGGCGCCTTATTACCGGAGCTACATGACAGTTTAATTACATTGCGTAATTTAATATATATTGCAATAGCTCTTGGGCTACTAGCGATTTGAGGCACTCTTGGAACCAATGGACCTTTCACGGAACGAACGACGACTGGTCGAACTGATTTTCGTGGGCAAGAAGATTGCGCGCGTCGACCTGGCCGAACGGTCCGGCATGACAGGCGCTTCTGTCACTCGGCTGATAGGTCGCTTACTTGAGATCGGACTTCTCATCGAGGTGGTCGAGCGGACCGGCGCCCAAGGCCAGCCTCGGCGCTTGCTGAGCTTGCGGGCTGACCGGTATCTTTCCGCGGGGATAACATTCTCGGTCTCCCGAATGGAGGTAGCAATTGTTGATCTAGCAGGTAAGATTCTTACCTCCCGATCAGTCGACATCGAGACCAGCACGGCTTTGTCTGTGGCAGGCGCCGCGCAGGCTGCTATCGCGGCGATGCTGACCGACCTGGGTACGCCTAAGGATCGCCTTCTCGGGGTCGGCTGCTCTGTGCCCGGCAATTTCGGCACGATGTCGAACATCCTCAAGGCCCACAGCTTCTTCCCGGCTTTCGATGATGGTGAGGTGGACCAAGCTTTTAAAGCGACTTTCGAAGCGCCCTATTACATCGAGAATGATGGAACAGCTGCAGCGCTCGGAGAGTATGTGTTCGGCGGACGCATCCCGCAGCCTGATCCGATGTTCTTCATTCACATTGGACACGGTGTCGGGGGAGGGGCGGTTATCGACGGACGGCCGTACCGCGGTGTCAATGGAAACGCCTGCCTGCCCGGAGTTCTCTACCCGTACGACCAGCCGCGCCCATCCGGCCAAGACCTTTTTGCCACCCTCAACGGTGCCGGCTTCGCCATCCACGACTTCATCGACCTCGATCGGTTGCCAGATAGCGCCGAAGCGGCGTTAGAAATCTGGGTTGAACGCGCCGGAAAGCAGCTCAGCGAGACGGTACGTGTAGCAACGGCGATGTTCGACCCCGCGCTGATTGTCCTTGGGGGACGGCTGCCAGAACTCGTGACAGACAGGCTGGTACGCGCAATTTCCAGTCAGCCAATCCTTGGCCCGTCGCGCGGTTTGGAGGCTGCCGCAGTCGAGGCCTCTCGACTTGGCCCTCGCGCCGGCGCGATCGGGGCGGCCTGCATTCCGTTCTTTGCCTCTCTCTTTTCCGCCGCCGTCGCAGACGATGGCAGTCCTTACCTTAACGGTCGCAAGCCCAAATCCCGACCTTAGAAAATTTGATTGCGCGCCTGAGTCTCTTTAAGAAGTCAACCGGGGCAGGCCCAGGCGCGAACCGCACCTTGCAGGTCCGCAAGCCCTTCCTTGCAGATCGGTGCCGCTACAAAGCCTCAAATGACCAGCTTGAGGTGGCTGGATAAAACCAGACCCGCGGCGCCGCGCAGAGCCGTATGGCCTTCGCCGATACCATTCACCGTGATCGATATCTCCTGACCAGGTCTCTTCACCACCAGTTGCTCGACATGCTGCCTGATCAGCTCTGCTGCCTTCAATCCGCCTCCGGCGACGTCTCCATGAAGGACATAGGAGTTGAGGGAGAGTGTTTGCTGCAGATTGACGATGCCGAAGGCTACGTTCCGCGTATAACGGTCGAGAAGCTCCTCTGCCGCCTTCGAGCCTTCGTCTGCTTCCTTGACAAGCCTGGCACAGGTGACGCTCTTGGGATGCGGAAAGCTCAATCGGGCGGCTTGTTTTCGTAACCAAGGAAGGGCAGCGACGGTCTCCCAGCAGCCGTGCTTTCCGCAATTGCAAAGGGCACCATCGATCTGCACCACGCTGTGACCGAGCTCGCCGCCGGATCCGGCGAGTCCACGATAGACCTTGCCGTCGATGAAGAAGGCGCCGCCGAGAACCTCGCCAGTATAGACTGCTGCGAAATTTTGTTGGCCGCGACCGGGTCCGAACCATCTGTCCCCAACAAGCAAGGCACGGGGGTGGTGATCGATGACAACCGGAAGAGAGAAGCGTTCTTGTAGTATTGCTACGAGGGGAAGTCCCGTTAGAACGGGAGCAAGGTTGACGGTAAGAATGGTTCCATTGTCACTGTCGATCATTCCAGCCGAGGCCACGCCAATGCCGAAAGGCGCCTGTTGGGCCTGAGACAGTGTGGCAGTAAGCGTCTCCGTCATGACCGCGATGAATGCTTCTGTGTCGCCATGCGTATCAAACTCAGCTTTCGCAACGGCCTTGATCTCACCGGTTAGCGCCACGAGACATGCTTGTATCGTGCCGGGCAGAAGGAGGACTGCGCCAAGCATCGGTGCATCGGGGTTAAAATAAAGCGGACGAGCCGGCTTGCCGCCTTTGACGTCGGAAGGTGACGCATCTCCCTCAACAAGAAGCTGGTCTTCGATCATCGGCTGGACAATACCGGTTATCGTGGTCCGGTTGACACCTGCAAGTCGAGCGAGATCTGCCCGGCTTTTGGGTCCGTTATCATATAAGGCCTGAAGGACGCGACCGCGGTTTATCGCGCCAAGTGCCGATTGGGAGACAAGTGTCACGTTGCCGCCGTTCTCGCCGGCGGCGACTTCTCTGCTTGCAGGGGTGCGCTGGCCCAACGAATAGGACGGCTGGCTCTCAAACTTCAATTCTCTTCTCCAATCTACCGGATCCTTTTAGCCCGTACATTATCGAACGGCCATACAACATAAGGCCCTTTCCGGTGATGCAAGCAGGACGTCGATGACAACCGCGGTACAGCGCAGAAATTTTCGCCGCGACAACTTCTTGACACTAACATAAGTTTGTGCGAGGTACAAACTAACTGCTTACAAAAAGCACATTAGGGGTAACAATCTCAGTATCGACAAGCGGAAGCCCAGGGCTGCGCTGAAGGGCCGGGGTTGGGATACGAAGCAACTGAGGAGGCTGTTTATGACAATCGATATCGGAAATATGTCGCGACGTGACCTGCTGAAAAGCGCTTCCGTCGCAGCTCTTGTGGCTGGCGCGGGATCATTGGCCGTGCCACGGCGAGGGGCGGCACAGGATGCGAACACGGTGCGCGTCCTGTCCGTTGAAGACCCATTCTTTTTCTCAATGAAGGCGCTGGTGCCAGAATACGAGAAGGAAACCGGCATCAAGGTGGAACTGGAAAGCCTCTCGTATGACGCCCTTCAGTCGCGCCTCGTCTCTGCCTTTGTCGCCAAGACCTCCGACGCCGATGTCATCGTTGTCGACCAGATGTGGCTCGGGCAGTACCTCGACAATGGCTGGATCATCTCGCTGAATGATTTTATTGCCAAGGACAACGAATTCGACCTCTCAGACTTCATCCCGGAGGTCCTTTATTCCTCGAATATGTGGCGCGGCCAGGTCGGCACATTGCCGGTCGCCGCCTATGCCCAGGGGGTTATGTACCGCAAGGACGTCTTTGACGAACTCGGCATTGCAGCGCCGCCGACCGAGACGTCGGAAGACTGGACCTGGACGAAATACGTCGACACCCTGAAGTCGATGGAAGGCAAATCATTTGGCGGCAAGCCGCTCTTCCCAACCGTCGTTTGCGGTTCCCAGCCGTCGCCGATCGTCCACATGTTTACGCAGGTCTCAGCAAGCCACGGGGCGAACTGGTTCAAATCGTTCCCGACCGCCCCGTGGGATTTCTCCCCGCAGTTGACAAGCCCGGCCTGGATCAAGTCTGTCGAAGTCTACAGGCAGCTCTACAAGCTGTCTCCGCCTGAAGCCATCAATTATGTCTGGTTCGACGCCGGCACCCGTTTCGCCAAGGGCGACATCGGCATGTTCTATTGGTGGACCCCGTACTTCTATCTGATCAAGAATTCCGGTTACATGACCGGTAAGAAATCGGACGTCATGGAGAAGTATGCAACCGCAGCCTTGCCGAAAGCTGAGGGCGTGCCTCAGACGGTCAGCCTCGGTGGCTGGAGCCTTGGCATCCCGTCCAGTTCCGAAAGGCAAGAGGCAGGCTACGCCTTCATCAAATGGGCGACCTCGAAGGCCACGCAGAAGAAAATGGCTCTTTGGCCGGACCTCAACTACCAGTTCTCCGACTTTGCGCGCGTTTCGCTCTATCAAGACGAGGAAGTCAAGGCGATCTATCCCTACCTCGATGTGCAGTATGCGATGATGAAGCAGGGCAACGGCAAGGTCACACGCCCGCCGGTCCCGGGTTACACGGCTGTCGAAAGTGTGCTGGGCCTGACCTTGAACCAGCTATTGACCGGAACCGAAGAGCCGAAGACCGGCCTCGAGCGCGCCAACAGCCTGTTCGAGAGCATCCTGAAGGGCAATCTCATGATCCCTTATCAAAGGGACAGCTACGCGGATTCTCTTGACGGGGCCAAAGCCCTGATCGCCAAGAAGTAACAGAGTTCTCCTCGGGCCGGCGCGACAGCGATCGCGCCGGCATCCACTTGAAGAAGAACTGGATCTGGCAATGCACACGACAACTGTTCGCTCTCCGCGAGCCTTCGGGCCTGCCCGGAAGAGCTTTATCCGACGAAACCTGCCATACTTGCTGATTGCGCCTTCGGTGGTGATGCTGCTCGCTCTGATCGCCTACCCCTTGCTGTTTGCCCTAAGATCGAGCTTCTACTTCTGGAACCTGCAAATCGGCCCGGAGCCGCTCCAGTTCGTTGGCTTCGAAAATTATGTGCAGGCCTTCAACGCATTCGACTTTCGCGCCGCGCTCACCAATACCCTGATCCTGTCGATCCTTGGCACGGCACTTGAATTCATATTCGGCCTGGCGATTGCACTCATTCTGCTCAAGGCACTGCCTGGCATGAACATCGTGCGGGCCCTGCTGATCTTGCCCACCACGATCGCGCCCATCGTCGTCGGCTTTTTGTTCCGCTACCTCTATGATCCCGGCGGTGGACTGTTGAGCTGGCTGTTGCAGTCGCTCTGGCTCCCCGTTCCCGCTCAGGGAATTCTTGGCTCGCCATCGACAGCACTCGCGGCCATCCTCTTCGTCGACATCTGGCAGTGGACGCCGTTCTTTGCAATCGTTCTCTATGCGAGCCTTTTGGCCGTGCCCGACGAGATTTTGGAGGCCGCACGCCTGGATCGCGCGTCTGCATGGACGATCCTGATGCGGATCAAGCTGCCGCTGATCAAGCGCACCGCAATCATTATCGTCATGCTGCGCTTCATGCAGATCTTCAACACCTTCGACACAGTGCTTGTGCTCACCCGCGGCGGACCGGGCACGTCGACGCGCACCCTTGGATACTCTCTCTACGAACAGGGCCTTGTCAACTTCAACATCGGCCTGGTCAGCGCCATGACCTGGATCACCGTGCTGATCGTCAACGTCATCGTTGCCCTCTACGTCTTCTTCGCGTTCCGAAACGAGGAGTGGTAAAATGTCCCGCCGCCACACGAGCTTCAACACGGCACTCACCTACGCCGCCGGCCTCCTCTTCCTGGCAATCTTTGTCGGTCCGATTCTGTGGTTCATCGCTCTTGCGATCCGGCCGGCCGAGACGGCATTCACCATGCCGCCGCAACTTACCTTCGAACCCAATCTCGATGCTTTCCGGCACATCCTCGTCGATCCGGGTACCAACGCGCCGCAACTGGTCAACAGCCTCATCGTCGCAATCGGTGCTGTGCTACTCAATCTGCCCTTTTCGGTTCCTGCGGCCTATGCGTTGTCCCGTTTCAAGCTCCGCGGCAAGAAGAACATCATGTTGTGGTATCTCGGGCTGTTGATGGCCCCGCCGGTCGCGTTCCTGATCCCGTATTTCATCCTCATCACGCGCATCGGTCTGCAGGGTTCCTATTTCTCCATGATCCTGGTCCTGCAGACGCTGACGATCCCGTTTTCCGTCTGGTTGATGAAGAGTTTCATCGATGAAGTGCCGGTGGAACTGGAGGAGGCTGCCCGGGTCGACGGCGCCCGCTGGTACACGATCATGTTGCGGATCACGCTGCCGATCGTTCGTCCCGGCATCATTGTCACCTCGATGTTCGCCTTCGTGTTCGCATGGAACAATGCCGCTTTTCCGCTGGTGCTGAGCTCACGCTCGACCGCCACTCTTCCGATCGGAACACTTGGATATTTCGCAACGAGCGGAGTGACCTGGAACTACATCGCCGCCGCAGCAGTGCTCGCGATGATACCTCCGATGATCATCTTCCTTGTTTTCGATCGATACGTCGTACGAGGCCTCACCTTTGGTTCGGTGAAGGGCTGAGCTTTCCCTTTATGAATGGAGTAATGAAATGAGCAGACTGCGAATGGGCGTCATTGGCGCCGGTCTTTGGGGCGGCAATCACGCCCACACCTTTAATGTCTTGCCGGAGACCGAGCTGGTCGGCGTCTGCGACCTCGATGAGGGCAGGGCGCTGAAGATGAAGGAAACCTACGGCGCAACGCGGGCCTTCACCGATTATCAGAAGCTGATCTCCAGCGATCAGATCGATGCGATCTCGGTTGCGACACCCGACTTTACCCACACGCCGATAATCCTCGCCGCTCTGAAAGCTGACAAACACGTGTTGAGCGAAAAGCCGCTTGCGACGACGGTGAGTGAAGCCGAGGAAATTGCNGCGGCTGCCGCAAANTCCAAGGGCAAGCTGATGATTGATTTCCACAACCGTGTGAATCCGATCCTCGCCCAGGTTCGCGACATGATTCAGGACGGTCAGATCGGCTTGGCAAAGCACGGGACCGCGCGTCTTTCGAATACGACATTCGTTCCATTCGAAATGCTGAGCTGGGCTGCAAAGTCTTCGGCACTCTGGTTCCTGGGAAGCCACCTCGTCGATGTCCTGCGTTTCATTCTCGCAGACGAGGTCGTGCGTGTTTATTCCGTCGCCCGCTCTGGGACACTGTCTGCCGGCGGCGTGGATACGAAAGACTTCCATGCGTCGATCCTTGAATTTTCCAAGGGCACGGTCGTGACCATGGAGAACAGCTGGATCCTGTCGCGCGACAATCCNTCGCTCGTCGATTTCAAGGTCGAGTTCGTTGGTGAAAAGGGCCAGATCCAGGCAGACCCGACCCATAGCGGCGGCCTGCGCCGTATCGTCGACGGCGGACTGAAATACAATGACTACATCGGCATNACGCCAACCGGCGCGACGCGTATCGGTGGCTTCGTGTTGGAATCCATCGCTCGCTTCGTCGATAGCGTGGTGCGTGATGCTCCTCTGCTGGCAGATGCACAGGACGGTCTGGAAAACACCAAGATCCTGGCGGCGATCGAACAATCGGTCGCAAGCGGCAAGGCTGTGAACATCGGCTAATGCCGCACCCAAAAGCTCGGGGCAAATCCGTGCGAACAGTTCGGCTTGCCTCGCCCAAAAATACTGGGAGTAGATAAAAATGGCGTCCATGACCTTTGATGGGATAGGCAAGACCTTTCCGGACGGAACCGTTGCTGTTGCGAATGTAAGTTTTTCGGTCGCGGACGGAGAATTCGTCGTTTTGGTCGGCCCGTCCGGTTGTGGCAAGTCAACCTTGTTGCGGATGGCAGCGGGTCTTGAAACGCTCAACAGCGGTCGGCTGCTCATGGATGACGCCGATGTCACCGAGACCGAGCCACAGGACCGGGATATTGCGATGGTTTTTCAGAACTACGCGCTTTACCCTCATATGACTGTTTACGACAACATGGCTTTTGGCTTGCAGCAGCGCAAAATGCCCAAGGACAAGATTGACAAGCTGGTGCGCGATGCAGCCGAAATGCTTGATCTCGCGCGCTATCTGGAGCGCAAACCGGGGGCATTGTCTGGTGGTCAACGCCAACGCGTGGCGATGGGTCGAGCGATCGTTCGCCATCCCATGGCCTTCTTGATGGACGAACCTCTTTCCAACCTGGATGCCAAGCTCCGCGTGCAGATGCGCGGTGAACTGAAGCTGCTTAATCAGCGGCTCGGCGTCACAACCCTTTATGTGACCCACGATCAGGTCGAGGCTATGACCATGGGCGATCGCGTGGCTGTGCTGAAGCCGGTGTTTAACGGACAGGAGAGTAATCTTCAGCAGATCGACACGCCGCAGAAGCTTTACGACAAGCCGTCCAATCTGTTCGTCGCGGGGTTCATCGGTTCGCCCGCCATGAATTTCGTACGCATCGAGCTGACAGCGGAAGCCGGGACGCTGAAAGCTGCGATTACCGGGACGAATATATCCTTCGCCATCCCCGCCCAGCCAGCATTGTCGGTCTTTGCCGGGCGACAAGTCATTGTTGGAATTCGCCCGGAGATGTTCAAGGTTTGTCCCGAGGCCGAGGCGTTGTTCAATGAGCAGATCCCGGTTGCCGAAGCGCTTGGAGCCGACACTTTCGTGTTTTTCGACATCGCCTCACCGCCGGTCAATATCAACGATGCTGAGGATACTGAAGACTTTCCCAACAAGGGTAAGAACCGGCTTGTGGCGCGTATACCACCGGCGCTGACACCTCGACCCCATCAGGTGCTGCCATTGACAGTCGACCTGGAGAAATTGCACTGGTTCGACCCAGTAACGGGGGCTGCGATCCGCGACTGACAGAACGTGCACGAAATATCGCCAGCTGGGGTTTCAACTCTTTTCTCCTGCCCTCCCAGGCAACTTGGCTGTCGTCGATTGCGAGGTCGCCGGCAGCCATTTTTTTTAAAACTCGAGACATCAAACCATCAGCATCTGAACATCGATCCGCCGTAAGTGACCGAGCTTAGAGGAGTGGCCTGTGAAACACGTTTCCATTGTCGGTAAGTTCTTTATCATCATGGCCGTCTTTGGCATCATGGCACTCGGTCTGACGTTCTATCAGAGCCGGCAAATGCTGGAGGTTAACGACAGCTATCAGGAGCTTCTCGACAAAGATGCGTCTGCAGCACTTCGCTTGACTCAGTCGAACCGAAGTCTGGAAACAGCGCGTTCCAGCATCAGCGACATGGTGATGACGCGGTCGAAAGAGGCGAGGGCGCGCGCAGAATCTGGCTTGAATGACGCACGAGAAAACTTCGTCAGGTTCATGGATATGGCGATCGCTGCAGTTCCTGAGCAAAGCGAACTGCCGAAGTTGAAGGCGGATGGATTCTCCGTCCTGACCGATACGTGTGGTGCGGCCATCGCAGTTGGTCGCGGCGCAACTAGTGAAGCCGAGCTTGCCATGGTGCAGCAACTCTATCTCACTCTTTGCCAACCCGCCTTTGCTGCCATCTC
>Ga0055528_1000483_pt1 | contig 31526 bp, 28 predicted proteins | sample AraplaCol_mMS_r2_2_FD_55006 | JGI IMG/M metagenome (GOLD analysis project Ga0055528, IMG submission 55006) | Arabidopsis root microbial communities from North Carolina, USA - plate scrape MF_Col_mMS_r2 | ecosystem: Host-associated > Plants > Roots > Endosphere | place: USA: North Carolina...
GGTTTAGCGCCGATCGCAGCGCTGCCACAAGCGGCTTTTGAGCAGGAAGTATGGCTGCAGCGTTATTACGAGCTCTGCTTCGAGAACAAGATGTGGTTTGATATGATCCGCACCCGCAAGGTGCATAATGATGTGACCGGCGCCTGGGATAATTTTGTAGGGCATAAAACGGTGTTCAATGCCACTTTTGGCGAGAAACAACTGCTGTTCCCGCTGCCTAAGCAGGAAACGGATGTGAATCCGAACCTGCTGCCGAATAACCCGGGGTTCTAATATCATATGTTCATACATACTCTGCATTAAAGGGTTTGAATATTTGAAGTTTTTAGGGTTGTTTAAAAGTTGGAATAAGGTTCAGTGTACGGGCGATCTACAGCTCGTCCGTCCTGAACCTCCAACAAGCCTGGACTTCGAATGTTCAAACCTTTTACGGTCAAAAGGGGGGCTTCATCCCCGTCAAAAGGCACCAGAACAGACAAGGGTCTTCATCCCCGTCATTGCGAGAAGCAGCGCGGGTTAGCGCGTGGGGCGACGAAGCAATCTCTTCACACAATCTCCCACACCAATCAATCTCTCCGGAGCTTCTGAATAACGCGAAGATTGCGTCAGGAGATTGCTTCGTCGCGGCTCCCGCCCAGGCCCGGAGCTCCTCGCAATGACGGGCTTTACGTGCAGCCGGACCTAAGGCAATGACGGGGATGAAGACCCATTTACTTTTAAACTGCTTTGTTTTCTCGAAATATGTCCATATGTTTGTACATATACCTTTTGCGGATGAAACTAAGACGTTTATTAGTCCTTTCCTGTTTATTTTCCACTGTCTGCTTTGCACAGCAGCAACAAATGTTCACTTCCATAGCGCTGCAACCTACCGTTGCCTACCTCAAGCCACACAATAGCCGGGTGGTACGCCTGCTTTTCCACGGCGGCCTGAGCTATGCTCCCGGCAAGCTGGTATTCTCCTTTAGGGGCCGCCAGGACAGCCTGGACATTCCCGCTGCCCCTCAGGGTATCCCTGAATTCGAGATTCCCCTGCCCGGCGAGCCGGTCAATAAAGATACCCAGCTGTCTGTGGCCCTCCGTTCCGGCAATCAGACCTACAGCGCACGGTGTATTGTTGCTCCCGCCCGCCAAAACTGGCAGGTATATGTGATGCCGCACTCCCATGTAGATGTGGGCTATACCAATGTACAGTCCAAAGTGCTGGCCATCCACATGAATAATATTGACGAAGCCATTAAAATAGCGGAACACTCGGCCAACTATCCACCCGAAGCCCGTTTTAAATGGAATACCGAAGCCATCTGGGTGGTAGAGCATTACCTGGCCCAGGCAGATGCCGCCAAACAAAAACGTTTCTGGGACGCCGTTCAAAAAGGATGGATCAACCTGGACGGCGGCTATGGCAATATCAATACCAGCGCTACCAGTCCGGCGCAGCTCATGCACATGTTCTATACCGGTACCCGGCTGGCAAAAGACCATGGGCTGCAGGTGCAGACCATGTTCCAGGGCGATGTGCCCGGCGCTTCCTGGGGCCTCTCAGGTCAGTCGGATATCAGCGGCATCAAATATTTCCTGAGCGCGCCCAATGCCTCAGACCGCATTGGCAGCGCCGACACCTGGAGGGATCAGCCTTTTTACTGGACTTCCCCTTCGGGCAAACAAAAATTGCTGTTCTATCAATCTTCTCCCTATTCTATCGGCTATGCGCTGAAGGGCAGTAAGATCCCTAACTTTTTCACCAATGACGATCCCCAACCTTATTTCACAGGCAAACCTTCCGAGAATTTTCTCAATCCTTTCCTCTTTGAATATCTAGCAAAGCTGGAACAGAAAAGTTCTCCCTATAACATGACCCTGCTTACCTGGGCTATGAGCGACAATGCGCCTATCGATCCCGAGCTGCCGGAAGCGGTGAAGGCCTGGAACGAGCGCTATGCTTCTCCCCGACTGATCATCACTTCTGTAAAACAATTCTTCCAGGACCTGGAAGCGAAATATAAAGATCAGATTCCCGTCATCGCTGGTGATTATACAGAGTTCTGGACAGACGGCATCGCCTCTGCCGCGCGTGAAACCGGCCTTAACCGCCGCGCTTCCGATCAGCTGCAGCAGGCTGCCGCTATCTGGGCTATCCGTAATAAGTCTGGCTACCCGGCCCCTGATTTTGATTCTGCCTGGACCAATATCGTGATGTTCAATGAACATACCTGGGGCGCTTTCAACAGCGTTTCCCATCCCGAATATCCCAGGGTGATCTCCCAATGGGCCTATAAACAGGCATTTGCACTGAGAGGCGATTCGCTCACGAAAATGCTGCTGGCCAAAAGCACTGCCGCAGACAAGCGCACTGCCAATGCGGTAGATGTATATAACACGCTTGCACAGGCACGTAGCGGACTGGTCACCATTCCGGCTGCACTGAGTTCAGCAGGCGACCTGGTAAAAGACAGTAAAGGCAAAAAGGTGCCTTCCCAGCGTCTTTCTACCGGCGAACTGGCCGTGTTTGCAGAACAGCTGCCGCCCTTCTCCAAACAACGTTTTACTATACATGCGGGGGCTGCGTACAGCAAGGGTCGTGCAGGAGTTACTGATCAAACCCTACAGAATGGCATCTATTCCATCACCCTGGATGGCCATACCGGCAATATTATCCGTCTGACTAAAAAAGGCATTGAACAAAACCTGGCCGACTCCGGCGGTTTAAACGAATACACTTATTTACCGGGTGATTCATTGGAGAAGATCCAATACGCAGGTAAACCAAACATCAGCATCAAAGAAAAAGGACCACTGGTAGTGAGCCTCCTGGTATCTTCCGATGCGCCGGGCGCGAACAAGCTGCAAAGAGAGATCCGCCTGGTGGCAGGTATGGACCGCGTGGAGCTCATCAACACCATTGATAAAATAGCCGTTCCTACAAAGGAAAGCGTGCATTTTGTATTCCCCTTCAATATTCCCGGTGCGCAGGTGCGCTACAGCATACCCTGGGGAAGCATTACTGCTGAAGCAGACCAGCTGCCGTATACTAACAGGAACTGGTATACGCTGCAGCGCTGGGTAGATGTTTCTAACGGCAACCTGGGCATTACCTGGTCAAGCCCGGATGCGCCGCTGTTCGAGATCGGCCGTACCACTACAACGGCAGGCCTGATAGGCGGCCTGCATGATTCACCCCTATGGAAAACATTTACAGAACAAGAGCCTGCGATCTCTTCCTGGGTGATGAACAATCTCTGGCACACGAATTTCCGCAGAGACCAGGAAGGACCCGCTACTTTCCGTTATTACCTGCAGGCGCATAACAAGGGCTACGATGCTGTAGCCGCCAATGAGTACGGGCTCGATAATCATCAGCCGCTGATCGCGGCGCCTGCTGCCGGTGCGGCAGATGAATCTCTTTTCTTTCGTATTTCCGGCCTGGGCGTTTATGTAGAAAACATCAGTCCTGCCCGCAATGGCAAAGGCGTGGTGTTACAGCTCGTAAACCCCTCATCCATACCCATCGCCGTTACCTTGTCCCCCAGGGATCGATCATCCCTCATGGTACGGCAAAGCAACCTGCTGGAAGAAGACGGCGCAGACGTGGGTACCACCTTTACCCTGCCTGCGAAGGACGTAATTATGATACATGTAGCATCAAATTGATTGGAAGTATGAACGAAAACAACACGGCCACCATGGACTGGCGACAATCTACCCAAGCCCTGATGCCCGCAAGGCGCAGCACGCAGCGGCCCGCAGGATATGACCTGTATCCTGCACACGCCCTCGGCGATGGAAAGATCCATGCCGGCCATGCAGCACTGGCAGACTGGATCGCCACACAGCAACTGGTATTGATAGACGGATTCGCCGGCATTTTTTGGGATACCCTGCATGAAGCACTGGACACGGCGCTGCAAAACCGCGGACTGCGTATCAGCTGGCATTTCATGCAGGACGGGCAAAAAGATCCGGGCATTATACAACAGCTCGTGGCTCCCTTCGTTGGAAAAGAAGGTGAAGTATGGGGCACAAAAACAAGCCTCCAGATCAGCGATTTCTTTGAGGCGGATAAGCTTTCCCCGACGCTGGATACAGCTGCAGACATCAACATCATCATCGGTACCGGTGCAGCCCTCGCCTATGCTGAGGCGCCGCTCATCTACCTGGACATTCCGAAGAATGAATTGCAATATCGGATGCGCGCGGGGGCTGTCGGCAATTTCGGCGCGGTATCCGCTACTGTTGCAGACGAAATGTATAAACGCGCCTACTTTGTAGACTGGGTAGTGCTGAATGACTACAAACGCAGCCTGCTTGGCAGGATGGATATTATGGTAGACGGCCAGCGCCCTGACGCGCCTACCTGGATCTTCTGCAAAGACCTGGAGCAGGGCATTGACCAGCTCAGCCGTTCCCCTTTCCGTGTGCGGCCCTGGTTTGAACCGGGCGCCTGGGGCGGACAATGGCTCAAGCAACACATTCCGCAGCTGAACAGGAATGTGGTGAACTATGCCTGGTCTTTTGAACTCATTGTTCCGGAGAACGGGGTGGTGTTTGAAAGCGATGGCTACCTGCTGGAGATCCCTTTTGAGTGGATGATGTATTACCGTTATACCGCTATCCTGGGCCGCCATGCAGAGATCTTCCGTTATGAGTTTCCCATCCGTTTCGACTTCCTCGATACTTTTGACGGCGGTAACCTTTCCATTCAGTGCCATCCTGGCTTTTCTTATATCCGGGAGCATTTCGGCGAAACCTTTACCCAGGATGAAACGTATTATATCCTGGACTGTAAGGAGGGCGCTTCCGTGTACCTCGGGTTACAGGAAGGCATCAATGGAATGGCTTTTAAAAAGGAGCTGGAAAACAGCCGGGATCATAATACGCCGATAGACATCGAGCAATATGTACAACGGCTCCCGGCGCAGCAACATGATCTGTTCCTGATCCCTAACGGAACCGTTCATAGCGCCGGCGCGAATAACCTGGTGTTGGAGATCAGCGCTACACCGTATATTTTTACTTTCAAAATGTACGACTGGCTGCGGCTTGGACTGGATGGTAAGCCGCGGGCCATCAACATTGCGCACGCCTTCAATAACCTGGATCTTAGCAGGCAGGGAGCAGTAGTAAAAGAGCAGTTAATATCTAAGCCCCGTGTCATTGAACAAGGGGCAGACTGGCAGATCGTTCATCTCCCTACCCATGCCGCTCATTTTTATGATGTACATCGCCTGGAATTTGATCATGAAATAAGCATTCATACAGATAATTACTGCCTGGTGCTGATGTTGGTGGAAGGCGCTTCCATCACGGTGAGCACGGCAAACGAAACCACGACTGTTTACCATTATGCAGAAACCTTTGTAATACCTGCCGGAACGGGCGCCTGCCGTATAAAGAACCAGGGCGGTTCCCGGGCGAAGTTGATCAAGGCTTTCTTAAAACAGGAACATTATGTTTTCAGTAACATCACATCCGGCCGCCATGGAAACGCTGTCCAACAATAAGCTGGCGTACATCACCTTCATTGCCTCGCTGGGCGGTTTCCTCTTCGGCTTCGATATGGCCGTGGTGTCTGGCGTGCTGCCTTTTGTAGAACAGCAGTTCACCTTATCTGCGGCACAGCAGGGCTGGTTTGTATCTTCTGCACTTGCGGGTTGTATTGCGGGTGTGATATTCGCCAGCGAGTTCACTGACCGCCTGGGCAGGAAAAAACTGTTGCTGCTGGCAGCTTTGCTGTTCCTGTTAACTGCGCTTGGCTGCATTGTGCTGCCAAGCTTCTCCTTATTGATTGGCGCCCGTATACTGGGTGGTATGGCGGTAGGCGTTGCTTCCAGTGTGGTGCCGCTCTATTTGTCTGAGATTGCCCCTGATAACAAGAGAGGGCGCCTGGTTACTTTTTATCAGCTGGCGGTGACCATAGGTATCTTCGTTGCTTACCTCAGTAATGCGCTGCTATTGCAATACGGATCAGATTTTCTACCGGGACTGGACCTCTGGAGAAAGATGTTCGGCGTAGGTATGTTGCCTGCCCTGCTCTTCCTGCTGGGCCTTACGGGCATTCCTGAAAGTCCGCGCTGGCTGAAACAGCGGCAGCTACAGACCACGGCAACCGCAGGCTCTTATCGTCAATTATGGGCGCCGGCTTTACGCAGGGCTTTGCTGATAGGCATCCTGCTGCCATTGTTCTCGCAGTTCAGCGGCATTAATGCGATCATCTATTACGGACCTACTATCCTGCATAATTCCGGCATTACACTAAGCAATTCTTTACTGAGCCAGCTGTTTTTCGGAGCGGCCAATGTGCTTTTCACGCTCATCGCTATCTGGAAAGTGGATAGCCTGGGCAGGCGGCCGCTGTATCTCTGGGGCACTGCGGGAGCGGCGATCAGCCTGATCTTCACCGGGATCTGTTTTTACACGGGCGCCACCAATGGCTTGTACCTGCTGTTTTGTGTGCTGGCTTTCCTGGCTTTCTTTGCATTCTCTATTGGTCCGCTGAAATTTGTGATCGCTGCGGAGATCTTCCCGGACCATATCCGTGCAAAGGCTTTGTCTTTCAGCATCATGGTGATGTGGGTAGCAGATACGATCGTTGGGCAGTTAACACCGATGCTGCTGCATTCATTAGGCACGGCGCAGACCTTCTGGTTCTTTGCGCTGTTCTGTGTACTGGCCTTTATTACGGTATACCGGCTGATCCCGGAAACCAAGGGACAATCTTTTGAACAGATCCAGACACACTGGAACAATATAACACACTAAGTAATGAGCAATTCTATTGTTTTGGGGGTAGACATTGGTGGATCACATATTACCACTGCACTGATAGATCAGCAGAATGGCGCGCTGCTGCCCGGTTCCTGGCATCGTGAGCGGATCAATTCCCATGCCGGTGCAGATGAGATCATCCACAGCTGGAGCAAGGTGATGAAACTAAGCCTGGAGGCGGCGCCGGGCGTTTATCGTGCAGGCATTGCCATGCCCGGTCCTTTTGATTATGAAGCCGGTGTTTCGCTCATCCATGGCCTGCATAAATACGACTCCCTCTATGGGCTCAATGTAAAACACCTGCTGGCAGACCAGCTGCATACGGAAGCCCGGTACATCCATATGGCCAATGATGCGCAATGTTTTCTGCAGGGCGAGCTGCTGAGCGGCGCAGCAAAAGGATATAAGGATATCACCGGTTTAACCCTGGGCACCGGCTTTGGGGCGGCCATTGCGGAGAATGGCATTGCGAAGGAAGCCCGGTATTTTGAAATACCTTTCCTGGGATCTACCGCGGAGGAGTACTTCTCTTCAAGATGGTTCATTAAACGATACAAGGAATTGACCGGTAAGCAACTGGCCAATGTAAAAGAGATAGCAGCCGACGTAAAGGATGCGCCGGATGCCATGCTTATATTCCACGAATTCGGGTCCAACCTGGCCTTGTTCCTATCGGAGCTTCGCCCGGTACCAAAGGTGGTCTTGCTGGGCGGTAATATTGCGCATACCTATGCGCTGTTCAGTCCTTCTTTAAGGGATAAGCTGAATGAATACGGCCTGCAGATCACCTTTGTTTTATCTGCATTGGATGAAAGGGCGACTTTGTTTGGAGCGGCAGGAATAGCATAAAGTCCGCCATTACAGCGGACTTTTCTTTTTGGGGGTACACCTGTGACTATATCAATATTTTATAAATGTGCCGTTGTCATTGCGCCATTGCTGATTGTACCATTTGTCGGCAGTGGTGATGTCGATATCGCCGTCCCCATCTACATCNTGTGGAAGCATCCATATCATCCATTTGCCGCTGGTGCTGGTATTGTCTTTAATGCTGTTGCTGGCGTCTGTGAACTGCCGGGACCCGTTATTCTTCAACAATTGCAGGTAATAGCCCTGGTAGAATGACAGGGAAGATCCATCCCCCGTTTTGCCCGCCAGGATATCCGTTTTACCGTCTTTGTCAAAATCTGCAAAGCTGAAATTAAGGGTGACCCCGTATTGCTGTACTACCGGCAGTTTAGTACTCCTGGCTGCTGTATACTTCCCCGTGTGATCGCCCCAGAAGATGGTAGGCTGCAGGCCTTGTTCCGCACTGAGGTTCATGTCGCGGTCGTGCCCGCCGATCAGCAGGTCCAGGTAGCCGTCGGCATCCAGGTCATACAGTTCCGAAGTGAAGCTGGGCTTCCATATTACATCTGCAAAGACGGAGGGATCGTATGTAAAATCTGCCTGGCCATTGTTCCTTAAAAAGAGGGCGGCTACGCCTTTATTGTCGGTAAAGAACAGGTCAACATCGCCGTCGTTGTCCACATCACCTGCGCAGGCGGAGTGGTTGAACCCAAAGTTGCCGTCGGCGGCTTTGGGCAGCGGGAGATCAGCCACTGTAAAGTGCCCGTTATTGTTCAGGAGGATCTTTTGCTGTTCGCCGGGAAAAGGCACTTTATCCCAACCATGGCCGGCGATCACCACGTCCATCCAGCCGTTGTTATCAAAGTCGCCCAGTACGGCCTTACGGGCATGCACATACCCAGGCACGGTACCGGTGAAGACGGTTTGGTCTTTCTGATACACGCCGCCATTGTTCCTGTAGAAGAGAAGATCCAGCGGCGTATTGGCATCGAAATTGAAAGAACCGCATATCAGGTCCTTGTCTCCGTCTTTATCAAAATCATAGAACGCCTGGGCCAGGAATTCATCCCCCCAGTACCCTCCATGTAAGGATTGCACAATCTGGCTCAGGTTGGTATGAACATAGTTGGTTGTCCAGATATATGCGGAGCTACGTTGATTGATGGCAGCATTGGGCGTACCTGTTTTGCTGACCGTTACGGTATAGGCGGCGGTGCTATGATCTTCGGCGCTTACGGTATAGGTGACCGGGTTGGTAAAATCATTGGCAGTGGAACCGCTGGTCTGTGCAGTTGTGCCCACAGTTACGGAAGCTTTTGCCGAAGCGGTAAAAGTGGCTTTCAGCTGGGTGATGTCTGTTCCATGAGGAATAGACACGCTGATAGCGGTGCCGGAGATAGTGCCGTTATAATCTGCTTCCAATGCAGGATTCTTTTCTTTCAGAAAAGAAAAGCCCGTGATGGCGTGCTCAGAGGATGCATTATTCTGTGTGGGCTCCGGTTTGTCTTTTTTACAATAACTAAAAAAGATAAGTGTAACAATACAGGCGATAAATCGAGCAGTTCTCATTAGAATAGCGTTTAAACCATGCAAAACTAAGAGGCAGACCTGCGGAAAAAAATACCCCCGAAGGGGGACAAAGCCAGCTAACTACCGCCTCCTGCCAGGTATACGAGCCGCGCGATGCTACCTACGTTGTGCTTTTGCAGCATACGTTTGCGGTGGGTTTTTACGGTTTCGGCAGTAATGCCCAGCTGATGTGCTATTTGTTTGGTGGTAAGTCCCCGGCCAATGAGGCAAATGATCTCGTTTTCCCGTGCAGTGAGCTGAAAAGGACTGTCTGCAGCGGCTTTATCCTTTTCATACATTTTATGGAAGGCCATTTGTACGGCTACCAGCAATTGGGTGACACTATAAGGTTTAACAACGTACATGACGGGGTTGGAGCAAAATGCAGCCTGCAAATTAATGCGGTCTGCATAGGCAGTGAGGAAAATAATTTCGCAATGGTAAAGCTCTTTCAACTGCGAGGCCAGTGNNGTACCATTTACGTTCCCTTTAATATTGATATCACAGATCACAACAGCCGGAACGCCTTCAGGCCCGCTGCATATGCGCAGGGCGGTGGCGGCATCTTTGGCGATGCCTGCCAGGGTATAGCCTTCGGCCTCCAGCAGTTCAGCAATGCTTTCTGCGGTGATCAGTTCATCTTCCACTATGAGGATATTGTGATTGTCCATTACTATGCAGCAAGCTTGATAATAAATTTACTTCCGTTCTCCTGCCTGATGTGCAGGGAAGCATCTAACTGGTTGACCAGCGTATGCACCAGTTTCATTCCAAAGGAGCTGGTAGGGNTGGTCATTTCTCCTGCCAGTCCGTTCCCGTTGTCTGCCACCTGCAGGGTCAGTTGGTTGTCCACNTGTGTGAGCATCACNGAGATCCTGGGATCAGTNATCCCTTTGAAAGCGTGTTTAAANGCATTGGTGACCAGTTCGTTGACAATCAGGCCGATCGGGATGGCCCGGTCTATATCCATCATACCGGATTGCGGCAGCNGGATCTCTGTGCTGACGGTAGCCGGGTCAAAACCAAAGCTGCCCGCCAGGGAGGAGGAGAGGTTCTGCAGATAATCTTCGATATCTACGGAGGCCAGTTCCTTATCAACATAGAGCCGCTGATGAATCATCGCCATTGCATCCACACGGGTTCTCCCCTCTTCCATGGCCTGGCGGGCGGTTTCATCCTCCAGGCGGTTGCTCTGCAGTGCAAGCAGGCTTGATACCACCTGCAGGTTGTTTTTCACCCGGTGGTGCAGTTCTTTGATCAGTGTTTCGATCTGGCTGTTCTTCTGCGCCAGTATTGTTGCCTGCTGTTTTTTCTGAAGGTATACACGGTATATCGCCAAAGCCGTTAGCAGCAGCAATACCAGTGCGGCCGCCAGTAGCAGCACCTGTATGCGCTGTTGTTGCAGCTGCTTTTCCTGCAGCTCCTTTTCTTTTTTGGCCAGCGCTATCAGCCGGTCTTTTTCACTGACCTGGAATTTTGTTTCTATCTGCTTTACCTGTACATAACGAACGGCTTGCGACAGGGAGTCTTTCAAACGGTAATAGTCAAGCCGGTGAGCGGCTGCCAGCTGTGGCGCATGGCATTGCTGGTAATAGTCTGCCAGCTCCTTCTCCAACAATACAGGGGAGCAAAGGGTAAAAGACGATTGCAGCTGTTTGTTGATAACCGGTATCAGGGCATTGCCTTCTTTAAAGGCGGCGGTTTTACCATAGCATCTGAGAAGGGCCAGTTGTGCAACGTGAAATTCTCCGTCTGCCATTTCAGCGGCCTTTTTATAGCTGGCGATGGCGGCTGCATACTGCTGTTGCTGTTCCTGCAGCCATCCCGCTATATAAAAGAAGGATGGAATGTGCATTTCTCCATTGCCGGGAGATTTTGCAAGCAGCAATTTACAGGTATCGTAAATATGCCGGACCACCGCCTGGTTGTTACGGAAGGTCTCGTATTCGCCCACTGTGCCCAGCACTAAGGGCAGATAAGCATGCCGTTGTTTACGCCTGAACTCATCTGCCACCAGGCGCATATAATAGCAGGCATTGTCAAAGTCCTGCAGATTGAAGAATGAGCTGGCCATTTCCACGTAAACAGCTGCCCTGGCGCCTCTGAACCAGAAGGGTATGCGGCGCCAGCATTTCTCTGCGTTGGTATTCAGTGCAGGATCATCCAGCATGGGCGCTAAAGAAAGCAGGGTTTCAAGCGAGCGGCTCCAGTCTCTTTTGCCTTCCATTTTCAGGAAGAAAGATTTATTATAGATGGCCATCACATTATCATGCGGAGAGGGGGTGCCGGCTGCCAGGGTAATAGCAGAATCGTACAGCGCTTCCAGTTGTGCGGGGGACCATTGGTCCCTCCTGTTTATGGCCTCCTGGGTTTGCAGGACGCTGTAATTGAAATCGTCGCCTGCCTGGCGGCAAAATTGCTTATGAGGTATGATCCAGGCAAGACCACTGTCTACCATGTTCCTGGTAGTGTATACCAGTACCAGGAAGCTAACGGCATCGCGGTAAGATACATCAGCGGTAAGATCATGTGCTATCCCGGTCTGGATGGCGNTTTTCATCCAGGCAGTTGACTTAACAAGTTCNTTACGCTCCAGATAAAAAGCCCCCNGCAGGTGCTGGATCCTCATCAGNTAAAGATAATTACCCTGCTCCCGGGCGCCGTCTGCCGCGAGTTGCAGCAGGCTGTCCTGCTTTTTAAAATCCTTACCCGTGTATGGCAGGGAAGCTTCCATCCAGCGGATCAGCTTTGCGGTATCGGGCAACACTGTTTGCCCGCTAACAGTGTAACTCATACAAAGGGCTATGCAAGCCGCTAAAAGGGTTTTCATTGCTCAATTNATTTACGTCCCCCACAAATAAAAAAACCACCTGTTGAGATGGTTTAGCAATATAGATAGGTATGGGTGATATGCNTGCGGGTTAAGATACGACAAATTCCGGGATATCATAATCACCCGTTGTTGTTATAAGATGGTTATCTTCGGTGTAAATGATCATTATAACGTGAGGCAAAAACTGAATTTAATCACCTTTGGTGTGGATGATCTGGAAAGGTCGCTGAGCTTTTATGAAAAGGGGCTTGGATGGAAAAGATCGGCAAAAAGTATGGATGGCCTGGGATAATCTGAAATTGTGATATACTATGTTTTTTCATTTCAGAAATAAATTTCCGCAATTAAACGCCTATTGGGATAAATACCTTCCCTATCAAAAGCGGATAGAAGCACCGGCAAAAACCATCCTGCTGGAAGAAGGGAAAAAGTCACAGCATTATATCTTCATAGAGAAAGGCTGTGTGCGCGCTTATTTCGATAAAGATGGCGAAGATAAAACCATGCAGTTCTTTTTCGAGAATGAAGGGCTNAGNTCTTTTGACAGCTTTGTGAACAATGTTCCGAGCCCCATCACGATCGAAACCGTTGAGCCTTCTGTGCTTTATCTGCTNCCCAAACGCTACGTGATGCAGCTGCTCAATGAATTAAGCACGGAGCCGGGCTTCGCACAAATGGTNCTGCAGATGACCGCCCAGCGNCAGATCCATTATATCAATGAATTTGTATCCTTTATCCGCGACACGCCGGAAGAACGTTATCAGCGCCTGCTGAAAGAACGGCCCCATATTGTACAGCGGATCCCCCAGCATTATATTGCCTCCTATCTTGGCGTCAGCAAAGTGCATCTCAGCCGTATTAAAAGTAAGCTGGCGAAAGGAAAACCGCGTTTCTGAACTTGATAACATATGTTATCGTCTCCTGGCTGCTGCCTGTTCTAATTTTGTATCAACAAAAAAAAGACAATGAAAGCAGCAGTAATGTATCAGAAAGGCGAATTGCCTCAATATGTAGAAATTCCTGAGCCGGTTGCACAAAATGGCAACCAGCTATTAGTAAACGTGAAGACCGCCGCTGTAAAGCACCTTGACAGAGGCGTTGCCTCCGGTAGACACTATTCATCCAGCTCCGGCTCCCGGGAGAACGGCCGGGTGATTGGCAGTGACGGTATTTGTTTATTGCCGGATGGTACCCGGGTATATGCCATTGGTGTGAACGGCATGCTGGCAGAAAAAGCGATCATCGAAAAAGACCGCTTCGTTCCATTACCCGATGCATTAGACGATGTTACCGCTGCTGCCCTGCCCAACGCCGTCTTTGGCGGAGCCATGGCGCTTAAATTCAAAGCGGATATCCAGGCGGGCGATGTAGTGCTGATCAACGGCGCAACAGGCGTTACGGGCAGGGTGACGGTGCAGCTGGCCAAATACTATGGGGCGGGGAAAGTGATCGTTACCGGCAGAAATGTGGCCTCGCTGGAAGAACTGCGGTCACTGGGCGCAGATGAGGTCATTGCTATCTCAGCGGATGATGAGGCCTTTAAGGCGCAGCTGGCGACCGTACATGCGGGCACTCCTATTGATGTCATCATTGATTACCTCTGGGGGCATACGGCGGAAATGATCCTGGCCTGTGTGAAGGGGAACGGCTCGTTTACCAACCGCATCAGATATGTATCTGTGGGCAGCATGGCCGGCGATCAGATCACCTTGTCAGCCGCCAATCTCAGAAGTGTTGACCTTCAGCTGACAGGTTCGGGGATGGGCGCGTGGTCAAAACAACAGGTGCGGCAAATGCTCAGTGAGATCTTGCCGGAGATGTTTGCATTGGCGGCAGCTGGTAAGCTTACCATAGAAACCATGACGGTGAAGCTGGAGGATATTGAGAAGCTGTGGGACGTGGAAGTGCCTGGCGGCTGCAGGCTGGTGGTGACTATTGCTTAAAATTTATAACAATTGATTATGATCGCTGCCTTGTTGATTGCCGCCTGGTCATTTATAGCGCTGAAACTGCGCCGCTGGTATAAATTGCGTAAAGATTGATTCAGCTACTCACTTGTTCAGTCTCCCGGTACCTCCGCTTGTTCTGGAAGTGCCGATTCCCCAGGTAGCACCAGTGTCTGTTCGTTAGTAGAAGTCCAGTTGCCTTTACCGGAAGCGGTTCCTTCCCGCCAGTCGAAATCAATGCTGATCCCGGATACCTGGCTGGCAGAAACCGGTGAAGGCGGCGGGGTTCTCGGATCTGCTCCTGTTACGGTGGTGGTACGCTGTGTGATAGTGCCGGTGCTAGGGGGTGGCGGCTCCAGCCGGCCATTTATAATTGCCTATTATATTACCAGCCGGTGTAACTGTCATGCAAAAAAGCGGAAGTAACAATTTCTGTTGTGAGCGGCTTTTTCCGGGTTCAAAAGGGGATTTTTCCTTTTTTTTCCATGCAGCAAATCTTTGACCTTTGGTGTGTTATCCTTCTACACCCTAAGTCCAAATGCTATGAGCTTATCATTCAGAAAATCTACCAGTATACCGGATCAAAGGATTTTATTGATGATTGACGCGAAAAGCAAGACGGGTATCTTATACCTTATAACATTTAAACCCCTTATCTTATGAAAACAGTATTACTGCTTGCTTTTCTATTCTGTGTTTCCTGCTCTGCCTCAAAAAACACACCCGAAGAATTCTACTTCTCCTGCGAAAGTGACTATGGGTATGATGTGTATCCCTCCTCAGAATGTACAGGAGAAACGATGATCTTTATCCCTTCGCAAACCACTTTCTATACAAAGACTCCAGGGAAAAAGAAAAACATTTACGTTACGTACGGATCCACCAGCGGATGGATTTCCAGGCCCAAATTGAAAAGAGCTAACCGAACAGTGTATAAATTATTACCGCAGTCTATTGTAACTGAGCAAGACAGTTTACTTGCTGAATACAATAAGCGTAAAAGTTATACTCCACGAAGCCATGAATCTACTTATAATTCAAAAAAAACTCACATAACGTCTGGTGTCAAAACAATACACGTGAGGGGATATTACAGGAAAAATGGCACATATGTCAGGCCACATATGAGGAGTACTTCTGGCAGAAGGCATTAATCTGAAATTATTCCGGCGCCTCCTGGCTTTGTTTAGCGTTATTAAGTAGATTGTCTTTTAAAGTATCTAATTTGATATACTTAAAAAAACCATAGTATGCTTTATCCTGCGATTCTTGTCCTTTAAAATAATTATAGATCATGGGAACTTCCAGATAATATTTTATTCCTTCTGTCCAGGAGTCCCATATTTCCTTTTCGATCCGGCCTTTTTCATACCAGAAATATTCCTCGGCGCACAAATTGAGATAATCCTGAATGACCTGGTTGGGTATCCTGCTATTAGATAGTTTATACAAGGCAAGAGGGCCTGCCCGATAATTGTCTCTGATGACATTAAGGTCGTCATTCAGCTTATTGAACCGTTCATTAAATGAATCAAAAAGTGAGCGAAAAATGGCATCACTATCCAGCCAATGCTTATTTAGGCTTATATAAAATGTAGCGATTGCGGCAAGCGTCGCGATCAGTTGGGCCCGCAGACCGGGTAGGGAGAATAAAAAAATTAATACAATTACAAAAAGGACGGATGTAATAATAAGCAGCCAATCAAACTTCCGTTTCTTAGCGTAAAAATTTCTTATTTCAAAAGGCATAGGTAAATGATAGATGTCAAGTATACAAAAAATATAATTGAAAATATTAACCCCGAGTGAATAATCAGCTCCCTGGCAGCAAAGTACTCACCTCCGTGTATCAATGGCCGATGTTCACCTCGCCGGCAGGGATTTAAAAACGGGCCTTGGCTGGCGTGACCGCCCGGCGCCGCCCCATCAAGGCCCTCCTCTTCCCACGCCCGCTCACGCCCCATCTTCCTCCTCACAGCCAGGCGCAGCCCGTTTTTAATCCCTGCGGCACTGCCTCCCAAACCGCCTCAATAACCTCATCCCCACAAGTGTAAAACTTACGCTTTATTCCCCTAAAATTCCCTATTTTACCCCCTTAGCATCATTCACGTTCATTTATTTAAATCTATTTTCACAATGCCACGTAAAACACTCATCGTCCTTATTTCATTCGTCATCCATTCCACCCTCATCACCGGCGCATCGGCGCAAACACTCAAAACCCGCTGGGCATCCAAAGTATCTTCCACTGCCCCGCTCCCGGAATATCCACGGCCACAGCTGGAAAGATCACAATGGCTCAACCTGAACGGCTCCTGGCAATACGCTATCCTGCCAAAGTCCCAGGAAAGCGCACCAGCCTCTTATGCAGGCAATATCCTGGTTCCTTACGCCGTAGAAGCTGCTCTCTCGGGTGTACAGAAAACCGTTGGTAAAGACAGTATCCTCTGGTACAAACGCACGTTCACCATTCCTTCCAGTTACAAGAACAAGAACATCCTCCTGCACTTCGGCGCGGTAGACTGGCAAACCGATGTGTACATCAACGGCAAACACGCCGGTACGCACCAGGGCGGCTATGATCCCTTCAACTTCGATATCACATCGCTGCTGAAAAAATCCGGCACGCAGGAGATCTTGGTAAAAGTATGGGACCCCAGCGACGAAGGCCCTCAGCCCCGCGGCAAACAGGTCATCAAGCCGCATGGCATCTGGTATACGCCTGTTACCGGCATCTGGCAAACCGTGTGGTTAGAACCCGTAGCGCCTACCTATATCGCGTCCCTGAAGCCTGTGCCTGACATCGATAAACAATCTCTCCAGCTGACCGTGAACACTGAAAACCTGCAGCCTGGCGACCAGGTGAAGATCACTGCCCTCGACGGCGCTCAGCAGGTGGCAGAACAAACGCTGGACAATGCCTCCGCCGCTACCCTGAACATCGCTAACGCGAAATTGTGGTCACCCTCCTCGCCTTCCCTGTATAAGCTAAAAGTGTCTATTCTCCGCAAGGGCAAAGTAATAGACGAGGTAAAAAGCTATTTCGCCATGCGCAAGATCTCCATGGCGCCTGATCAGCAAGGCACTCAGCGCATGCTGCTGAACAACAACTTCGTGTTCCAATTTGGTCCGCTGGACCAGGGCTGGTGGCCTGACGGGCTCTATACCGCCCCTACCGACGAAGCCCTGCGTTTCGACATTGAAAAGACCAAAGAACTGGGCTTTAACATGATCCGCAAACACGTAAAAGTAGAACCTGCCCGCTGGTACTATTATGCAGACTCCCTGGGTATTCTCGTATGGCAGGACATGCCGAGTGGCGACCTGGGTAACCGTTGGGATAACCGCCCCGGCATCTACGGCCGTGCTACAGATAAAGATCGTACGCCGGAATCTGAAAAGATCTATCGTACCGAATGGAAAGCTATCATGGACGCCGTCAATTTCTTCCCTTCCATCGTAGTATGGGTGCCCTTTAATGAAGCCTGGGGCCAGTTCAAAACAGAAGAGATCACCAAATGGACCATGGAATACGATCCCTCCCGCCTGGTGAACAGCGCCAGCGGCGGCAACTTTCACCCGGTTGGACATATCATAGATCTGCATAACTATCCCGATCCGGCTATGCCGGAAGCGAAGATCTTCGGCGCTAAACAAGTACTGGTACTGGGCGAATACGGTGGCCTCGGACTGCCCCTCGATGGTCATACCTGGCAGCAGAAAGATAACTGGGGTTATCAGAGCTTTAAAAATGCTGATGAACTGTTCAAAGTGTACAACGGGTTCTGCGATCGTCTGAAAGACCTGATTCAACACGGGCTTTCAGCAGCTGTTTATACACAAACCACCGATGTGGAAATGGAAGTGAATGGCCTGATGACCTATGACCGCGAGATCATCAAAGTACCGGCTGAAAAGATCAGCGCCGCAAACAAAGGAGTGATCAATAGCAAATAAATTTTAAAATAATGTTCCGCCTGAAAAGGCGGAACGTTTCATCCCTCAAATATATAGACACTTCCCTGGCTAGGAACCAGGGTTGTGACCGGAATCTTTAATCCATTGTAAGGTCCGCTATAAATTTCCGGATAATATCCGGATGTCATGGTAGACTTTCGGGTCAATTTTTTGCCAAAAGAGAGGAAAATCGGGTCAGAAAGGCTGGCGGATAATAGCTAAAATTTGGCTAAACGGCAAATTTCAGGTATCTTCACTGGATTTTAATAGTATTTTAACTATACCCGTGGGACAATAGAAAAACCTCAGGTAAATTTCTAAATAAAGTAAACGAACATTGAACTTTCACGAATTTGGATTTGACGACGATCTGCTGGACGGCATTTATGCCATGGGCTATGAAAAAGCCACTCCTGTACAGGAACAGGTAATACCACCCATCATTGCAGGCAGGGACATTATCGCATCAGCACAAACAGGTACCGGTAAAACCGCCGCATTCCTGCTGCCTGTGCTGCATAACCTGCTTACGCAACCCCGTGATGAAAAGAGTATCAACGCAATGGTGATCGTGCCTACACGCGAACTGGCCATCCAGATCGCACAAACGCTCGAAGGCCTTACCTACTACACCTCCATCAGCTCAATAGCCGTATATGGCGGCACCGGCGGCGCTTCCTTCGCCGCAGAAAAAAAGGCGCTGGCCACCGGCGTGGATATCGTTATCTGCACACCCGGCCGCATGATCGCCCACCTCAATATGGGCTATGTGAACGTAAAGCAGCTGAAATACCTGGTGCTGGACGAAGCAGACCGCATGCTGGACATGGGCTTCTTTGACGATATCATCAAGATCATCTCGTACCTGCCCAAAGAAAGGCAGAACCTGATGTTCTCTGCCACTATGCCGCCTAAAATCAAGCAGCTGGCGCTCCGCATCCTGCAGGAGCCGGTAGGCATCTCCATCGCCCTGAATAAGGCGCCGGAGAAGATCGTACAGAAAGCCTTCCTGGTGCACGAACAGCAAAAGGGGCCATTGATCAAACATGTGCTTTCACATCAGCAGTTTGAAAGCGTGATCATCTTCTGCTCCAGCAAACAGAATGTGAAGCAACTGTATGCAGAGCTGAAGCAGGCTAAGTTCTCTACAGAGCTCATTCACTCCGACCTGGAGCAGGATAAACGAGAACAGGCGCTGCTGGATTTCAAGAACAAAAAGCTGAAGATCCTGGTAGCCACGGACATCCTGAGCCGTGGTATCGACATCGAGGATATTAACCTGGTGATCAATTACGATGTGCCGAAGGACGCGGAAGATTATATCCACCGCATCGGCCGTACGGCCCGTGCCGCCTCAGACGGTACTGCCTATACGTTTGTAAGTGGCAAGGAAATGGGCCGCTTTGCACGTATAGAAAGAACACTCGGTAAACAGGTGCCCCGCGGCGAAGTGCCGGAACAATTCGGCCCGGCCCCTACCCCTCATGCAAGGCCCGAAGGAAGGCCCGGCAGGAACAATGGTAAACCGCGCCGTAACGGTAATGGAAAGCCGGGTGGAGGCCACGGTAAACCGGGTGCTAATGGCCATGCTAACGGCAACGGCGCTCCCCAGGGCCAGCGGAAACCGAAGAAAAAACCATCAAATAACTTCAATAATAATAAAAGCAGTTAGCGGTAAACTAACTGCTTTTTTATTTGTAACACTTTCCTGTAACCCCATCTGATCTCTACGAAAAACATCCATCTGCACTGGTATCCATATCTATGTCTTCAATAACTTTACGACATATAACAGTGAGAACTATGAAACAGAAGATCTACCAGGTAGACGCCTTTGCAGAAAAAATGTTCAGCGGCAACCCGGCCGCCGTATGCCCGTTTGCCAGCTGGCCGGATGAGCAGCTGATGCAGCACATTGCCACGGAGAACAATCTCGCGGAAACCGCCTTCTATGTAAAGAATGGGGATGGATACGAAATCCGCTGGTTCACGCCCGCTGCAGAAGTGGATCTCTGCGGGCACGCCACCCTGGCGGCGGCCTATGTGCTCTTTAACTGTGAAGGCTACCAGGGAGACCGCATCGATTTCCATTCCCCGCGCAGCGGCCCGCTCACTGTTAGCAAACGTGGTGATCTGCTCATACTCAACTTTCCTACTGATGTTTTTGAACCGGTAGCCATATCGGATGAGCTACAGGCTGGCTTTAATGTAAAGCCGCTGGAAGCATATAAAGGCAAAACAGATTACATGCTGGTGTTTGAAAAGGAAAGCGATATCCGGGCGATAGTACCCCGCCTTCCTGAGATCGCCAGATTACAGGCCCGGGGCGTGATCGTGACAGCCAAAGGAGATCAGACAGATTTCGTTTCCCGTTTCTTTGCGCCCGCCGTTGCAGTGGATGAAGACCCGGTGACCGGTTCTGCCCATACCACCCTCACTCCCTACTGGGCAAAAAAGCTGGGGAAAAATGAGCTAACAGCCAGGCAGCTTTCAAAACGCAGCGGCCAGCTGCAATGCAGGTACCTGGGTGACCGTGTAGAAATAGGTGGGTACGGACAGCTATATATGGAAGGGGAAATAAATTTATGATGCCTATCTTTAGGGCTCATCAATAAACCCTATACCTCTTTTTATGGCAGACATCAAGCTCAACCTCATTAACCACTCTAATGACCACAACAATTCCAGTGTGGTGATCTTACAGAAGAATCAGGCTACTTCCTACGACGAACTGGCGGTAGCCTGGCAGGTGATCAGCAACCTGGGGCAGGGCTGGAACCATCCCTTTGTGTATCCCATGACGATGACCGTAGCTGCCAGCGATAGCTGGGGTAATTTCAGTCCCCAGCAGGATGCCTCCTACGGACAGCAGTTCGAGGTGGTAAAAGACACCTCCGGCGATATACTGCGTTATAGCGGTCCTTCTGCTGAGCCCAACCAGCTGGAAGTGCTGAATGCTTTGCAGCAGGGCGCCATCAACGCGAACGTTTACAAAGCCGGCAAGCTGCTGGCTAGCAAAACTTCCATTGCGCCCGGGCAGAAAGCCGTGTTCCAATTTGCGCCTACCTTATGGATAGGGGTAGTATCGCAGGTGACAGAGGGCCAGGTAGTGAACAGCGCCATTCTCTCTAACATCAACACGGAGATTTCGCTCTTGGGCATTGCCAGTGCGGATATTATTATGACCGGCGGCGGCACCGGCCCTGATGAAACTCCTTTCGTATTCACACTGGCGAATGTCCAATATGCGTAAACGTTATAGCCCCGGCACGATTGTACCGGGGCTTTTATTTTGTTCTTTACCTTATAGTAAGCTGATCTTGTTGCGTAGTATTCGTCTTTCTGTTTCAGACTGTGTTTGTCCGATAGCGATCTCAAAATATTTTCTTGCTTCAGCCCGATCGTTTAAACGTGCATACAACTCGCCCAGCAGGCTGTTATAGATATAAAAGGAAGACAGCTTTTTGATGTCTGCTATGCGCGACACCGCTTCCAGCGCTGCCGCTGCGCCATACACCTGCATGATCACCACGGCCCTGTTCAATGCTGTTACAGCAGAAGGCGCCATCTCACAGAGGTAATCATAATAGTCCAGGATCTGCTCCCAATTGGTCTCCTCATAATTCTCTGCCGTACAATGCTCATAGGCAATGGCCGCTTCCAGGTGATAGCGGCTGATGATATTACCAAAGGCCGCTTTTTCCATATAGGCGTTCCCTGAGGCGATCAGCTGCCGGTCCCACTTACCGCGGTCCTGATCAGGCAGCAGGATGATCTCCCCGCTGGTAGTAAGCCGGCTCTCCGTGCGGGAAGCATGGAAGCACATCAGCGCCATTAAAGCAAAGGCGCCGGGCGTTTGCGTATGAGCGTTCTCTGTAAGCAGCTTGCAGAGCAGCATCGCTTCTTCCATCACGTCCCTGCGGATAAGGTCTTCTGAATGCGTGGAGTTATATCCTTCATTGAACAACAGGTAGATGGCGTTCAATACAGCATCTGTACGGTACTGCATATCGGCGATGGAGGGGATCTCCAGCCTGATCCTGTTATCGCGGAAGAATTCTTTTGTGCGGTACAGCCTTTTGGAGATAGTATCTTCTGACGTAAGAAAAGCCTTTGCAATTTCCGCCGTACTGAATCCGCAAAGGGTTTTGAGGATGATGGTCACCTGGTTCTCTTCAGATACCCCGGGATGGCAACAGGCGAACATCATACGCAACATATCATCTTTTACCGGGGCTTCCTGCCAGAAATGGTCCATAGTTGCACTGAGGGAGTAGTTGGAAGTCAATAAAAGGCGTTCATCGTCGCTGAAATCAAATTGTACGGAATGCTTATTCCGGCGAATAATGTCGATGGCTTTATTCTTCGCCACGCGGAACAACCAGGCGGAAGGATTGTCCGGAATACCTTTATCGGCCCAGGACTGCATGGCATGCAGCAGGGTGTCCTGCACTACGTCTTCGGCCATTTCCAGGTTTTCGGCGCCGAAGATCTTTGTGAGCACAGCTACCATCTTCCCCGCCTCGCGACGGAAAAGATGGTCTGTAAGCTGGTTGATATGATCAGGTGAAATGGCCAATGGTTCAGTTGTTAGGTGCTACTTCCCGTATTTCCATGACCCCTTCGTATTCAAAGATGGGGTTGTTTTTTGCGATCGCTATGGCTTCTTCCAGGCTTTCTGTTCTGACGGTGATGATGCCGTTCACCATCTTTTCATCTTCTGTCAAAGGCCCTTCGCTCAGCAGCTGTTGCTTTCCTCTCATCACCGCGCCGTTGCGTTGCAGGCGCACTACGCCGTTGAGCTGTCCGTTCCGGGCGATCTCTCCTATCCACTCCTTTGAGCGCAGCAGGATCTGCTGCAGCTCCTCCGGCGACGCTTGCAGGAAGCGTGGTCCTACCCTGAACAATAACACGTAATCTTTCATGCTACAGGATTTTTAGGGATAAGACCATATCAGGAGGCAATTTCCCTGATCTCGGTGCTAACATCATCGTGCTCAAATATAGGGCAGCCTTTGGCCAGGTTGATAGCCTGGTCCAGGTCACTGGCTTTGATCACGATATAGCCGGCAACAATCTCTTTGCCTTCTGCAAAGGGGCCGTCGGTCAGCTGTGCAGCCTTACGGCCTTTCAGTACGGCGCCGGAGCCGCCTACCAGGCGTTGGCCCTGCGGAACATGGCCGTCTTTCATCAGGCCTTCCATCCATGCCCTCCAATTGTCGGAGATAGGCTGTCCGGGTTCAGCCGTTGGAACATACTGTGGGCCGCCGCGGAATAATAACAGGTAGTCTTTCATTTTTTAAGCTTTTTAGTTAATTAATTGCTTGTACACTTAAATGACGAATGAAAGGACAGGAATTTGGACAAGATGCTAAAAATATTTTCTTAAGGCTTTGCTCTTTCATATTGTACCGGCCAGTTGATCTTCGCCTTCAACTCATCTGCTGCCGCTAAGGGAAAATACGGATTGCGCAGGATCTCCCTTGCCATGAAGATCATATCTGCGTCACCGTTAACGAGAATGCTTTCCGCCTGTATGGCATTGGTGATCATCCCCACGGTACCGGTAAGAATGCCGGTCTCTTTCCGGATCCTTGATGCAAAAGGCAGCTGGTATGCCGGTCCTACGGAAATATGCTGATGTTCCGAGAGCCCGCCGCTGGATACATCCAGCAGATCTACTCCTCTATCCTTTAATATATGTGCCAGCTGTACCGACTCTTCCAGGTTCCAGCCTCCTGTTACCCAGTCGGTAGCAGAGAGCCTGACAAACAAGGGCAGCTCATCGGGCCAGACTGTTTTTACGCTGTCTGTGATCTCGAGCAGCAAGCGGATACGGTTCTCAAAACTGCCGCCATATTCATCTGTACGATGATTGCTTAAAGGCGACAAGAACTGGTGCACCAAATACCCATGGGCGGCATGCAGCTCTATCACTTTAAACCCGGCTTGTAAGGCCCTTTTAGCGGCAGCGGTGAAGTCTGCAATTACTTTCCGGATGCCATCGCTGCTTAATGCGGCCGGCATGGGATAGGTTTCAGTAAAAGGTATAGCAGAGGGGGCCACCGGCGTCCACCCGCCATGCGCTGCTTCCACTTTACCGCGGCCTATCCAGGGTACATTGGTACTTGCCTTACGGCCGGCATGGGCCAGCTGTATACCTGGCACGCAGTGCTGTGCAGCAATGAACGAGGTGATCTGTAGGAGTTTATCAATATGCTCATCCTTCCAGATGCCGAGGTCATGCGGCGAGATCCTGCCTCCGGGAGATACTGCTGCGGCTTCAGTAATGATCAGGCCTGCGCCACCTGTTGCGCGTGAGCCCAGGTGAACCAGGTGCCAGTCGGTAGCAAAGCCGTCTTCTGAAGAATATTGGCACATGGGAGATACGGTGATCCTGTTTTTGAATTGGACCGCTTTTATGGCGAGTGGAGAAAATAGTTGTGACATATGTTTCCGTTAAATGAACCGGATGTTAAAGTAATTTTTTTTCCTGAAAACGCGCAACGTATAAAAATCTTCACTAACTTTGAATTACAAAGTGCTTTTCAAACTATGATTACAAAGAACAAAAGGCTTTTCGGCATCGTGCTCACCGTAGTGCTGATACTGCTTATACCCCTGATTGCAATGCAGTTCACCAGTGAAGTGGACTGGTCTCCATTTGATTTCCTGGTGATGGGTATCTTGTTGCTGGGAACGGGACTTGCATGTGAGCTGGTATTGAGGAAGGTAAAGAAAACAGCCTACCGGGTCGCGATTGTTGCAGGGATACTGGTGGCGTTGCTGCTCATCTGGGCTGAGCTGGCGGTAGGCATTTTTGGGACGCCGTTTGCGGGAAGTTGATGCGGGCTATCTTTGTCTGCAGCCTTTACCTATGTCTAACCTAGCCCATGTATATGACTGAGTATGAACCCTGGATGATCTGGGAATATTTATTCCTTTTCATCCCATTTCTAATCATTATTATTCTCTTTCTGCTGACGCAATATCAAACCCTGAAACTGGTCCGTTCAGCAAATAGATGTATGCAGCCCGCATTGCTGATAGCTTTTGTCATGTGGATAACCTATTGGATACTGCTGTTATATTATAGAAAGCGATTGAAGAAAATAGTCCAATACTGATGACAATGACTACTCTATTCTCCCTGCATGCCGTTATGAGCATTGGAATATTATTAACTCCGTTCCTTATAATTATTGTAACAATATTCAATCTGCTGTTTAATCTTTTTCGCAGAATTTTCGGCAGGCGGATCAGCAAGCAGCCTGACGACCTGGATTCAACTTACAAATCAAATGATTGGATAATAAGCATATTTAGGTCATTGGCAGTAATAATTGTGATGCTGTATATAATTTATGTATTTTCTTTTATCCCACATAATATTCCTATAAAGCACACTGAACTTCTGTTATGAATATCGTTGGCAAACTTCTAATCCTATTTCTTTTTATAGTTGTTTTAGCTGCATGCTTATACTTTTACGCCGTTCTTTCTTTTTCCCGGCCATTTGACAACAAGTACAGCGATGAAGAGCTTACAAAGGAATTTATAGCTCATGAAAAAGAATTTGCTGACCTGGCAACATTTTTCATGGCCAATCTCCCGAAGAACAAAAAGCAAACCGTGTATTTTGGATTAGGCAACGGTAATCGTGTTAATTTGAATATCTACCCAACCGCATTTCATCCAGCCAACAAAGTAATAGGAGGCCCTGATCTGAAGATTGGATCACCGGAATTAGACAGTGCGCTGATGGTCCTAGGACGGACAAACTATACCGTTAAGATGTTGAGGCATAAATTGAGTAAAACAAATTGCGATTGGATCACGGTTGCAGAACAACCCAGTCCCGTAGTAAAGATTTATCCAGACGCAAATGGACGGGAATCATTTGCTTACTATATTTTTGACCGGCCCATTAACGATAGGCTGGCCAAGGCATACGATGGCTGGCGCATAAGCAATTCCGGATTTGGGAAAAGAGTCATTCTTAAATACACTCCTGCTCACGTTGGAATGTGGTGATCATCATTATATACAAAAAACCACCATGTATCTACAGCCAATTGACTTTTAATATCTTAAATCATCCTTTCCGTCACTCTCCCCTCCTTTTTCTTATACTTTCCCAATAAAAATTGCTGTCTCCCTGCCTCCGTTCTTTCTTTGTATACCGCCACTATCCATCTCCATATCTCCACCCAAACCACAAATAAATGTTATGAAAACACCTTTATTCCACGTGTTCGTCCTTCTCCTCTTGGGAGTTGGCGCCACCCTATCCGTACACGCACAAAGCGACGGCTTGCCGCGCGGTGCTACCCAATTGCCTTACATCCGCTACGAAGCAGAAGCAGCGACCCTGGGCAGCGGCGCCAGTCTGCAGCAATCGCCTCAGTTCATTCAGTCCGACATCGCTTCAGAAGCATCCGATCAAAAGTACGTCAGCCTGGGCAGCAACGGCGCCTCAGTAGAATGGGTGCTCACGCAGGCGGCGCAAGGCGTGACCGTCCGCTTTACCCTGCCGGATAACAGCAGTGGCGCTGGTCAGTCAGGCCCGCTGAGCGTTTATGTGAACGATGTGCTGGTAAAGACCGTCAACCTTTCCTCTTACTGGGCTTACCAGTATTTTAACGGCGAAGATCCCCAGCAAACACCGGGCACTAAAACTTTTATGCGCTTCGATGAGATCCATTTCCGGCTGGACAATGCAGCAGCAGCGGGCAGTAAGATCCGCCTGCAGAAAGACAACAGTTCCCTGACCTATGGGATAGATTTCGTAGAGCTGGAGCCTGTGCCTCCGGCACTGTCACAACCGGCCAATTATCTTTCGGTGACCAGTTACGGCGCTACGCCGGATGACCAAACAGATGATTTTGCCGCCTTTAACCAGTGTATCGCCGCTGCGGCTGCACAGGGCAAGCATGTGTACATTCCGCAGGGCCGTTTCCTGTTGAGCGATAAGCTGTCATTAAATGTGACGAATATGAAGATCCAGGGCGCAGGCGTCTGGTACACGGAAGTTTATTTCTCCACCGACCGGCAATTCTATGGCGGCATCATGGGCCGGGCCAGTAACGTGGAGATCTCCCACTTCTCTATGAACACCGCCAATAATGACCGGCTGAAGTATGATGAGGCTAATCCCCGTGTGCCTGCAGAAAAGTACAAGATCTACAAAGGCTTCATGGGCACCTATGGCGCCAACTCCTATGTGCACGACATTTGGGTAGAGCATTTTGAATGCGGCTTCTGGCTGGGCGGTTATGATCCTCCCTACCCCATAGACATCACTACCAATATGGTGATCTCCAAATGCCGGATCCGCAATAACTATGCAGACGGCGTTAACTTCTGCCAGGGCACTTCCGGTTCAGTGGTAGAACAATGCAGCGTGCGTAATAACGGCGACGATGCCTTAGCCATATGGCCGGCCAATGCTGCGGGCAATAACCAAACCTGCCGCAACAACATCTTCCGTAACAACACTATTGAGAACACCTGGCGGGCAGGCGGTATCGGCATTTTTGGTGGTACTGGTCATGAGGTGCACCATAACCTGATCAAAGACGGCGTGGGTGGATCCGGTATCCGCTTTACCAATGATTTTGGCGGATTCACCTTTGAATACCCCGGCGATGTGATCCGCGTATACGAAAACACCATCAACGGTTGCGGTACCAGCTATGATCTCTGGAACCAGAAACGCGGCGCTGTTGAATTATATGCCAACACCGGCATTTTCAACCTGCAGTTTGACAACAACTCCATTCTGCGCTCGCAGCGTGATGCCGTGCAAATGTTTGGCAACAACATCCACCACCTGGTATTCAATAACACCATTATAGACGGCACCGGCCTTGATCCCATTACCCGCGATGTACCGGCAGATGTATACGGCGGATTCGGTATCTACTGCCAGGCTAATTCGCAGACGGCTACCTTTAATAACCTTACGGTCACCAACGCGGAATCCGGCACGTATATCAACCGCAACACCAATTTCCAGCTGATCATACAAAATGCCAATATCCCGGTTACGGGCGTGAGCATTATTTCGCCTGCGGCAGATACGACACTGGCAATGGGACAGTCCGTTACACTGAGAGCGGCCATACAACCGGTGGATGCTACCAACAAGAACATCAGCTGGTCCAGCTCCAACACGGCAGCAGTTACCGTGGATGCCAACGGCAAGGCCACCGCTGTAGGGCTGGGCACTGCCACGGTCACCGCTACCACACAAAGCGGATCGTTTACGGCTACACGTAAGATATCCATCGTACCCGGTGTGAACGTAATTGCCACAGATGCCGCTGCCGCAGAAGGTGGTAACACCGGTGTGTTTACCATCAGCACACAGGGGATTACACAGAATATTACCGTGGGCTATACGCTTAGCGGCACAGCGGGCGCGAATGATTATACCGCCAGTCCGGCGCTCACAGGATCTGTTACACTTACGCCTTCCAGCCAGTCTGTTGCCATTACCATCACNCCTGTTGATGATGCCAGCTTTGAAGGACCGGAAAATCTGCGGCTCACTTTAAATCCCGGNACCGGTTATAACCGTGGNGGCGATACCACTGCAGTGATCACCATTGCGGATAATGATAATCCGCCCTGCACATCGCCCGTGATCGCNCAGGTATCCGGCACTGCCCCGGTGATAGACCAGACCATAGATGCGGCCTGGAGTGCAGCGCCGGCAAAGAGCATCAGCAATGTTACCCTGGGNGGTATNCCGGGAGATTATTCCGGCAAATGGCGTGCATTGTATGATAATACTAACCTGTACCTGCTGGTAGAGGTGAATGATGCTACCCGCATTAACGACTCCGGCAGCAGCTGGTGGGAAGATGATGTGATCGAGATCTTTGTGGATGCTGACAACAACAAAGGCGCATCCTATGACGGCGTGAATGATTTTCAGTTAGGTTTCCGCTGGAACGACAATACCGTACAGGTAGGCGGCAATTCCGTAAACCGTACTACCGGTATTAACTTCCGCGAATATGCCACCAGCAGTGGTTATAACCTGGAAGTAGCCATTCCCTGGACTACACTGGGAACTACTCCTGCCCTGGGCAAAGCCATCGGCCTGGACGTACAGGTGGATGATGACGATAACAACGGCACGCGCGATGCACAGATCGCCTCCTTTGCCACTACCAGCATGGCCTGGTCTGATCCGCGCCTGTTCGGCACCGTTTATCTCACCACCTGCAGCGGCAATAACAATCCACCCGATCCGCCAACTGATTCCACCGGTAAAGTATATGCCGCCCGTGTAAGCAGCACCGTTACCGTTAACGGCAACCTGAGCGAAAGCGCCTGGAACCTGAGTAAATCTATCTCCAAGCATACTGTCAACACGACAAATAACACGGCCACATTTGGCGCGCTGTGGGACAATAACAACCTCTACATCGGCGTTAAAGTACTCGACGCTTCCCCGTACAACGATTCTCCCGACGCCTGGGATAATGATGCAGTGGAAATATACATTGACGCCAACAATAACAAATTGTCAGTGTATGATGGCAGCGATAACCAGTTTATTAAAACCTATAACAGCAGCGGCCTTTTCACCAAAGTAGCAGTTAGCGGCGTACAGCACGCCTGGGCTGCCATCCCCGGCGGTTACAGTGTAGAAATAAGCATTCCCTGGTCACAGCTGGGCCTTACTCCTGCAGCCGATCTGGCTATTGGTTTTGATGTAGGTTATGATGATGACGATAATGGCGGCGCACGCGACGGCCAGGCGGTATGGTATGGGAACGTGAATAACTATACGAATACCAGCGCGTTCGGTACGCTGATTCTGTCAGGCGCCAGTGCAGCTGCTGCAAGGGAAAGCGGTCTGTTTGTATCCGGCCACAAATTGCCGGCAGCAGAAAAAGGCGCATTGCTTATCTCGCCTAATCCTGCTACTGCAGGACAAGCCAGGGTAACACTATCTGGTTTACAAGGNGGCGGCGCCTTACAGGTGTTTGACCTGCAGGGTAAGATGGTGCATACAGAGCGGNTGCAATCGCAAACCACGCTGGACATCAGCCGTTTACCAAAAGGNATGTANGTAGTGAAATATGTGATCGGAAACANTGCTATCAATAGTAAACTATTGATCCCTTAGCCTTGAAGACGTGATGTTGTGGAGCCCTCCGAAGGTTGACGGGGGGCTTCTTTTTTTTGGTTAGAGGTTAAGGGCGGGGTGCAGGATAAAAGCAAGATTTCTTAAGGGGGCCTGATAGAAGATGCTTAGCTTGCAGTCATGAATAGATATGATCTGGAATTAAACCCGCTTGTACCGGCTAACTGGGAACAGTTCGAAACCCTGATGGGTGAAAAAGGAGGATGCGGGGGCTGCTGGTGCATGGTGTTTCGCTTATCCAGCAGGGAGTTTGCAGCTAATAAATTTGATGGTAATAAGGATCTGATGAGGGGCCTGGTACAGGCCGGTAAACCAAGTGGCTTGATAGCTACCATGAATAATATACCCATTGGATGGATTGCCATGGCCCCCAGGGAAGATTATATTAAAATAGAGAACAGCCGGAGCTTTAAGCGGATAGATGATCAGCCGGTGTGGTCTATTACCTGTTTCTTTATTAAGAAGGAATATCGCCGCAAAGGACTTTCAAAGCGCCTGATAGCAGCAGCGGTGGCGTATGCCAGGAAGCGGAAGATCAAAGTGCTGGAGGCCTACCCGGCCATACCCTATGATGATAAGGTACCGGCGCCTTTTCTGTGGGTGGGTATATTATCGGCTTTCACAGATAATGGGTTCAGTATCGTGCAGCAAAATGGGAAAAGCAGGGCGATGGTGCGATTGCAGCTTACTTAAAGTTCCTGCCATCGGGAAAGATCATTTCTATGTTGGCGTCTTTTGCGTCTTCCGTTGCAGGCGCCGTCAAGCCACGTAATAATTTCGATACATCATTACAGCTGCTGAGGATCACATGTACTACTTCGCCTTCCTTTTGCAGTTTGCCTTCTACCATCAAGAATCTTGCAGGCAGTATCTCTTTCCTGAATTGATCAAATAGCTTTTCAAACACTACCAGGTTGGCGGTTCCGGTTTCATCTTCGATCGTAATAAAAAGGATGTTGTTAGCAGTACCTGGTCTTTGGCGTACCAATACCAGTCCGGCTACTTTTACCGGCATACCGTCGCTCATATTGTCCAGCTCTTTGATGGGTATTACCCGCAGCAGCTCCAGCTTCTCCCGGACAAAGCTCACCGGGTGGGCTTTCAGGGACAAAGACGTAGCTGCATAATCATGCACTACATGTTCAGACAAGCGCATCTCCGGCAGCGCTGCAGGCGCTTCAACCGCACTCTCTGAAGGCTGGCCGGTGAATACTCCGACAGGACGATCATGCAGGGCAGATACTTCCCACAATGCACGCCGCCGGTCCAGTCCCATTGACCGGAATGCATCTGCATCCGCCAGTTTCTCGATGGCTGTTTGCGGTACACCGGCATCCCTTAATGAATGAACAGCTGTATAGCCGTTTCCCCTTGCGGCTACCAGCGCCTGCATATCATCCTCCCGCAGGCCTTTTACCTGGCGGAAGCCCAGGCGGACTGCATA
>Ga0055528_1000503_pt1 | contig 30773 bp, 19 predicted proteins | sample AraplaCol_mMS_r2_2_FD_55006 | JGI IMG/M metagenome (GOLD analysis project Ga0055528, IMG submission 55006) | Arabidopsis root microbial communities from North Carolina, USA - plate scrape MF_Col_mMS_r2 | ecosystem: Host-associated > Plants > Roots > Endosphere | place: USA: North Carolina...
CCCCCCCCCCCACCTTCGACACCCACGCAATCACCGCTCGCACCCTCACTCGACAGGATTAGGCGCATATTGGTAGACATTGACACCACCAGCAAGCCCTATCGGACCTTGACTGATCAACGACTTCAAGCAGGCGACGTAGAGTTTATCTTTCACCAAGCGTCAAGCCTTTGAGATTCACCAACAAATCGGTCAGTGAATCGGCCGATCTCTCCAGAAATTTCGGGTTCATTACCCCCATTCCTACTTCGAATACCTCTCCGCTGGAATTGATCAAAATTGCTTGACCACCACTATCATCCCCAATCATGAAATATCCAGGAAGGTATTTCTGGACTTCATATTCGACATTTCGCTCTGGCAAAATTTCTATCTCGTGCAGAGCCAAGCAACCCATCGAATTTAGCCCATTCGTGATTTGAAGAAGGTCAACATATTCTTTAGGAAAAGACAGCCCGACCTTCGTCTCCGCAACATGAATCTGACTAGTGGTCGCTGGAATTCTCAGTTCGAAATGTTGGCTAAGATACGCTTTATTTAGCATTGAAAGCTCCCAAACAGTCGAAATACTTGTAATTTTGCCGTATCGCTCGTCTCACGACACTTTCCGGAACACCGGCTGCCCTCATCTGCCGAGCGGCCTCATTAAACTCAGTCTGTACATCCGTATTGAAGCCGTTTTGATTTCGGAATGCCCGCTGCATACCGGAGATTTGAGCATGGATGGAGCCCGAAGTGCTCGGCAGCAAAACCGCCGGCGCAGCTCGTGAACTATAGGTCCCGTTAGGAAACACCTGTTGCTTCGCCCATTCCTGCTGAATCGGATGATGCGACTGCACCAGCCCGTCGGCAACCGTATTCGTGTTACCAGGCGCACGATTCGCGTTGGGGCTAAGGTTGCCGTGTTGATCTGCGTCATTCACGCGATAGCCGCCGGGCCGGCGGCCCACCAAACCGAGTGGGTCAATCTAGGAGATCGGGTTTGTCGCGTATTGATAAGCTCCCCAACCAACATATGCGTTGCCTTTGGCCGACCATCTGAGGGGGGAAATTAGTTCCTGACACATCAGTTCTTCACCCTCCCCATCCCGACTGATCACAATGCGGATCTCGCAGCCCCAATCAACTCCGCATCAATTACGTATTTTCTTTAATTAATACACATCTAGCCAAGTTGAAGAAAAAAATAACCGAGCTCCGCGCTCATTTTCTCAAGCGCCGAATTATCGATGAACAGATATCCCATTCCGTCCGAGAGTATCCCTTTATAATTCGGCAGCGCTAAATCAAGATCACCACCGTACACCGACATCCGCCTGCACATTTCCGGCACTATAATTGGACGCTGCAACCATGCATCCACTCCGTCAATTTTCGAAGCCAGATTTTCAGAGTCATCGAGGTCACTGCTCAGTGAAATTGCAACCTCCCCAACATCCTTAATCCCTGCCTCACTTTCATTACGAAGAGATTCGCTCGCTAGATGCCCAACAACAACTGCCTCCGAGCGGCCATCCCTCTCACGAAGCTGTCGATAATGATCAACTTGATCTTTTATATAAGGGATAAATACGGAAATCCAGAAATCATCGTCTTTTAGATTTTGGCTGAACCACTTTCCCGGAAGACTCATCAGATGAACCAATGGCTGGCCATTGCTAGACATCGGCCATCGGACATCAGCCGGAAGATAAGCGCCCCCACCAGCATATGCCTCACCTGCAACTGATCTCGATGGAGAAAAAATCAATTCTTGATACATTTTCACCTCCTCAAATCATTCATCACAACAGCAATTGAGCGCACCCAAATAAGCTTTTGCCTTTTTGCGAAGCTTCTTCGCATCAGCGGCGGAAACGCCAGATTTCCGAATTGCCCCTTGCCAGACATCCATCTGTCTTTTCGATGGCTTTCCCGTTTTTGGATCAAATTCGAACTCGTTAGTACCAAGCCCCAAATGCATTCTTGCAAGGGAATTTTCATTGGAGTGAATTGCATCGTGAGTGTTCGGATCGATCGCAATTGACGGATTCCCTCTGTTTCTGCGCCGCTTATTGGCGCATCCCATTCTCACCAATGCCTCGTGACGAACAAGCTCGTGAACCTCGAGGCCATCACCTACATTATCCCCTCCATTCAGGCTCCCATAGGTGCCAATTTCATTCTTTGCTGCGAGCCCAAATGGATCAATAAATTGGATAGGGTTCGGTACGTACTGGTAGACGTTGATCCCGCCGGCCAGCCCGATGGGGTCTTTCGATACGAATCGCCCGCTACTCGGGTCATAGTATCGGTTGCGGTTATACCTCAGCCCCGTCTCCGCATCCTCCTGCTGCCCTTGAAACCGAATCGGGTTCCTCGGCTCCACGCCCGCGGCCTTCGACACCCGCGCAATCACTTCCCGCGCCTCGCCCCAAGCCCGATACGACGCCTCCCACACCACCTCTCCCATCTCGTCCGTCATCAGCAACGGCGTACCAATCTGGTCACAGTGGTAATAGAACAAATGCGCGTCCGACTGTCTTTCCGGCATACGTTGCAGCGGGTCCTTCTCCGGCACATATGGCTCGCCCTCCTGCCACACCGGCGTCTGGATCCCCGCGACCGGTTGCGCCGTCACATATTGGGCAAGCGGAACGAACGTTTCCGGCTCGTACACGTACTGCGTCGCACCGCCTTCGTTGCTCTCGTACGCCAACTGGTCACCATCCCAGCCGAACACCGTCCGCACGCCATCCACGTCCTTGCCGATCCGGCGCCCGAAGGAATCGTAGAAATACCGCGCTTCATGCCACCGGCCGGTCTCCTCGACACGCGCCACTCTCAACCGGTTGAATCCGTCCCACTCGTATTCCTGCCGACCCGACGGCGATCGCTTGCCGATCAGGTTCCCGCGCGCGTCGTATTCGAAGTGGGTACCCGCATATTCTTTCAACAGATTCCCGAGCACGCGCGGCACTTCCGCCGGCAATGTGCTGTCCACGCTGTCCGGCACAACCGGGCTTGCTTTCACCGCCCCCGGAGTGCGAGCGTGTCGGGGACTGCCGGGGTCAATGATGTTGCTTGCCGGGTCGAAGGCGAAAGTCTCGGTACCGAGCGGCCCGATCGCCGCGATGAGGCGGCCGACCGGGTCATAACGATAGTTGATCACCCCCTTGCGACTGTCCTCGATATGCTCGAGCTGCCCCACGGCATCGTACCGATACCGGCGCTCGGCCAATGCGGCCGGCGCATTCGAGCGCCGAATGGCCTGCCGGGTGATTCGGCCAGCCGGATCGTACTGCGTCTGCTGCCCCACCTTGCTCGACAGCATCCGCCCGGTTTCGCGATGCAAATCGTCGCGCTCGAACTGGATTCGCTCCTCACCATCGAGCACGAGCCCATGCACGTGACCCGACCCGTAGATCAACCAGTCCAGCACATGACCATCGGGACGGACGGTCTTGATCCGCGTGCCGATTTCATCGTACTCGTGATGCCACAAATAGCTGTGCGACTCCCCGAACAGCCGATAAGCGTGATGTTCGCGCACCAGATTGCCGACCGGATCGAAAAACATCTGCGTCCGGCTGTGGCTGTTAAGCGCCTCGACGAGTCGTCCACTGGCGTCGTACGCGAATCGCTCTGTGCTCGCACCCGAGGTCCGGCATACGATGCGGCCGGCCTGATCGAATTCGAGTTCGGTCGCTTGCCCGCCCTCGTCGATCTTCACCGGCTGCAGCGTGCCCTCGCTGTATCCGTATGTGGTCCGCTTGCCGTCGAACCCGATCTCTTCCAGCAATCGCCCCGCTGGATCATAGTGAAATTGATAGGTCGCGCGATTCGCATCGATCAATGCGGTCAAGCGACCGAGGCGATCGTAACGGTAGGCGAGCGTGTAGCCGAGCGCATCGACGCGGCTGGCTACACGCCCCGCGACGTCGTACGAAAAACGCGTCACGCGCTCCATCGGATCGGTATGGGACAGCAGACGGCCTTCGGCATCGTGCGTGTATCGATAGGTGCCTGCTGGAGACGAGATCTCGCTGACCGCGCCATTCCTGCCATACCGGTAAACCGTGGCATTGCCCGCTGCATCGATCGACTGCGCCAGTCGCCCGTCGGCATCGTAGCGCCACTTCGTCACCTTGCCCGAACAGTCGGTGTACTGAAGCAATTGTCCCGCGTCATCGTAGACAAGTACCTTCGCACCGCCCTTCGCATCGACCATCTTGACCGGCATCCCGGCGGCGTTGTACGCATACTTCGTCTCGTGCCCGAGCGGGTCCTTCTGCACGACCAGGTTACCCGCGTCATCGTACGAGCGCTCCCACACGTATCCTTCGGGATCCTTGAGACGAACGAGTTGATCGCGGTCGTCGTAACTCATCTCGACTACGGCGCCGTCGACGCGGTAATGCTTCGTCATGTTCCCGCGTGCGTCGTAGTCCATCTCCTCGATGCCGCCGTCGCGATGAACATGCATGACCAGGTTGTTGTCCTGGTCGCGCCGCATCCACTCCTCGGTGCCATCCGGATACGCGATCCGGTACATGTATCCGCGGATGTTGTAGTAGTACCGCGTGACGTTGCCCTGCGCATCGGTAACATAGGTCAGGCGGATGTTCGGATGCCACATGAGACGAATGTCATGGCTGCCGTCGTCGGCATATTCGCGCACGCACCGCGCATGCGTGTTGTCGTCGCGCTCCGCCCCTTCCCACTCGAGGTTCATGCCGCGGCCGGTGCGATCGGTATAGCGCTTGATCAGATGACGGTCGTACGCATACTGGCGCACGTTGCCGTAACGATCCGCTGCACGCACGAGATCGCCGTTGTCGTCATACTGGTATTGGGCAAGCGTGGTGCGCGTGTTCGCGTCGACGATCTGCTCGATCGTTGCGATACGTCCGCGGCTGTCGTGATGAAACGCGAGCGTATGACCGGCCGAACTGACGAGCCGCGCCAGACGATTCGCGTCATCGTAATCGAGCGCAATCGTATTGCCCGCGCGATCCTTCTGCAACGCGAGACGGAACGAATCGCCGCGCTTCTCGTACACGTGCAGCAAATCGTGACCGTACGCGACAGTCGTCCACGTGTCGTCGAGACGGCTCAGCGTCACACCTTCCACGCGGTCGTCGTGAACCGCACCCGCCGCGAGCGCCGGATATTCGATGTTGCGGCCGGTCGAATCGCTGTAGATCCATTTGTCGTCCCGAACATCGATGCGCGTCATGTACGGCGAGAGCCAGCGCGCGCCCAGTTCGCCGGCATCGTATCCGGCCAGCCGGGAGCGATAGACGCGTATCCAGACGACGGGCATCGCACCCGGCAATTCGAAATCGGCATGAGAAAACGTCTCGTCACCGAACGCGTAGCTGATCGAACCGGCCGACGCGCCGACCCCGCACTCTTCGCAGTGGTCGACACCGGAGCCCTTCGCTCTCGCCTCCTTCTTCGTCGCGGCGACGGGCACCTGCGGCCGCCGGGCCGTTGCTTCCGTCGTTCCCTGCGATTTGATCGATGCGGCCCGCATCGTCTCACGCTTGTGCCGCAACGCATTGATCAGCTTCAGCAGCAGCCACATCAGCTTGCCTTCGTCGCTGCCCTTCAACTCGTTGATCTTGTCGACCACCACCGGGGCCAGCGTGCGCAATGACACGGCAATCTGGCGAATCGGTGCGACGTATTCTTCGGGAACAAGCCCGGTCGCCGTGCCGGTCACGGCGTTGGCGCCGCGCTTGACGAGCGCCGTCCTCGACTCGGCCAGATATCCCCATGCCCCCGTTACCAGATCCGTGCTGAACCATCCGCTCTTCTTCATCTGCTGACGATACTCGGCGGCCCGCCGCTCGTTCTCCGCGGGATCGAAGAGTTGCCCCGCCAACACTGCGTCGATGCCGTCCGCGAGACTCGTGAGGATCTCCCGTGCTTTCGCCGCGCAGTGATCGATCACGTCGTTAAGCACGGCCTGCAGCTTCGTCAGGAAATCCTCGATCTCGGTCGCGCATGACGCCTGGACATGCGTGATGACGACCGATATGAGCGCGGCGCCGATGTCGCGCTTGTGAATCAGTATTTCATTGCGAATCAGCGCCAGAAGCGGCCGCGCCGTGAGACGCATGGGCGCCAGTACCGGCGGAAATGGAATCACGCCGATCAGATTGATCGCGAGTCCGAGATAGTCGAGCAGTTCGCCGCCGCGCTTGCGGATGATCGAGACGATGTCGGTGAGCGCATCGGCCAGCGCCATCAGGTTGTTGAGCACCGGAATCATGCTCGCGACCGTTTTCAGTCGATCGACGTCCACGTAGCCGTGCGTCACGCTGATCAGCCACGCGTTGAAGCCTTCGCCGGATGCAACGACATCGTCCGGATGAACATCGGTCAACCACGGGGTGGCCTGCTCATACTCCGCGCCCGGGGGGAGTTTTTGATCTGCCATGCTCTCAGGATTCTTCTGGTTGTTCGGTTTTCGACGTGCGGCGGCGGCCTCGCCTTCTCGTGTCCCGGATGGCCGGCCAACGTCTCGCGGCATTGTACTGACGATTGGGCGACGGGAAAATGAAAGGTCCGGTTTCCCGGCAGCCGTCCAATCCTTCGCGCCCCATTTATCAGGGGTCGCGGTCGCACCGACTTTATGTAAATTTCGTAACCGTCTGTCCGGGTGACAACGGCCGCCGGACGTTGAAAACGGCGCCCTTCCGGCAGGCGGCTCGATCGACACGGCCCCGATGCGACGGGATGAACAGGCCTTGCGCCGGTCCGTCACCCATGTCCGCGTCGCAGACACCCCGGACGCAGATTCGGAAGTCGTTCACCTCCGCGCCCCGGTAACATGCTACCGGGCCAACTACCGGCTTCCGGCTGCCTTTCGGCAACCGGCATTGTCGGCAAAACGTAAGCATTCCATGTCCATACAACGACTTTCCACGTACGCCCGCCGGATCGCGCTGATCGCGCTGCTGCAGTTCGCGGCGATCGCGACCGCGTCGGCGTTTCCGGCGGCAGCCTCCGCACCCGTCGCGAGCGGCGTCGGCGCCGCCGCGCCGGCCATTTCCCTGCCCGACGCCATCGCGCAGCTCAAGCAGATGCAGGCCGAGCTGGACCGCATCAAGCAGCAGACTTCGACCGCGTCCAACAGCAAGGAGCTGGACGCGCTCGACGACTCGGCGCAAGAGCTGAGCACCGATGTCGCGAAACTGCAGAGCGATCTCACACCGCAACGTGCGCAGGTTCAGGCGCAGCTCGACGTGCTCGGGCCGGCGCCGGCCGAGGGCGCCGCGCCGGAAGCGCCAGCCGTCGCGAAGCAGCGGGCCGCGCTGGACGCGCGCAAGACGCAGATCGACGCCGCGCTGAAGCAGGCCGCCGACCAGAAGACGAGCCTCGCGAACCTGACCGAGCAGTTCGCGAAGCTGCACCGCAGCCTGCTGAAGAACCAGCTCGCGTTCCGTTCGGGCAGCATCTTCAGCGCGCAGTTCTGGCTGCCGCTGTTCCACCTGTCGCCGGACGATCGCCAGCGGCTCGAGGATTTCGACGACGAACTGTTCGACATGCTGCGCTCGTCGTGGGTGCCGGGGCAGCGGGCGATCACCACCGTGCTGCTGATCGCCGCATTCGCCGCCTGGCTCGGCGGCCGCCGGCTCATCGAGCGGGGGCTCGCGTGGATCGCGCTGAACCGCCTGCCGCCCACCCGCTTGCGCCGCAGCGCGCTGGCGCTGTCGACCGCCCTGTCGACCTTCCTCGCGACGGCCATCGCGATCCAGATCCTCTATCTCGCCGTTGCACGTCACTACGAGCTCACGCCGTCGCTGACCGACCTGTGGGACCAGTTCGCAAAGCTCGCCGCGACCTGCGCACTGATCGCCGGGCTCGGCCGCGCACTGCTCTGCACGAAGCATCCGTCGTGGCGCCTGCCCGCGCTCGCCGATCCCGTCGCGCTCGCGATGAAGCCGTTCCCCAGCATCCTGGCCGGACTGCTGCTGGTATCCGGTACGCTCGAATCGATCAACCGGATCGTCGACACCAGCCTGTCGGTCACGCTGTTCGGTCGCGGCATCGTGTCGCTCGTCGTCGCGCTGACGGTCGGCGCGTCGCTGCTGCGCGCGAACCGTGCGCGCAGCGCCCTCGCGGCGGCAGGCGAGGCACCGGAGCAGCGCTCGACGCTCGCCGGGCTGATCCATGCCGGCGTCACGCTCGCGATCGTCGCGTCGTTGATCGCACTCCTGATCGGTTACATCACGGTCGCGCGCTTCATCACGTACGAGCTCGTGTGGTTCGAGATCGTGCTGTGCGCGACCTACATCCTGATCCAGTTGACGCGCGACGCGAGCGAAAGCCTGTTCTCGTCGAGCCTGTCGACGGGCCAGCAGATCAAGCACCTGTTCGCGCTCGAAGACCGCCACCTGGACCAGGCGCGCACGGTCCTGTCCGGCTTCGGCACGAGCCTGCTGATGCTGATCGCGGCGATCGCGCTGGTGACCGGCGGTTTCGGCACGACGCCGGGCGACCTGCTCGACAGCGCGGTCGCGATGATCGGCAGCCAGCGGCTGCAGAGCCTGAACATCATGCCCGACCGGATCTTGAACGCCGTGATCGGCTTCGCGATCGGGTTCTACCTGCTGCGCTCGCTGCGCCGCTGGCTCGACGGCGAATTCATGCCCGCGCTCGGCATGGATACGGGCATGCGTGTGTCGCTGATCACGCTGTTCACCAACGTCGGCTACGTGCTGCTCGTGCTGATGACGCTCGGGCTGCTCGGCGTCAGGTGGAACAATCTCGCGTGGATCGTCAGTGCGTTGTCGGTGGGTATCGGCTTCGGCCTGCAGGAGATCGTGAAGAACTTCGTGTCGGGGCTGATCCTGCTGACCGAGCGCCCGGTGAAGGTGGGCGACATGGTCAGCATCGCGGGCGTCGAAGGCGACATCCGCCGCATCAACGTGCGCGCGACCGAAATTCAGCTGAGCGACCGCTCGACCGTGATCGTGCCGAATTCGCAATTGATCTCGCAGAACGTGCGCAACGTGACGATGGGCAACAGCACACAGGGCGTCGCGACGCTGGTGCTGACGTTCCCGCTGAACACCGATCCGGAGCAGGTGCGCGACCTGCTGCTCGATGCGTATCGCGAGCACCCGGCGATTCTCGACAAGCCGGCGCCGTCGGTGACGTTCAGCCAGCTCGCGCCGGACGGGATCACGCTGAGCGTGACGGGTTACGTGTCGAGCCCGCGGATCGCGAGTTCGACGAAGAGCGATCTGCTGTTCGAGATCCTCAAGCAGTTGCGCGCGGCGGGGATCACGCTGTCGAGCCCGCAGATGCTGGTCGTGCAGAACATGCCAACGGAAGAGAAGTAAACGAAGATGGCCGGTCGCGTACTTCAGCTATCGCGACGGCCGTCTCCAGTACTACCGAAATGCCCATCGTCCGATGATGCCGGCGCTGGCAAACAGTCGAAGCCGCGCCGCCTCCCATTCGGCCAGCGTTCGCACCCGTTCCTGACGGGCATCGGCAAGCGCCGCTTGCGCCGACAGCAGTTCCAGAATATCGCCTGCGCCGAACGCGTAACGATTGCGCGCCGATGTCAGCGCCGCCTCCGCTGCGGTCAGCAAGCGTGCAGACGCATCCAGGCTGTCTGCCGTCGCCTCCGCATCAGCGTGGGCCTTCAGCACATCACGCAGAATCTGCTGCTGCGTATCGAGAAGCTGTGCCTGCGCCAGTTCGGCCTGAGCCTGCGCACCGCGAATCCGATACGTGCGCGAAAAACCGTCAAAGAACGGAATCGTCAAAGTCAAGCCGATGCTGGTTTGCGTCGCCCGCACCGACTGCAACCCCTGGTTCGGGTAGCCGTTCCGGGACAGCGTTCCGCTTAGATCGAGTGTCGGCATTCCGTCGGAGCGCACGGCCGTGACCTTCGCTTGCGCAGCCTTCCATCTGGCCCGCGCTGCACGGATCTCGGGGTGAGAATCTTCGGCCGCGCGAAGCCAGTCGCTCAGCTGGCGCTCCGCGTCGAGCGCAACCGGTACGACCGCCTCCTCGACTTCGACCCGCGTGCCGGCCGGCAGGCCGGTCGCAAAGACCAGTTCGGCGCGGGCCCGAGCCACCTCGCCGCCCGCTCGCCGCGCCGCGAGCAATGCCTTGGCCAACGCCGTTTCCGCCTGTAATACGTCCGCTCGGGATGCAACGCCCATGGCCAGCCGCTTATGCGACGCACGCAGCGTCGATTCCGCCAAGGTCGCGGACTCGGTACGCGCTGCAAACGCCGCTTGCGCATTCTGAACATCGAAATAACTCCCGATGACATCCACGACCGCCTTTTGCATCGCTGCGTCGTGGCCCGCCAGCGCTGCCGTCAGCAGCTGTTGCGCCGCCGCGCCGTTTGCAGCTCGCCCGCCAAAGTCGAGCAGCCGCCAGTTCAACGTCGCGTTCGAGGTTCGACCGACGCCGCGCGTATTCATCGATGGAGCATCGGGATACCGGTTATAGGTCGTCAGTTGGCTGATCGCACCGTTGACGGTGGGGAGCCATGCCGATCTGGCTTCCCCCGCCGCAGCGGCCTGGATCTTGATCGATGCCCACGCCGCTCGAATACGGGGGTTGTGGCATAGCGCAAGATCAACCGCATCACCGATCGTCAGCGGCTTCGCCGGGTGGGTCGACGAAGCGCATACAACTGGCGCGTCATCGCCCGGCAATCGCTTCCCCGCATCCAGCACTGAAGGACGGGTCAGCAACGGATCGGCCAGGCCATCGGGAATCCCGCGCGTTTCGGCATGGCATGCAATTGAAACCAACATCAGACCGAAGATCCATGGACACGCGCCACCTTTCAAGCTCCTAGCGCTCACGCAAACTCTCCCGTGCATGCTGCAGCAACGGCGACAGCACATACTCGATTACCCGCCGCGTACCGGTTCTGATCTCGGCGCTACCCGACATACCCGGCGACAGTGCGATCTCACGACCGTCCACCACCAACGCCGAACGATCAAGCATGATCCTGACCGAGTAGACGAGCCCCTTCTTGTCGTCGTCTATCGCATCGCGCGAAACATGACTCACGGTTGCCGACACCGTGCCATATTTCGTGTACTCGAATGCGTCGATCTTCACGCTGGCAACCTGTCCCTCCTTGACGAAGCCGATATCCCGGTTGTCGACGAATGCTTCCATTTCTACCGGCCCCTCTCGCGGCACGATCTGCATCAGCGGCTGCGCGGCCGGTACCGCCGTCCCGATGGTATGGACGGCAAGCTGCTGGACGGTTCCGTCGATCGGTGCAGTCAGGCGCAGCAGTTCCCCGTGAGCCTCCGCACGCCGCATGTCACCCGACGATGCATCGACGATACGCTGCGCATCGTTCAGCGCATCCTGGATATTCCTTCGCGTCTCTGCCACGAGCGCCGCGCGTTGGTGACGAGCATCCGCGAGCTGTCCCGCCATATCGATGCGCTGCTGCTCGGCCTCGATCCACGCGTGCTCCGCAACGTCACCGGTCTTCATCAACCTGGCGTAATCGTCGGCACGACGCGCCGCAAGCGGAGCGGCCTGACCATACCTGTGTACTTCGCTGTCGAGACGGTCCCGCCGCGCGACGAAATCGCGCCATTGATCCAGCAGGTGCCGTTCGACCTCACGCCGCCGCCCGGGCGACACGCCCTTCACATCCGCCAGTCGAGGTGAGCGCCCCGTTTCGATCGCGTCGATCAGCGCCCGTGCACGCTCGACTTGCAGTACCGCATTCAGCCGGTCGCTGTCCGCCCGTTGACGTTCAGCGTCGATCACGCGTGTGTCGAGATCGATCAGCGCATCGCCAGTCTTTACGATCTGCCCGTCGCGCACGTGCAGCGCTCTGACGTTCGCCACTTCGACCGCCGCCAGTGTCTTGGTCCGGGCGGATGGAATGATCTTTCCGCCGCCGTCGACAACAATGTCGATTTTCCCGAAGTACGACCAGAGAATCGCGGTCATCACGAGCAGGGTGAGAATGCGCGCGACCCACCGGCCTGCCGGCGAAACAGGTGCCGCCTGGACAGACAGCGCCGCCGGCAGAAATTCGGCCTCGTTCGCGTCGAATGCCGGCAGCGTCATCCGATGGCGCCGCTTCCAGCAGTGACGCCAGACATCGCGGTAACGCCGCACCAGTTCATGCCAGGCCTCAGCCTGCTGTCGCACGCTCATATCCGTGCCTCCGCTACGTCACGACCGCCCTGTTGCAACGAATACAAGTGTGCGTAGATGCCTTCCCGTATGCGCAGCAGTGTGTCGTGCGTACCGCTTTCCACGATCTGCCCGCGATCCATCACGAGAATCCGGTCGGCATCGCGCACCGCCGAGAGCCGATGCGCAATGATCAATACCGTGCGTCGCGCGCAGATGTCACGCATGTTGGCCTGTATGACGGCTTCGGATTCGTAGTCGAGCGCGCTGGTCGCCTCGTCGAATATCAGGACGCGTGGATCGGTCATCAATGCGCGGGCAATGGCGATGCGTTGCCGCTGGCCGCCCGAAAGCCCGGTGCCATGCTCACCGACGAGCGTGTCGTAACCCTCCGGAAGCTCGCAGATGAACTCGTGTGCGCCGGCCAGCCGCGCTGCATCGATCACCGCGTCGATCGACGCAGTGGGTCGGGCCAGCGCGATGTTGTCCCGTACCGAACGATTGAACAGCGTGTTTTCCTGTAGAACGACACCGATCTGCTGGCGGAGGCTTGCCGTATCGATCACGGCGATATCCTGCCCGTCGATCAGCACTCGCCCGCGATCCGGCACGTAGAGCCGCTGCACGAGCTTGGTCAGCGTGCTTTTGCCCGACCCGGAGCGGCCGACGATTCCAATGACTTCCCCCGCCGCGATCCTGACGGAGATCTGCCGGATGACATCGCTCGCATCCGGCCGGTAGCGAAACGATACCTGGTCGAACTCGATCGCACCGTCGAGACGGGGTACTCGCGTCTTTTTGGCTGCGGTTTCGGGCGCCGTATTCAGGATATCCCCGAGGCGCCCCATCGAAATCCCTACCTGTTGAAAGTCGTTCCACAGCTGCGCGAGACGCAGTATCGGACTGGATACCTGCCCGGCCAGCATGTTGAACGCGACGAGCTCGCCGACCGTCAACTTGCCGTCGATCACCAGCGTGGCGCCCAGCCACATGATCGCCGCGGTCACCAGCTTGCTGATCAACGTCACGCCACCGCTTGCAATCGTGGCAACGTTGGTCGCCGACAGGCCCGCACTCACATAAGCGGCCAGTTGACGGTCCCATCGGTCCGTCCAGCGCGGTTCGAGTGCCATCGCCTTGACCGTATCGATCCCGCTGATGGTTTCAACGAGGAACGACTGATTCTCGGCGCCCTTATTGAATTTTTCGTTCAGGCGCCGCCGGATGATCGGCGTAAACACGACCGACAACAGCACGTAGAGCGGAATCGAAACAACGACGATCAACGTAAGCCACGCGCTGTACCAGAGCATCACCCCGAGGAAAACGAACGAAAACGCGAGGTCCATCAGCAGCGTCACTGCGTTGCCGGTGAGGAACGCGCGAATGTTCTCGAGTTCGCGAATACGGGCGACAGAATCGCCGACACGGCGCGCCTGAAACCATGCCAGCGGCAACGCCAAAAGATGCCGGAAGAGCCGCGCGCCGAGTTCGACGTCGATCTTGCTGCTCGTATGCGCGAAGACCCACGTGCGTATCCCCGAAAGCGCCGCTTCGAACAGCGTCGCGCAAATCAACCCAACGGCGATCACGTTCAAGGTCTTCATCGCGTGATTGACCAGCACCTTGTCCATCACCACCTGGAAGAAAAGCGGCGTGGCGAGCGCAATCAACTGCAACACCAGGGAAATCGCGAGGACTTCGCCCAGCAGCTTCCGGTACGTGACGATTGCCGGAATGAACCAGCTGAAATCGAAGCGTGCCAGAGTACCCGCAATGCTGTTCTTGCTCGTGAAATAGATGAGCTCACCCGTCCAGATTTCCAGAAGACGCTCGCGCGTCAGCACGGTAGGCGCCTCACCCGGAAACTGGACCAGCATCCGAGGCGCGCGCGTTCCATCCCCGGCCTGATACTGCGCGACTACGAAATAGCCACCTTCGCCCTTCATCCGTGCGACCGCAGGCAAAGGCGCTCGATCCAGTCGTTCAAGGTGCTGCTGAACGGCCCGGGCCGTCATGCCAAGTGAACGCGCGGCTCGCAGGATTGTTTGAGTATCGAAACGGCAGAAGCCGAATTCATGTCGCAACGCGGCTTCGTCGGCTGCGATGCCGTGCAGGCTGGCCATCGTCAGAACGACCGCGAGCCCGGAGTCGACATCCTGCGCCGGAGACGACGCCGGAGGCCGGAGATTGGAACTGTTCATGAAGGGAATACGAGGCGAGGAAGGAAGTGCGATACGGCCGGCAGCAGGCCGTCCGGTCGCACGCGATGTGCAACCGGACGGCCCGACCTTCGAGGAAACGGGAATTAACGCCAGCTCGTCGCCAGCGTCGGCGCAAGCGCGGCCTGATGCTCAGGAGACAGCGTTACTGATCCCGCAGCCGGCGGCGACCAGACCGCCATGGCCTGTACCAGCTTCTCGACATCGGCGTTAACGAGCGTCCGCCCGTCATCGACACGGATCTGCTCGATCTGATACCGTGAACCCAGATACCAGTCCCGAACCGTTGCGGTATCGCCGGTGCCGAGGATACTGATCTCGAGATCGTTGCCGACGTGACGAAACCACAATTGATCCGCGGATACGCCGGCGCCGATGCTGATCACATCGCTGTTGCCGAGCGTTTCGTCGTCGTCCCGGATCGTGTCGCAGCCGGACCCGCGGCCGAATCGATAGGTATCGTTGCCCAGTCCGCCGATCAGGATGTCGTTGCCGGCACCGCCGTCCAGCACATTGTTGCCGCGGTTGCCGATGATCGTGTTATCGAGTGCGTTACCCGTGCCGTCGATGTCCTCATTCCACAGTTTCAGCGCTTCGGCCGTGTAGATCGCGTAGGCATTCGGTACGTTGGCGGCCGCCCGGAACTCCTGAAGGCTGATGTAGCGCGTCATGTCGCTAACGCGCCGGCGGCCTGAGTCCGCAATATAAAAGCCCTTGAGCTCGCCATCTGCGTCTCCATAGACCGCGCCCGTCACGGTTACGACGTGATTCACGCCGCCGCCATCGAGATAAGCGCTGTCTTCCCAAAGACGGCCCGAGTTCAGCGCCAGTATCACGCCACGACCACTGCGGACGAGATTCGCTACCGCATGCTCGTCGTATCCGGCAAGCAGGTTGTTTGCAATACCGTAACTCGCGAGCAGTGCCTGTTGCTGAACGTAGTTCGATCCGCCTCGCTGGTAATCCGTCGCCGCCGGGCTGGTGACTGCCCATTGGTTGTCGATCGCGCGCCGGACGACGTCCCCCTCGGTAGTCGGCGTACCGGTTTGCGTAAGCAAATTCGCGATCGACGTCAGCGCACACGTTCCCTGGAATCTCGGAACCGCATCGCCTTGCATGTAATCCAGCTCGTTGGCTTTCGGGTACCCGTACACGTGAACGGCCACGCCATCGACGAGCCCTTTTTCCGGCTTACCGAAATCCAGCAGGTTCAAATTCTCGACGTGTTCGCCCAACGTATAGCTGATCTTGCTCTGCACCGTATCGATGCCCTCGCCGGCGAATTCCACGACGCGGTCGCCGACATTGTCGACGTAGTAGGTATCGTTGCCCTTTCCGCCGATCATCGTGTCGGCACCCGTAACGCCATCGAGAATGTTGTCTGCGCTGTTGCCGACGATCCGGTTATCGAGCGCATTGCCCGTGCCGTTGATGTTGAACCCCTCGACGAGCCTCAATTCCTCAATATTGGCGTTGAGAATGTAGTTTGCGCTGCTGATTACCGTGTCGTAACCCTCGTTTGCGTATTCGAGAACCACGTCATTGACGCTGTTCACGATATAAGTATCGTTACCTTCGCCGCCTTCCATGTGATCCGCACCGGCCCCACCGTCGAGATAGTCGTCGCCCAGACCACCGAGCAGCGTGTCATTGCCTTCTCCACCATAGAGATAGTCATCGTCGGTTTCGCCGGGTCCTAGTGTCCTCTTCGCCTCGTTGTCACCAGTAAAGCCCACCAGCAAATCGTCGCCCGCGCCACCGTACAGGATGTCGTTTCCGACCTGGCCGAACAGTCGGTCGTTGCCATCGCCGCCATAAAGCTTGTCGTGGCCGTCCCCACCCTGAATTTCATCGTTGCCGGCGTCGCCGTGGAGCAGATCGTTGCCGAGACCGCCAAGGATCAGATCGTTTCCGGCTCCGCCGTAGATCGTATCGTCATCGGTTTCCCACGCGGCCAGCGACTGCTTTGCGTCATTGCTGGCCGTAAAGCCGACGAGAATATCGTCGCCGTCGCCGCCCCAGATCGTGTCGTTGCCTGCGCCGCCGAAAATCTTGTCGTTACCGGTTTCCCCCGAAAGCGCATCGTGGCCGTTGCCGCCGTTCAGTTCGTCGTCGCCCGCGCCGCCAAAGAGCCGGTCGTCGCCATCGCCACCGTCGAGAAAATCGTTGTCGTTGCCGCCATCGAGGTAGTCGTTGCCGAGACCGCCGTACAGCGCATCGTTGCCGTTGCCGCCATACAGCATGTCGTTGTCGGACTCACCCCACGACAACGTTTGCTTCGCATCGTTGCTGGCAGTGAAGCCGACCAGCACGTCATCGCCATCGCCGCCCCAGAGCACATCGTCCCCGGCCTCGCCGAAAATGCGATCATTGCCGGCCTCTCCAAGAAGCCGGTCGTTGCCTGCATCACCATGCAGTTCATCGTTCCCCGCGCCGCCGAACACCGTATCGTTTCCGTCCCCGCCACTCACGAAGTCCGCCCCGTCGCCACCGTCCATGTAGTCGTGGCCGACGCCACCCCACATCCGGTCGTTGCCCGCGCCGCCGTACATGATGTCGTCATCCGTTTCGCCCCAGGCCAATGTTTGCTTGCTATCGTTCGATGCGGTGAAGCCCAGCATGATGTCGTCGCCGTCGCCACCGTTCATGATGTCGTTACCGACGTGGCCGAACAGTTTGTCGTTGCCGATACCGCCGTCGAGCACGTCGTTGCCGGCACCGCCATTGAGTTCGTCGTCGCCCTCCTCGCCGTACAGCCTGTCGTCGCCGTCATAGCCGAACAGCGTGTCGTTGCCGGTACCGCCCCACAGATTGTCGTTGCGGCTGCTGCCGCCCATCATGTCGTTGCCGTCGCCTGCGAGGAAATTGACGAGCAGATTGCTGTCGATCCAGTGGCCATAGGCAGCGTAGTAATTCGCATCGAATACGTCGTTCCCGTCGGTACCGATGAGGTAGCTCCGATTGGAAGGACTGACCTTGATCTGCGTCGGGCCGAACATGATGAAATCTCTGGCGTTGATCCAGTAGATCTTGTCGTTATCGCGCAGCGTTCGGTAGTTCGACAGCGGAACGGCCGGGGCCAAGTACATTCGGCCGGGTTGCGATGCTTCCCAGGGTTTCAACGGCGCCGCGACCGGTGCCGATGCGTGGTAGCTGTTACCCCGCGTGATGACGTCATAGTCGACCGCGCGGATCTCGGTGATCCCGGCTTGCGCCAGCGACCTGAATTCACCGGCGTCGCCGATACCGTCCTCGTTCGCATCGATCCAGACTTGTAGCCCGTCCAGTTCCGCGCCGGTCAGTTTGCCGTCGCGGTTCGCGTCGCGCGACTGGAGTGCGTTGACGCCCACACCCCATCGGTTCGTGTCGAGCAGGACAGGCGTCTTGTCGGCGATGGAGGCCGCTTTGTCGAATGCAGCGCTTTTGGCTTCGTAGAATGCGCCGATCGGGTTGTACCAGCCGGACGGCATCGTGAAACCGTAGTCGTTTCGACCGCCGTAGGTCAGCGTGCGGGAAATGATCTGGCTCAGGTCGAGGAAGCTCGTACCACTCAGCAGCCCTGTCGCGCGATATCGTGACAGCAAGCTGTCGGCAAAGGCGGCATCGCGGACCTTGGACAGGTCGTAGCGCTGGCCGCCGTTCACGACGAAATTGCGATCGACAACGCCGTCGCCGTTGATGTCTTCGCGGATTACGCTGGCGCCGTCGGCGATGCGGGTTTCCGTTTTGATGTTGTCGAAGATACCGTCGCCGTTGATGTCGGTCCGCGTGGTGGCAATTCGGCCGTCGTCTGTATAGCGAGTTTCCTGAAGCTTGATGCCATTCGTTGCGTACTTCACATACTCCGTCATCTGACCGTTCGGGCCGTATAACGTTGCGGCACCCAATACCCCGTTGTTGTACTCGTTGACTTGCACTGTACCCATGGAGAAAGTCAACTTCGTGGACTTGATAAAACCTGTTGCCAGATTCAACGCATAGCTCACTCCGATGACCGGCGATTGAGATAATCGTTTTTCAGACGCTCCATAGGCGGCGCCATTTTGCTCATAGTATGTCGTATCCGGATCTGCCCCGGGATGTGCTCGCGCCAGATAGTTTCCCCCGACCTCGAGCATGACCTGCTTTAGCACATCGGCAGGCATTTTTCCAACATTCGCCTCGTAGACCCTAGTGAACGCACCATTGATATCAAACCCCGGCGCCGTGACGTGATCCCGCCGATCTCCAAGTACAGGAAGCGCCCCACCACCGTTTTTCGCGACTTCTCGTGCTACTAACCAGTTGTTATAGGCTGCCTCAGCCTCCTTCATCACCCCAACCATCGCCGCCAAATGATAATCGTTTCGCATTTCATTCGCGTGATACTGCTCACGAGCTTGAGCTCGTGCGTCATTGATATAGTGACCAATCTCGTGACTCAAAATACCGACCAATACACGTGGATCGAGCTTGTCAAACGTCACGCCAGCATAATTCCCAAATACAATTCCAGGCCGCCCACGATCCCAGAATATTCCCCGTTCGCCGGCGCTAACCTCGATTGGATTCAAATCCTTACTCAGCACACCTTCATTGTATTTAATTATTTGATCCATGAGCAACGGACTCTTATTGATAAGATCAATGGCGTCCTGCCCCAAAAGCATCCCCTTGAACAACTCTTCACGACCAGTTATCTTCATCACTCACCTCACTCTCTCGCGATTCATAGAAACATAAACACCACCAACACAGCCATTTCTGTCAATCGAAAAAACCGCCCTTGAATTTATGTCACTCCTTTTATACACATACGACCACGAACCCCAATGAGAAACAGGATATTTCTCAACATTCCCAAAAACCTCTAGAAGATCGAATGGAGTAATACACATCACCCCACCATTAATCGGAAGCGACAACCCAGCCCTATAGAAATTCATCCCATTAGGCCAAAACAATCCATAATTGAAATTCCTCTCCCTCTCGTATTCTTTAGAGGATGCAGTACATTTCACGTCGACTCCATATCCCTTAATCGTCCCCTCTCTATCGCGAACTGGTTCCGGGGAGTCAGAATCGCAAACAATCCTTAGCTGATGCCCAACAAATTCAACGTTCCCAAGATCACCAGAATCCACAACAATTTTGACATCTCTCAAAAAAGTCGTCGGTGATCTAACAGGGCGATCTCTCGCGGGGTTAATGATGCAAGCAGACAAAACAAATGAAAGCATCAATAAAACAAAAATCCCCCTCATACGCTCTCCACCGCGCCTCAGTTAAAAATATCGAATTATTTTTTATTCACACCAAAATTTCATATAGATACCCAATAAAATATGGCTGCGGGATGGTATTTTTTCGTAGCGCGATTTTTTTCGCCTCCTCGCCTAACCAAGCACATCCCATTTTTCAATTTCACAACCAACCATAACCTACCCCCCTTTACAAGTAAAGACGCGGCGCAATGCAATGAAAATTGCAACCACGCCAGCCGCGATAGCGATAACCTCAGCCCCACCCGCAAAAAACGGCCCGATCAAACCCAGCCATATGCGCGATCGGCTTATTGCAACAAAGTTCCACTCATAGAAATATCCCTCAACCAAAATCGAATGAAATCCCATACACATAAACATCAAGACAACAACAATCAAGTAAATCTTCTTCGCGATAGAAATTTTCGAATACCCATTCTCGATCTGAGGTCGATACGAATAACAAAAGCGAATCGCTACCGAAAGTCTCACCGGAATCGCGATCAACATCAGAAAAAAATACAGCGCCGTCACGTCGGGAAACCTGGATTTCTTAACCGCCTCTGGTAGCAAAGGGAATATCTCTCCAACGTTAGCTACCGCCATCTTCAGAAATGGCCAACGAGACAACGCGTCATCCGGCGTAAACCAAGCAATCGCCACACCAGACAGATGCAAAGCCAAGAGCGCGGGACTCATTCGATAAATTCTGATCATTAGGCCAAAGATGTTCGTGGGCTCAGTGTCACTCCCCGCCTCCTCTCGCCCCGGTCCATAACCCTCTCTCTCCTCTTGTTCCTTGGAACAAGCACGCCACCTCGCCCCCTGACGTTCTTTCATATAAATGCCCAATTAAATCTCATAAAGCTATCGACCTCACTTCACCTATGCCTCGCACTTACGCCCAACTCACACACCGAAAGAGCCCGTTCCGCTAGAATCAAATCACGAGCCGCAGCACTTTTTTTCAACAAAAAATATGCAACACGACAAAGCAACAATCGCAACACTCGCCATAACAAAGCAAATAACCAAATATCCACCAGCAAATAATGGCCCGACCACTCCAAGCCAGAATCTCGACTTTCCAACAGACATGAAATTCCAGTCAAAATATTGACCATGAAAAATCAGAAGAAACACGCTCCCAGATAAAAACAATATTGCAACCATAAATGCACAAATCTTTCTTTTCCACGAGTATCCGAAGTACCCAGCAACTATTTCCCTCCTCTCCGCATAGCAAAGGCGGAAACCTTCAAATATTCTGATAGGTACTGCAGCCAACACCAGTGCGAAATAAAGCGCGGTGACGTCCGGAAACAGAGACTTCTCGATTGCCTTAGGCAGCAATGGAAATACTTCCCCGATTGCTGTCACCGCTGGCTTCAGCATAGGCCAACGTTTCAGCGCGTCATCAGGTGCGAACCACGCGATCAGTGCGCCGGCGAAATGCAAGGCCATGAGTACAGGACTTCGACGATAAAACTCGATCAAGAAGGAAAGGACATTTCGAGGTCCTGCACCGCTCCTCTTCGCCATCAATAGTGGCCGACGGTGTGCTCCCTCTTCGCGCCCGCTAGCACATGCATGACCTCTCGGTTCCCCACGCCACTTCATACGCATACCTAATCAATGTGTCGAAACGTTACCAACCAAAATCCCAAAAATCACACTACCCGCTAACGATATGCAACGCCATGAAGATATAGAAAGAATTGAAAGAAAACAAGAAATCGACTCATTTTCATACACATACGAAGCATCAAAAATAATTCGAAAATTCCGTACTTGTACGATTTCTCATCTCCGACACGCTATCAATGATCCACTCCCGCGAAAACATCCCAAAGTCGCTTATCCCAATCAATCGCCGCACCAGAAAACAAAAAAGCCGGCCCATGGCCGGCTTTCCCGCTTGAAACGATTACGACGCTATATCAGTCGCCCGATGAAATCAGCGCCAACAACACGCCGATCCCACCCCAGCATCAAACATCGAACTTCACCCCCTGCGCCAGCGGCAGCTGCCGGCTGTAGTTGATCGTATTCGTCGCACGGCGCATATACGCCTTCCACGCATCCGAACCCGACTCGCGGCCGCCGCCCGTTTCCTTCTCGCCGCCGAACGCACCGCCGATTTCCGCGCCGCTCGTGCCAATGTTCACGTTGACGATCCCGCAATCGCTGCCGGCCGCCGACATGAACTGCTCGGCCTCGCGCATGTCGTTCGTGAAGATCGCCGACGACAGGCCTTGCGGCACCGCGTTGTGCACGTCGATCGCGTCCTCGAAGTTGTCGTAGACCATCACGTACAGGATCGGCGCGAACGTCTCGCGCTCGACCACCGCCGATTGCTTCGGCATCCGCACGATGGCCGGACGCACGTAGTACGCATCCGCGTGACCGACGTCGACGCGCTCGCCGCCCTTCACTTCGCCGCCCTGCTCGCGCGCATCGGCCAGCGCCTTCTGCATCGCGTCGAACGACGCACGATCGACCAGCGGGCCGACCAGCGTGCCTTCCTCGAGCGGGTTGCCGACCTTCACCGACGCGTAGGCCTTCTCGATGCGCGGCAGCAGTTGCTCGACGAGGCTGCGATGCACGATCAGGCGGCGCAGCGTCGTGCAGCGCTGGCCGGCCGTGCCGACCGCCGCGAACGTGACCGCGCGCACGACGAGGTCGAGATCCGCGCTCGGCGCGACGATCATCCCGTTGTTGCCGCCGAGTTCGAGGATGCCGCGTGCCAGGCGCTGGCTCAGCACCTTCGCGACTTCCTGGCCCATCCGCACGCTGCCCGTCGCGCTGACGACCGGCACCTTCTTCGACGCCGTCAGCACCTCGCCGACGTCGCGCATGCCGAGCACCAGTTGGCTCAGTTCCGCCGGCGCGACGCCCGGATGCGTCTTGTCGAACTCGTGGAGCGCCTTCTGGAGCAGCACGTGGCACGCGATCGCGGTAAGCGGCGTCTTCTCGGACGGCTTCCACACGACCGAATCGCCGCACACGAATGCAAGCGCCGCATTCCACGCCCACACCGCGACCGGGAAGTTGAACGCCGAAATCACGCCGCACACGCCGATCGGGTGCCACGTTTCCATCATCCGGTGGCCCGGGCGCTCGGACGCGATCGTGAGGCCGTAAAGCTGACGCGACAGGCCGACCGCGAAATCGCAGATGTCGATCATTTCCTGCACTTCGCCGAGGCCTTCCGACGTGATCTTGCCGGCTTCGAGCGTGACGAGGCGGCCGAGCTCGGCCTTGTGCTCGCGCAGCACGTTGCCGAACACGCGCACGAGTTCGCCGCGCACCGGCGCCGGCACCGTGCGCCACTTGAGGAATGCGTCGTGCGCGGCGTCGATCTTGCGCTCGGCGTCGGCGGGCGTGTCGACGGCCAGCGTCGCGAGCGTCGCGCCGTCCAGCGGCGAACGCGCGGTCAGCGCATTGCCTTTCCACTGGGCGAGATCGATGTCGAGCGCGGCAAGAATGTCGTTGAATTGCATCACTTCCTCTTCAGGGACAGATTGATCGGTGCGGCGGCAGCGCCGCCCGCGTGATTCGATTGGAGCGCGTTCGAGCGCGTCGTGCAAGCGGACGCGCCGCGCGGCGGGCCGGGGCGCCATCCGGCGCATTGCGCTGCGCCGCCGCCGCAAAGCCCGGCCGGACGGCGTGCCCCAGCCTCGCGAGGCACGATCCATGAACACATTGTCGATGGCCACAACTCGGGCCGCTATTGATATTAACTCACGACTTCATTCCCAAAACGCAACAACTCGACCGGCCGGACCAACGCGTTTCCGGATCGATTCGGGACGTTTCCAAAGCCTGCGGCCGGGCACCCGGACGCATCGCGGCACGACACAAGTTGATGATCATCCCGCATCACCCTGTTCGGAAATATCGTTTGCCGCCCGTGCGCCGGGCACACACAATCGGTGCGACGTCGAGGTGCAACGCACCCGGCGCGCCGCCGGCCGCCACCACGGCAGCCGGACGACCGACGAAGGCGACACGCACCACGGCCCGGCTCAGCAGGCCGGTTTCGCACCGCATCACCGCTACCCGCCGCGGGCGGCAACGCGTCGCGCTTCGTCACCGAAAAACAATCCCGGAGACAGCGCCCAGCGCCCGCCATGCATTCAGATGCCCGCCCCGATTCGTCCCGCCCGTCCGCCTCGCCCCCTGCGAAGCCCTCCCTCCACCGCGCGTTGCAGGCCCGCCATCTGCGGATGATCGCGATCGGCGGCTCGATCGGTACGGGCCTGTTCGTCGCGTCCGGCGCATCGATCTCGCAGGCCGGCCCCGGTGGCGCGATGCTCGCGTACATGCTGATCGGCCTGATGGTCTATTTCCTGATGACGAGCCTCGGCGAAATGGCCGCGTTCATGCCGGTGTCGGGCTCGTTCGCGACCTACGGCGCGAAGTTCGTCGACGAAGGCTTCGGCTTCGCGCTCGGCTGGAACTACTGGTACAGCTGGGCCGTGACGCTGGCAGTGGAACTCGTCGCCGCGCAGCTCGTGATGCACTACTGGTTCCCGCATGTGCCGGGCGTCTGGTGGAGCGCGCTGTTCCTCACGCTGATCTTCGCGCTCAACGCGCTGTCGGTGCGCGGCTTCGGCGAAGCCGAATACTGGTTCGCGCTGATCAAGGTGCTGACCGTGCTCGCGTTCGTCGGCGTCGGCCTGCTGATGATCTTCGGGATCATGCAGGGCGGCCCGAGCGCCGGCTGGGGCAACTTCACGATCGGCGACGCGCCGTTCGTCGGCGGCTGGGCAACGATGCTCGGCGTCGCGATGATCGCGGGCTTCTCGTTCCAGGGCACCGAGATGATCGGCGTCGCGGCCGGCGAATCGGAGAACCCGCGCACGACGATTCCGCGTGCGGTGAGCCAGATCTTCTGGCGCATCCTGCTGTTCTACGTGTTCGCGATCTTCGTGATCGGCGTGCTGGTTCCGTACACCGATCCGAGCCTGCTGAAGAGCGACGTGACCGATATCGGCGTGAGCCCGTTCACGCTGGTGTTCCGCCACGCGGGTCTCGCCTTTGCCGCCGGCGTGATGAACGCGGTGATCCTGACGGCCGTGCTGTCGGCCGGCAACTCGGGCATGTACGCGTCGACGCGCATGCTCTACAACCTCGCGGTCGAAGGCCGCGCGCCGAAGCTGTTCGCGAAACTGTCGCCCGGCGGCGTGCCGCGCAACGCGCTGTATGCGACGACCGCCGTCGGCGCGTTGTGTTTCCTCACGTCGCTGTACGGCGACAAGACGGTCTACCTGTGGCTGCTGAACACGTCGGGCATGGCCGGCTTCATCACGTGGCTCGGCATCGCGGTCAGCCACTACCGCTTTCGCAAGGGTTTCCTGAAGCAGGGCTACCGGCTCGACCAGTTGCCGTACCGGTCGAAGTGGTTCCCGTTCGGCCCGCTGTTCGCGTTCGCGCTGTGCGCGGTCGTCACGCTCGGCCAGGACTATCAGGCGTTCCTCGCCGACAAGATCGACTGGGCGGGTGTCGCAGCAACCTACATCGGCTTGCCGTTCTTCCTCGCGATCTGGCTCGGCTACGCGCTCGTGCGCAAATGCCGGCTGGTGCGCTACGAGGACATGGAAATCGCGCCGTGGATCGAACGCAACGCGACACATGAGGCTACCGACAAGGCCAACACCGCCTATCCGGCCTATGTCGCCCGCCCGGTCAACCCGACACCAGGCGCCTGACGCCCGGTAACGCGGCAACCGCCCCACCACGGCGGCCGTCGCGCTGAAGCTCCCATTCGACGCGGCGCGCGCGTTCAGGCAAGATCGACGCGCGCCGTCCGTTTTTCCGCCGTCACGAGTCACCCAACACGCATGCAGAACTTCTACGAAGCCACCGTTACCCGCCAGCCCTACCCGCAACTGACCGGCACGATCGATACCCAGGTCTGCATCGTCGGCGGCGGCCTCGCCGGCCTGTGCACGGCGCTCGGCCTCGTCGAGCGCGGCGTGACGGACGTCGTCGTGCTCGACAGCGAACGGGTCGGCTTCGGCGCGTCGGGCCGCAACGGCGGCTTCGTGTTCGGCGGCTACAGCCTCGACAACGCCGACCTGCTGCGCACGCTCGGCCGCGACGAAGGGCGCCGGCTGTACCGGCTCACCGTCGAGGCGGTCGACCTGATCCGCGCGCGCATCGCGCGCTACGGGATCGATTGCGACATCGTCGACCAGGGCGTGATGCTCGCGAACTGGTTCGACGATCCGTCGCGGCTCGACAGCGTGCGCACGCTGATGAAGAACGAACTCGGCGTCGAATGGGAACCCGTGCCGACCGGCGCGCTGCGCGAGCGGCTGAAAACCCGGCGCTATTACGGCGGCCTGTTCGAGCCGAACGCATTCCACTTCCATCCGCTGAAGTACGTGCTCGGCGTCGCGGCGGCCGCGTCGCGCGGCGGCGCACGCGTGTACGAACGCTCGGCCGCACTCGGCATCGCGCGCGACGGCGCCGGCTACGTGGTGCGCACGGCGCAGGGCGCGGTACGCGCGAAGGACGTCGTGTTCGCCGGCGGCGGCTATGCGCGCGGCGTGTCGCCGCGCATCGAGCGCGCGGTGCTGCCGATCGCGACCTACGTGATCGCGACCGAACCGCTCGGCACGCGCCTGCCCGACGCGATCGACGCGCCGTACGCGATCTACGACACGCGCTTCGCGTTCGACTACTACCGTCCGCTGAAGGACTCGCGGATCCTGTGGGGCGGCCGGATCTCCGTGCTCGACCGCGGCCCCGACGCGATCGCGCGCCTGCTGCGGCGCGACCTGCTGCGCGTGTATCCGCAACTGGAAGGCGTGAAGGTCGACTACGCGTGGGGCGGGCTGATGAGCTACGCGCGGCACAAGATGCCGCAGATCGGCCGCGACGCGGACGGTGTATGGCATGCGATCGCGTTCGGCGGCCACGGGATGGCGCCGACCACAGTGGCCGGCGAGGCGCTCGCCGCCGCGCTGGCCGAAGGCCGGCCGGTGCCGGACGGCTTCGCCGCGTTCGGACTCACGCGCACGTTCGGACTGGCCGGCCTTGCCGCCGCGCAACTCACGTACACGGCGTACCAGGCCCGCGACGCGCTCGCATCCTGCCGCCGCTGAGCGCCCGCGACGGCCGAAACGACCGCGCCGACGGCCTTGCCGATTAGAGCGGAAGGTCGGCCGGGCGGGCATTTCCCACATGCTAGAATGCCTTTTCCAAGCCGCCGCGAACCACAACAAAGTCACATGAAAGCAGGAAGCAAGGCCGCCACGTCCGACCCCCGCGCGCTTGCGTCCGATGCGCGGCGTAAATACGATCCCGAGCAAACCAAGCGCAACATCCTCGATGTCGCCACGCAGGAATTCTCCGCGATGGGCCTCGCCGGTGCGCGCGTCGACGCGATCGCCGAGCGCACGAACACGACGAAGCGGATGCTCTATTACTACTTCGAAAGCAAGGAAGGCCTGTACGAGGCCGTGCTGGAGAAGGTGTATGGCGACATCCGCGCGCTCGAGCAGGAGCTGCACGTCGGCGACATGGAGCCGCGCGAAGGCATGCGCCGCCTCGTCGAATTCACGTTCGACTATCACGACAAGCATCGCGACTTCGTCCGCCTCGTGTCGATCGAGAACATCCACGGCGCGAAGTATGTCGAACAGTTGAAGTCGTTCAAGAACCGCAACGTCAGCATCATCAAGACGCTCGAGGAACTGGTCGAGCGCGGGGCGGCCAGCGGCGTGTTCCGCAAGGACATCGACGCATTCGACCTGCACCTGCTGATCAGCTCGTTCTGCTTCCACCGCGTGGCGAACCGCTACACGTTCGGCGCTGCATTCGGCCGCGATCCGTCGGCACCGCGCCTGCGTGCTCGGCATCGCGACACGATCGCCGACGCGGTGCTCCGCTACGTCGCCGCGTAAGCGGCGGCAGTCGCCGGCCGGGGCACGCGACATCCGCGCCCCCTCCAACTTCAGCCCTTCAGCGCATCAGTCCGTCGGCGCGACCGACGCCAGCGCGATCCGCGCCTTCTCTTCCGGGCTGCCCGCCACGTAATACTTCTTCGCCCAGCTCGAATCGGGCGCAAGCGCGAGCCGCGCATGCGCGCCCGCATCCGTACCCGTGCCGTGCTGCCGTTTCGCGTTGATCGCCAGCGCCCGTGCGCGGTAGTGCTCGTAGAGACGCAGGAATTCCGCGAGATAGATCGCCGCGATCCGCTTGTCGCGGATCTCGAGCAGGTTCTCGTCGTTGTACTGCTCGGAATTGCGGCTCATGTTCGCCGAGCCCGTATAGACGACCGGATTCGCGCCTTCCGCGTCGATCACGATGAACTTGTGATGGATTACGACGGGCGGAAAGGCCGGCGCCGGTTCGCCCGGGAACAGCCGCAACTCCGGCTCGAAGCCTTGCGGCACGGTGGCCGGCGAAAAATACGACGCGTCGATCACGTCGTGGTTGTCGCGGCTGCGGTGGTACAGCTCCAGGTTCGCGAGCGTCGCCGCATCGAGCGTCTGCCCGGCCTGCTGCGCGGCATCGGCCTTCGTCGCGCTACCGACGTTGATCTTGTTCACCAGGCCGAACATCATCAGCCCGCGGTCGCCGGCCGCGAAGCACGCATCGCGCAGCGCCGCATCGGTCGGCATGAACAGGCAGAACGACACCGAATGCTTCGCGGCCGCGATCGCAGCGACGATCGTATCGATCTCGGTACGCTGCCCCGCCGGCTCCGGCGAGTAGGCGACGCGCACCTGCGCGCTGCCGATCGTCATCGGCGCCGACCAGCCCGGCGACAGCCGCGCGGTCTCCGCGATCGACGGATTCCCGGCCAGCGCGTGGGCGCGCTCGTTGTACAGCGCGGCGAGCGCGGGCGAGTCGAACGCATGCAGCACGTTGGCCTGCTCGGTCAGCCCCTCGGTCGTGAAGTTCGCGGAGCCGGTCAGCACGCGCGCGGGCGCCGGGTTCGACGGCGCATCGGTCACGATGAACTTGTCGTGCATGATGTGCGTCCGGTCGCGCGGCGCAAGCGTCGCAAGGCCCTGCAGCGCATCGACGGCCGGCTGGTTCGGCGACGGCAGCGGCGGCTTGCCCTTGCGCGCCGTCGTGTGCGCGTCGTAGACGATCGCGAGCGACGCTTCGCCGTGCTTGCGCCCAAACGCCTGGAACGCGGGCAGCGCCCACAGCGTGTCGGTCAGATGATAGACGGCCGACGCCGCGCGCGACGCGGGATCGAGCATCTGAGCGAACACCTGCTCCATGTCGTTCGCGAGCCACGTGCGCAGCTTCAGCGCCTGCGCGGCGCTCGGCGCCTCGTTCGGCGCGAGACCGAGCGCAGCAACCTGCTTCGCGAACGCCTGCGAACTGACCACCGCGCGGTTGAACCACGTGCCGATGCCGTCCTCGATGTGCGCGGGCAGCACGACGTCGCACACCCCGGCTTGCGCGTCGAGCACCTGCAGATTCGCCGGCGTGCCGACGACCGGATAGACGTCGTAGCGGAACGACGCACCGCGATCCTGCGGATCGATGCGTGCATCCCACCACATGAATTTCTGGATCGGCGCCTGGTCGGTCGGCGCATCGCCCTGCGTGTCGGCGGCCGGGCCGTCGAACGTCAGGCGGTTGGGCAGCCAGCTGTCCGGCGCACGCGTCTTGCCGTCGGCCGACCAGAAACCCGGCGTGCGCCGGATCGCGAAACCGAGGAAATCGGACCGCGACGCCGCATCGGGCCAGTCGAAAGCCAGCAGGACCAGGGTGGGGGAAAGATAGCTGCGCACGCTGACGGTCATTCGTTGCTCCCTGGCCTGGCGGCCGGTCGAGGTGAATGAGTCAGTCTTGACGACGGTTTTTCCCGCGCGATGACGCTTCGATGAACCTTGTATGTCGGATGCGCGTCAGTCGCACACGAGCAGCTCGACCCCGCGCGCCGTCAGCGCGCGGCGCACGGCCTTGTCGGGTGCGCGCTCGGTCACCAGATAGCGGGCGGCCGCCGCGCCGTTGATCCGCACCGGCGTCACGCGGCCGAATTTCGAATGGTCGGCGACGATGATCGCCGTGCCGGCCGCCGCGATCATCCGGCTACGCACTTCCGCCGCGAGCCGCGAGTAGTCGGTGCACTCGCCGTCGGGCGTGATGCCGCCGGCGCCGACGAACGCGAAATCGACGTGGTATTGCGCGAGCTGGTGGATCGTGTCGAGCCCGAAGGTGGCGTCCTCGTCGTCGGACAGCTCGCCGCCGAGCAGCGTCACGCGGTTGCCGTTGCGCCGCGCGAGCACGAATGCGGTACGCCAGTCGTTCGTGTAGATCGACAGCCGGTGCCGGTCGGCGAGCGCCAGCGCGACCGCATGCGGCGTGCTGCCCGAATCGATCAGCACCGATGCATCGTCGGGCACGAATTCGGCCGCGCGCCGCCCGATGGTGCGCTTCGCGTCGGCGTTCGCGGCCTCGCGCTCGGACAGGCTCGGCTCGCGGCGATCCGCGGCCAGCGCGCCGCCGTGCGTCATCACGAGCAGGCCGCGCGCGGCCAACGCATTCAGGTCGCGCCGCACGGTTTCGCGCGACACGTCGAGCGAACGCACGAGTTCCGCGACCGACAGCGCGCCCGACCGTCCGAGCTCCGACAGGATGTATTGATGACGTTGTTCCGCCAGCATCGCGTGTGCGCCCGAGGCGACTGGTAATGGGTAAGCCGGCCATTGTATTACGGACGTTTGACGACCATTTGACTGCGCCGGGTAAGCGGCCAGGCAGCGTCCGGGCGCGTTTCCCGAAAGCGAAATTCAGTATTGTCCGGCACGCGCGAATCCCCGGCGGCGCCCGGCGCTACACTTTGCGCTTCGCCGAACGACCGACCAATACCGACCATCAAAGGGGCTCGCGCCATGTATCGCAAAGGCAGTGTGATCGAAATCCAGTTTCCGCCGGAACGCCTCAACGACGCGGCGGGTGATCCGTACTGGATCGACCTGACGCTCGACGAAGCACGCCGGCTCTACGAACAGCTCGCCGCGCGCTTCGCGACCGACGCGCGCGCCAACCAGCCGCTCGATACGTTCTCGATCGACTGATCGCCGCTACTGCGCGCCCCTCCGCGCAGCGCCGTGCCGCGGACGCTCATCGCCGCCGCACCGCGCATCGGCGCGATAACCGCGGCGCGATCACATGCCGCGTGGCATGA